>JAAUXT010121256.1_pt1:0-5000 | contig 10883 bp, 18 predicted proteins | sample 7278171 | NCBI WGS metagenome assembly JAAUXT01 (sample SAMN14350112, study PRJNA611818) | marine sediment metagenome | isolation source: surface marine sediment (1.8m) | place: French Polynesia: Moorea | collected 2018-08 | reverse complement strand
AGGCGTGAGGACGTTTGGCGGTGGGACTGTAGCGACGTCACGGAGGAGGTCACTCCTGTCGGGGGCAGTGCTTAGGGGAGCGTGATGGCGTGAATTCCCTGAGTGTGAGCAACAGAATGTCTTCACACAGTTAAAGCAGAAGTTTGACTGCACGTGCTATTCGAATTTTGTTGTGACGTGCGCGTCACAACTTGTCAACGTGCCCAGCGTTTGCTTTTGGCGTGGATCTGTCGCAAGTTGGGACAGCCAGCAACGGTGCAGCATTTTATATCCATGTTCCAGGGCCTCCAGTGATCCACGAGCGCGAGGCTCTCGCTCAGCCAATCAGCGTGCAGCAGGGAGACGACCTCGTTCTGAGCGTCACCTACTCCGGGCACCCGCCGCCCAAGGTCAGTGGTGTGCGTGCGTGGTCGTGGGGTATGCGTGCGGCAAGGAAATTGGTCCTTGCCATTTTTACTCTGTTGTGTAGGGGAAATAGTTTTGAGATGAGAGTCCCGAACACATTCCTTTGACTCAAAAAAATTCTTGTCATGTTTGAATGCAAAACATAATATGTTGGAGAAAGTCAGAAAATCTAAGTTTCTCTCCAGAAATAAACCAAGGTCAGACAAACATTTGTTTCTTGACTGACCAGCCTGACGCCAATGGCATCAAGCTGCCAATGTAATCTGTGTAGTTGTGGTGTTTGTTGCAAATGTTTGTCAAAAGTACGGTGAAACCACAAAAAATTGGACGACCAGCCTCACGTGACTTGCAGTCAATAGTGTGGACAAGAGCACTTGGAACACTGCCAGGTTTCAAAGCACTGCAGTCTGATCATATTCCTTCCCAGCCCACTATCCTACAGACACAACAAAACAACAGGTCAAATATGAATAAAATTGTACATTGTCTTCATCTGAAACTGCTGTACACATACTTTTGGAACACGATGCCTTTTGTGCTTCGCGCTCGACCGGTAGCGGCGCAAATCATCGCGTGTTTCTCCCCGACGCAGGTGCGGTGGATGCGGGGTGGGGACGCGCTGCGGCCGGGCGGGCGCTGCCGCGTCGCCGTGACGCCGGGCGAGCCGGGCCCCGGGGGCCGCCCCGCGCGCGTCGCCCTGACCCTGACCCGCGCCGCCCCCGCGGACCGAGGCCTCTACACCCTGGACCTGCACAACTCCCAGGGGCGAGACAGCGTCGCACTCACCGCAGAGGTCACCGAGAAAATAGGTCAGTGACGCGCGCGTGGGTCAGGTTGACGGTGGGTCGGCGTCCCGTCGAGTGACCTTGAAGATGACAAACAAATCTGTTGTAATGGTGCAAGGCATTTTCAATGCGGGCTCTACACTGGTGCATTGTGCGTTCTGTCGTGTACACAGAAATGCACACGCAAGGAAACACTCACGGCACCGAACGTACAGAAACCAGAAACCAAGTGTTGTGTCAAGCAGCGTTGACACCGACCCTGTGGAACTTTGAATTGAATCTCGCGCTGACTTCTTATGCGTGAAGTCACAAATTTGCCATTGGAATTGAGACTTGCACCACCGCTATTGAAGCATAGGTCTCTGCTTTTGTGTATGAGCGTGAGGTTTCCACTTCTGCCTACATTTGAATCAGCGTTTCCGTCACAGGTTGCCGAACCTCCCTATTGGAAGCATTTTTGTAGCGCGGTTCTCCTCGTGCAGGTCCCCCGGAGCTGCGCTGTGAGAAGAGAGACGTCATCACTACTCAGGGACAAGACTTGAACATTCGCGTGCCTTACATCGCCAACCCTCCGCCCACCAAGGTACGGGTCCGCCCGGGTGTGCATCTCTGTACGAGCCTGTGGGCGGCCGTTTGGACGAACTGCAGTTGCAAAGGACTTTGCCATTGAAGTTGGGTGGAAGCTTCAGAGTTGCTTAATTTACCCAAGAATAAGACGCACCAAATCATACAGCCCACATGCACAGAGATTCCGACTGGGATATGCCCGTGTTCGTTTTGGCCCAAAGTTGTGTCTGCGTGGGGCACACGGTTTTCACGATGAAATTTGACAAGGGGACATCCGGCAATTGAAAAAGGCATTGGACCTACCAGTTGGACTGCACAAATAGCCCGAAGAGGTGAACGTTCTGGGAACCTGTGTTTGTCCAAAATACACAGAGCACGCGTGTGACAATGACCTGACATGCATCGTGTCAACATTCAAAATTGTGCACGACATAGAAATCGGTTGTTTCCCCCAGATGACGTGGCGGAAAGGCGACCAGGAGCTGGAGAGCAACGATCGCGTCGTCATGGAGATGGGGAGCGACCACGTGACGCTGACGCTGCGGCGCTGTGACGTCACGGACGCGGGGACGTACCACGTGACGCTGGAGAACGAGCACGGCGCGGGAACGGCCGAGGCGACGGCGCAGGTCTCGGGTGAGAATTAAACAGACCCAACGCCACCTGGTGCTTGCGGAGTGAGGTCAGTTCGGATTGGCCACGATTGAATCAAAAAGTTACTGATCTTCAGAGATTTCTCAGAAAATCTTGACAGAATTCTGACCAAACCTTTGCGCACCCTGGCCCCGTGGTGACCCGTGCATTGACAGGTAGAAAGGATCGCAGGCCATCATCACCTTGACCCTCACCAGAGAGGGGTACTCAAGTCAACAAATGCACCCCACCAGGGAATAATGGCCCAACTCCAGGGCTATTTCTAAACACTCATAATTGAGATTCCCAACAACCAATCACAATGGCTTGTTTCAGCGCCTCCAACGGACGAGAACGCGAACGAGGCTCCGCGGCCCCCACGTGACCCCGCCGCGCGTGCGCCCAGCGGCTCGACGTCGGCGTCGCGCAGAGAGACGTGGACGGAGCGACGGCGGCGTCGCAGCGCGGCGGCGGCGGCGGCGGCGCAGAAACACGTGACTCGGAAGTCTCGTCTGGAGCGACAAATCTCGAACGTGCAGCACGTGCTCGATAAGTACGTGCCTGGGAAAGTACTCGGTGAGTGGATTCATGTTTGTTTGTGTGTGTGTGTGTGTGTGTGTGTGTGTGTGTGTGTGTGTGTGTGTGTGTGTATGTCTGTGTGTCTGTGTGCGTGTGTGTATACACGTGTGTGCTTGTGTTTGTGTGAAAGTATGATTGGGAGTGTGTGTGTGTGTGTGTGTGTGTGTGCGTAAGTGTGTTGACTGTGTGTGTGTGTGGCTGGGTGTCTGACTGTGTGTGTGTGCACATGTCTGTGTGTGTGTCTGTGGCACGTGTGTGTGTCTATGCGTGTTTGGGTAGTGAACCAATATCACCAGTCTGCGCCTTCACGCGCTGGCCAGTGATGAATCAGTGGCACAAGTGTGTGCGTGTGTGTGAGGTGTGCGTGCTGACGTTGCGTCTTCCTCTCGCGCAGGTGACGGGAACTTCGCGGTCGTGAAGCAGTGTCAGGAGAAGGAGAGTCGAGCCGACTTCGCCATGAAGATCATCGACAAGAAGAAGCTCAAGGGTCAGTGTGGGTCAACGAAAGGTCAAGGGTCAATTCGCAGGGCAGTCAATCAAGGGGTCAAGAATCAGTGTCAAAGGTCCAGATTCAGTCCCCTGGGTTCCCGTTGCAGACTTGACCATCCGCTTGACTCCCCAGAGAAGTTCTAGAGAGGACCGAGTTGAACAGAAGACCTGCTGGCCCCAGCAGCACTGAATGCAAAATTGTCTCCTCCACTGACCAATGTCCGTCTCCCTGTGTTGTCCAAACCCACCCAACACTCGGCCGACTCCCAGTCTCTATGTACACGGACCCATCTTTGTCCAGGCCCGGGACCCACACACACAAGGCCCTCCCCGCCCACTGCAGTGCTCAGGTTCCCTTCTGCGTGTGCAGGGAAGGAGAAGATGGTGGAGCACGAGATCGCGATCCTTAAGCTGTGCGCGCACCCCAACATCTGCCGCCTCGTGGACGAGTTCGAGACGCCCGACGAGATCTACCTCATCATGGAGCTGGTCAAGGTCAGTACTCACTGGGTACTCACTCAGTACTCACCGGATACTCACCGGTTACTCACTCAATACTCATCGAGTAATCACCAAGTACTTGGTCACGAGAACTTCCAACTCGAACTCAAAAACGTGAAGGTCAGTATTCAAAGTGTACTTATTGAAGGGAACTCATCCAGTGTTCCCTCATTGTTCTTCTCGTACTCATTCAGAACTCCCTCTCCGCGCGCACCCAAGAAACAATGGGGTACGCCACACCTTGGGCGGCGCCTCATTCTTTGGGGGGGGGGGGGGGTTGTCTGACACACGTCGTCCTCCCTCTCGCTGCCTACGCGCCGTCCTGACCCGATTCCCATGTTCCGCAGGGCGGGGACCTGTTCGACGCCATCACGCAGAGTGTGCGCTTCGATGAGCGGACGGCGGCGTCCATGGTGCACGACATCACGACGGCGCTCTTCTACCTGCACTCCCGCTGCATCGTGCACCGCGACATCAAACCCGAGAACCTACTGGTCAGTACTCACTACCCACACCCAGTAACCCAGCTGGTCACTACTCACCACCCAGTACCCTGCTGGTCAGTACTCACTATCTACACCCAGTTGTACGCGGTAAGAGCCATTGAAAGAGTTCCCGCTGGTTCCTGCCATTTTCTGTGTTTTACCGATCCATTGCAGTCGGTTGTGAGCTTTCCTTGCATCCGGAAATAAGAACATATAAAAACGATGTGCGCCTCTATTGCGTGGGCATTAGCACACTGGCTGTGGCCGAGACGTTACTTGACCCGCAAACAGAAGGCTTCAGTGGTCCGCCCTGTCCATTAGGAATGTAAGGTTGCAGGGCCCTGAACTTCTGGTGCTATCCCCCATCGTCCCTTTCATGTTCTCTGGACGGCCCCAAGGTTTGCTAGCAGGCACGGAATAAAAAGATAACATGCTTCAGGTAAGGAGTTTATCTGATTTTATGCCCTGCCAGGCAGCAAAGGATGTGGGAGGACGAGGAACACGAAAGGTGGGCAATGTCACATAATAAAATGCATCTAGGATCTGACACGCCTTT
>JAAUXT010038931.1_pt1 | contig 10886 bp, 10 predicted proteins | sample 7278171 | NCBI WGS metagenome assembly JAAUXT01 (sample SAMN14350112, study PRJNA611818) | marine sediment metagenome | isolation source: surface marine sediment (1.8m) | place: French Polynesia: Moorea | collected 2018-08 | reverse complement strand
TATATAGGCCTGGGAGGTTGGCGGCGGACGGACCCCTCGCCAACCCGGTCAGGTCCGGAAGGAAGCAGCCGTAACGAGTTCGGTCCGGGTCGTTTGTCCAGCCTCCCGCCTCGTCTCCGAGGGATCCAATCCCCGACGCCGTTATCCCCAACGCCTCCGCCTCTTGCTTCGACAGAGCGCCGGCCGGGCGACTATACTGGGCAGCCGTGACACAGCGCGAGCGAAGCACCGGATGAGCGCCCCCGAGAGCCCCGATCCGCAACAGGCTCAGGACCTGCCGCAGGTCCTGGAAGACCCGGAGGGCGCATACCGGGTCTTGGCCCGCAAGTACCGCCCGACCCGCCTCTCGGAGCTGGCCGGCCAGGAGGCCGTGGTCCGGATCCTGACCAACGCCATCGCCCAGGAACGGATCGCCCAGGCCTTCCTGCTGACCGGCGTGCGCGGCACCGGCAAGACCACGACCGCCAGGATCATCGCCCGGGCGCTGAACTGCGTCGGGCCCGACGGCCAGGGCGGACCGACCCCGGCGCCCTGCGGGGTTTGCGAGCACTGCACGGCGATCGCCGAGGACCGCCACGTCGACGTGATCGAGATGGACGCCGCCAGCCGCACCGGCGTGGCCGACATCCGCGAGCTGATCGAGGGCGTGCGCTACCGCCCGGTCTCGGCCCGGCGCAAGGTCTACATCATCGACGAAGTCCACATGCTCTCGACCAGCGCCTTCAATGCGCTCCTGAAGACGCTGGAGGAGCCGCCGCCGCACGTCGTCTTCATCTTCGCGACCACCGAGCTGCGCAAGGTGCCGATCACCGTGCAGTCGCGCTGCCAGCGCCTGACCCTGCGCCGGATCGACGAGGCGGTGCTGCGCGACCGCTTCGCCGCCATCGTCGAAAAGGAAGAGGTCGCGGCCGAGCCCGCGGCCATCGCCCTGATCGCGAAGGCCGCGGACGGCTCGGCGCGCGACGGCCTGTCCCTGCTCGACCAGGCCATCGCCCACACCGGCGGCGACGTGACCGCAGCCCGGGTGGTCGAGATGCTCGGCCTGGCCGACCGGACCCGGATCTTCGACCTTTTCGAGGCGGCCCTGCGCGGCAAGCTGCCCGAGGCGCTGAGCCTGCTGAGCGACATGTACGCCAGCGGCGCCGACCCGGCGACCCTGCTGTCCGACCTGCTGGGGCTGACCCACTTCCTCACCCGGGCCAAGGTCGTCCCGACCATGCTGGAGGACCCCGGCACGCCGGAGGCCGAGCGGACCCGCGGCAAGGCGCTGAGCGAAGGCCTCTCCCTGCCGGTGCTGTCCCGGACCTGGCAGGTCCTGCTCAAGGGCCTGCAGGAGACCCAGGCCGCCGAGCGGCCCCTGCAGGCGGCCGAGATGGTCCTGATCCGCCTGGCCTACATGAGCGACCTGCCGACCCCGGAAGCCCTGGTCCGGCAATTGACGGACGGCGGGACGCCGGAGGCAGGCGGTGGCCCGAAGGCCGAGGCGGGCGATGCCGGCCCGGCGCCGGTTCCGGTCGGCGCCGGCAAGGGCACCACCGCCCTGGCCCAGCAGGCGGCGGCGACCCCGGAGCCCGTGCCGCAGGCCGCGCCCGAGGCTCTGGAGCGGCACGAAACCCAGGCGGCCGACACCGCGGCGGTGCCCGAGCGCTTCGAGGACCTGGTTCAGCTGTTCTGGGACCGCAAGGAGGGCCGCCTGGCGGTCCATCTCAGCGAGCACGTGCACCTGGTCCGCTACGCCCCGGGAATCCTGGAGTTCCGCCCCGGCGAATTGGCGCCACCCAAGCTCGCCGGCACGGTGGGGCGCCTGCTCAAGGACTGGACCGGCCGGCGCTGGATGGTCAGCGTCTCGGAGGGCGAGGCCGGCGCGCCGACCCTGGCCGAGCAACGACAGGCCGCCGAGGCGGCGGAGCGCGACGAGGTCCTGAAGCACCCTCTGGTCCAGGCCGCGCTGGAGACCTTTCCCGGCGCCGAGCTCCTGGCGGTCCGCCGCAAGGGGGGCAGGGACGCGGACGGGTCCGAACCGGAGCCCGGCGCGGCGGAGCCCGCGCCCAAGCAAGGAGACGCGGAGGCATGAAGAACCTCGGTCAGATGATGAAGCAGGCCCAGGAGATGCAGGCCAAGATGGCTGAGATGCAGCAGAAGCTCTCCGAGTCCGAGATGACCGGGGCCGCGGGCGGTGGCATGGTGCAGGTCACCATGAGCGGCAAGGGCGAGCTGCGGGCGGTCAAGATCGACCCCAAAATCGTCGATCCGGGCGAGGTCGAGGTCCTTGAGGACCTGATCGTCGCCGCCGCGGCCGACGCCAAGGCCAAGGTCGAAGCCCACGTCGCCGAAGAGATGAAGAAGCTGACCGGCGGCCTCAACCTGCCGGCCGGCTTCCAGATGCCCTTCTGAGGCGGCCCCGACGCGGCCCGACCTGGCGTTCCCGTGACCAAGAACGAGATCGAGACCCTGATCCAGCTGCTGGCGCGTCTGCCCGGCCTGGGGCCGCGCTCGGCGCGTCGGGCCGCGCTGCACCTGATCGCCAAGCGCGAGCAGCTTCTGCTGCCCCTGGCGGCGGCGCTGCAGCGCACCGGCGAGGCGATCCGGACCTGCAGCCGCTGCGGCAACATCGACACCGTTGACCCCTGCGGGATCTGCGGCGATCCGCGCCGTCAGCCGGGGGTGATCTGCGTGGTCGAGCAGGTCGGCGACCTCTGGGCGCTGGAGCGCAGCGGCGCCTTCAAGGGGCGGTATCACGTTCTCGGCGGCACCCTCTCCGCCCTCGACGGCCGCGGACCCGAGCAGCTGCGCATCGGGCCCTTGGTCGAGCGCGCCGCGGCCCCCGAGGTCGAGGAGGTGATCCTCGCCCTCAGCGCCACGGTCGACGGCCAGGCCACCGCCCACGTCGTCGCCGAGCGTCTGGCGTCCAGCGGGGTCTCGGTCACCCGCCTGGCCCACGGCGTACCGGTCGGCGGCGAGCTCGACTACCTCGACGACGGCACCCTGACCGCCGCTCTCAAGGCCCGCCGCCCCGCTTAGTCTTGGGAGCTTGTTCTACTCCGCCGCCGCGGCCGGCACTGCGGCGCGGCGCTCGGCGAGCAGGGTTTCGTTACCGGCGCTGGGCAGCTGCGGGACCAGAAGGGACAGGCCCAGCGAGACCGCCGCCATGGCTGCGCCCGACAGGAAGACCGCGGCCGGCGAGACCAGCCAGAGGAAGCCGAAGGCGGCCGGGATCACCACCGCGGCGATGTGGTTGATGGTGAAGCTGACCCCCGCAGTGGCGGCGATGTCGGCCGGATCGGCGATCTTCTGGAAGTAGGTCTTGATCGCGATCGCGAGCGCGAAGAACAGGTGGTCGACAACGTAGAGCCCGGCCGCCAGGGTCGCGTTTTCGACGAAGGCGTAGGCGCCGAAGACCAGGATCAGGCCGAGGTACTCGAAGATCAGGGCACGGCGCTCGCCCCAGCGGCCGATCAGGCGGCCGATGCGCGGCGCCATGACCACGTTGATCACCGCGTTCAGCAGGAACAGCAGGGTGATCTCGCCGACCGAGAAGCCGAACTTCTCGACCATCAGGAAGCCGGCGAAGACGATGAAGATCTGCCGCCGCGCCCCCGACATGAAGGTCAGCAGGTAGTAGAGCCAGTAGCGCGGTCGCAGCACCATGTGGCGATGCTGGCGGACCTTCTCCTCGAAGCGCGGGAAGGCGATCCAGGCGAATACCGCGATCGCCATGGTCAGGCCGCCGCCCAGCAGGTAGACCCAGTGGAAGTCCAGCCCTGCGAGGTCGAAGGCCAGCCAGATCAGGCCGAAGGTCACGATCGAGGCGAAGGAGCCGGCGGCGATGATCCGGCCCAGGGTCTCGGGCGCGCGCTCCTTCTCGATCCATTGCAGGGACAGCGAGATCTGCACGGTCTCGTAGTAGTGGTAGCCCAGCGACATGATTACAGTCGTGACGTAGAGCCCGACCACGCTGGGAAAGAAGCCGGTCACCGCGGTGCCCAGGCCGAGCAGCAGCAGCGCCAGGTAGGCCAGGGTCTGTTCGCGCAGGACCAGCAGCAGAAAGACGACCGCGAAGGCGAGGAAACCCGGCACCTCGCGCAGGCTCTGCAGGATGCCCATCTCGGCGCCGGTGAAAGCTGCGCGTTCGACCGCGAAGTTGTTCAGCAGCGCCTGCCAGGCCGCGAAGGACAGCGGCACGGCGCTGGCCATCAGCAGCAACAAAACGTCTTCGCGGCGCCAGTCGCCGAGGCTGCCGGCGCCGCGCAGGTGGGACATCGCGGACTTCATGGCCGAGAGACTAGAAGATCCGCGTCCTCCCGTCGCCCTCCGATTCGTCATGCCAGGGATAAGGAAACCTGGGGTCTGGCGCCGGATAGTGGCGGCTCAGCCGGTGCCGCGGATCGGGTAGCCCTTGTCCTGGATGAAGCCGATCGCCCCGGCGATCTGCGACAGATCGGGCCGGGCGAAGGGCGCGTTGGAGATGTCGACGATGTGAATTCTGCCCTCGGGGTTGACGACGAAGAGGCCGGGCTCGGCGAAGGGGCGATCGGTTTCCTGCGCGCTCCGCGGCTCCGAGATGTAGAGCCCCAGGTCCCGCGCCTGGGCGACGGAGAGCCCGTAGCCGATCGGAAGGGAAAGCTGCCACTCCGTGGCGGTGGTTTCGGCCTTCTCCTGGGGGTCGCAGGACAGGGTTACGATCTCGGTGTCGATCCGGGCGAAATCCCCCTTCAGGGCCTCGAGCTGGCCGAGGTAGGCCTTGCATTTCGGGCAGTGCTTGCCGCGGTAGACGACCACCAGCTGCCAGCGGCCTTCGCCGCCGACCTCGACCTCGCCGCCGGCGACGGCGGGCAACGCGAATCGGGGCATTTCCGCGCCCGCGTCCGGTTTCTGTGACATAGTCTTTGCGATCTCCCGTATGACTTGGGGCCTGGCTGTGATAAGTGAATTACCGCACTCCGATGCCAGTCACAAGCGCGCGATCCCTAGGGCTAAAGCGCGGGAAATACGGCGTTTTTGTTAAACCCGCCAGGGGGAAATGCCGGTAAATCTTGTCTTTACGAAGGTTATCCACTATTGACTTGCACGGGCGTCATGGCCCCCGGTCGAAACAGGAGGTGAGGTGCGGGGAATGGCTGTCGCAGCGCAAGGCTACCCGGCGCTGGTGCTGAACGCGGACTTCCGACCGCTCAGCTACTTCCCCCTGTCGCTCTGGCCCTGGCAGGAGGCGGTCAAGGCCGCCTTTTTGGGGCGGGTCAACATCGTTTCCGAATACGACCGCGTGGTGCGCTCGCCCAGTCTCGAGATCCGGCTGCCCAGCGTCATCGCGCTCAAGGAATACGTCCACCTCGACCGGCGGCCGGCCTTCACGCGCTTCAACGTCTTCCTGCGCGACAGCTTCGAGTGCCAGTACTGCCTCACCGACTTTCCGTCCGAGGACCTGACCTTCGACCACGTGGTCCCGCGCTCGCGCGGCGGACGAACCACTTGGGACAACGTCGTGACGGCCTGCCAGACCTGCAACCTGCTGAAAGGCAACCGCCGGCTGGAGGACTGCGGCCTTCGGCTGCTGCGCCCGCCGGCTCAGCCGACCGCCTACCAGCTGCAGGAGAACGGCCGCTCCTTCCCGCCCAACTTCCTGCACGAGAGCTGGAACGACTTCCTTTACTGGGACAGCGAGCTGGAAGCCTGATCGACGCGCCTGCTGGCGGCTTTCCTCATTCTTGCCTGGGCCGAGGGGAGACGGCTGGTGCACAGCGCTATCGACCTCGTCATCTTCGACTGCGACGGCGTCCTGATCGACAGCGAGACTTTGGTCTGCCGGGTCGGCGCCGAGATCTTCACGGCCCACGGCTTTCCGATCACCGCTGAGGAAATTGCGCGGCGCTTCATCGGCCGATCCGCGGCTCACATGTTCGGCGAGATCGAGAGGGACACCGGCCGCCCCTTGCCCGAGACCCTGCGTCATGACCTCAAGGCGCGGGTCAATGCGGCCCTGGCCGGAGAGGTCGCGGCCATGCCGGGCGTGGTGCCGCTGCTGGATCGGCTGGAGGTCCCCGCCTGCGTCGCCTCCTCCTCGGATCCCGAACGCCTCCGCGCCGCCCTGGGCGCGACCGGCCTCTATGACCGCTTCCACCCGCACGTCTACAGCGCCGTCCAAGTGCCGCGCGGCAAGCCGGCCCCGGATCTCTTCCTCCACGCCGCCGCGTGCCTGGGCGCGGAGGCGGGCGCCTGCCTCGTCGTCGAAGACAGCCTGGCCGGTGTCACCGCCGGCCTGACCGCCGGCATGGCGGTGATCGGCTTCACCGGCGGCGGCCATTGCGGCCCCGACCACGGAGAGGTCTTGCTCGAAGCGGGTGCCGCCCGCGTGGTCCCGTCGATGGCGGAGCTGCAGCGGCTGCTCTGCCGCTGATCCGCACCTGCCGGCGCAGCCACTTCGCCAGAAATTCCCTTCGCTGTTCCTTTGCGCCTTCCCGGGCGCGGGTTTCCCCGGCCGATCTGTCTGCTTCCGGTTTGCCCCCTGTTTGGTGTATGCTCTATGGACTAAGGCCGGCATTCCGGTGGAACGGAACAGCCTGGCCGGCGCAGTGTGCGGGGTTGTGGGAGGATTAGGACGACAAGGACAGCGGCCCGAAACGCCAAGGAGGGATCGATGTTCTACCGCACGAAGTTCGCTGACTGGGTCGAGGATATCTTCGAAAGGGCGGGGTACGATTCGGACAAAGCCATGACCATCTGGCCCGAGGGCAGAACTCCCAAATGGGCCGAGCGCGGCAGAAGGGCGGGCCTCTCCCCCGTCGAGGCCGCGGCCCTATCGGTGGCGGACTTGATCCTCGACAAGCTGAAGGCCGAAGAGATGGAACGGCCTGAAGCCCTATTCATCTTGAAGATGGCGCACCTCGCCGCGCACGACGAGGGCGCGAGCCTCAAGGTTCTCGAGCGCCTTTCACTGATCGCTTACGACGACCAGCCCGAGGTCGACCACAGGTCAAATGTCGTAACCAAGGCCTGAGATCGGCTTCCATCCGCAAGTCTACGGCGCCGTTCAGATGCTGTGCGGCAAGTCGGCTCAGGACCTCTTCCTTCACGCCGCGGTACGCCGGGACGTCCGTCGAAGGAGGTGCAGCAAACTTTGTTCCAAGGCTGATGCTGGACACACGCACAGCAGCTTTAGGGCCAATTCGTGCCTTATCTTCCAGCAGCCGCAGCGCTCGATGCCGCGATGTTGCGGTCGTCAAGGAGGAGGGAAGCCCAGAACCGCCCCGTCACCATCCACGAGAGGTCGAAGGCCGGGAACGCGAAAGCTCCGCACCAAAACCATGAGCAGGGGGCGCTCGACTCAGACCGAAAGCGGCCTCACACCAGGTTTCAGCATTGCCCCAAAAAGCGAGGCTGAGTTGATCGCACGGCCAGGTGCATTCTTGCCGAATTGCCCTGACTCTACATCCCGCGTGTTCAGTCGACCGACAGACCGAGCTGGGTCTGACAAGGCGCCAAGTTTTCGCAGGATCGCTTTGAGCCGAGGAACAGCGTGCACTGGTCGAAGGAATTTAGACCGTAACAGAAGAAGAGGCCGTCAGGCTCGACCACGGTCCGCCCAATGGCGGCTGCGACGACGTCCCGAGACGGCGAACTGCTCGGGAGGCAGGGGTCGATGTTCTCGCAGGCCTTCGCGCTACCGAAGAACAGCACGCATTGACCCACGCTGTTCTCACCGAAACAAAATGTTGGCTGGTCGAGGGGGATTGTGGGGCCGAACGTCCCACCTCCGTTTACGTTGATGCTTAAGGGAAACACCGGCCGCTTAAAGAGCGACCTATGATCATCTGCGATTGCAGCGCTAGAGTAGATCAGAACTAGAATTGAAATGAGCAGTTTCAGTTTCATATCTGCCTCCAAGAGTGAGCGTCCCCTGGATCCCAGTCCATAAATCCTGAGATTACGAGACGGCCAATAGATCACCGAAAAATGATATCCAAAGATTTTGTTTCTGAAGTCTGATGTTCTCATCCATGAAAGATCCAATCGAAATTCGGTTACTGCGAGTGGGTTCGTTGGTACCTACGGAAACCGCTTTAAACTCCTTTCTAGCGACGTGCGAAATCATGCTTGCGGGAGATAAAGTCTTTCCCGCAGACAATTTTACGCATTTGGCGCCGAGATTAACGAGCCGCCCCGACGTCGGTGAAAAACGCCGGAAGTTTCCCGGTCAAGCTTTGAAATAGTCATTCAAACCACCCGAATCTCCGCTTGCTGAAGCGGCCGAGAGCGGCTGTGGCAGTGACGTCCAGAAAGCTGACGCCTTAGTATGTCAATGAATTCGAGCGGCTGGGATTTGTGCGCCGAGGGCGCACTAATCGCGCCGATGATTCTTACTTTTCTGATTGTGACAATTGTATGTCAGCGTCGGCGCAGACGCATCACACATTTAGGGTATGCTTGGTCATAAATGAGCAATTGAGAGTGCTTGCTCTTCACTTGCGGTCGGAGCGGCGCGCTGCAGGACTCTAAATCCAGTCGGAAATTTTCTGTGGGCACCATCTTCCTGAAAAGTGACTGCGCAAATGTTATCGGAAGAAACCCTTTGCGGTTTTAGATCGGTTTTCTACGTTGCTTCATCGTCAACCGAGATACATGTCGGCCGGCATGCCTGATGTTCGATATCCGCTGAAAGCCGATATTGTGAGGCGCTTTGTCTCAAATGTTGCATTACTATTCGAGGGCAGATTCCGCAAATCAGTCCAAGGCAGCACCGCTCCTCACGGCAGAGCTGGGTTGCGAAAGGGGACTTTGGCCGCTAGGAGCCGTGTCGAGGGGCGAGGGGGAATCTCGCCCTCGACCGGCGCCCGTTCAGATCGGGCCTCGCTACTCGCCCCAGCCGCTGACCGCCTTGATCTCGCAGAAGTCCTCGAGGCCCCAGACACCGCCCTCACGCCCGTTGCCTGAAGCCTTGACCCCGCCGAAGGGGCTGCCGGCGCCGCGCGACTGGCCGTTCATCTCGACCATGCCCGAGCGGAGCTGCCGTGCGACCCGGTTGCGCTTCGCCCCGTCCTGGCTCTGCACGTAGTTGGTCAGGCCGTAGGTCGTGTCGTTGGCGATCGCGATCGCTTCGTCTTCGGTCTCGAAGGGGATGATTGAGAGCACTGGACCGAAGATCTCCTCGCGCGCGATGGTCATGTCGTTGGTGACATCAGCGAAGACGGTGGGGCGGACGAAGTAACCCCGGTTCGTGCCTTCCGGCCGGCCGACCCCGCCGGCAACCAGTCGGGCGCCCTCGTCGATGCCGACCTGGATCAGGTTCTGGATCTTGTCGAACTGCGCCTCGCTGACCGCGGGCCCGATATGGCGCCCGGTTTCGCTGGCGAGACCGACCTGCATGGCACCGGCGACAGCATCGGCGGTCTCGACCGCCGCATCGTAGATCTCGCGCTGGACCAGCATCCGCGAGGGCGCGTTGCAGGACTGACCGGTGTTGTTGAAGCAATGCAAGGTTCCGCGCTTAACCGCCTTCTCGTCGGCGTCGGCGAAGATGATGTTCGCGCCCTTGCCGCCGAGCTCGAGGTGCACGCGCTTCAGCGTGTCGGCCGCGTTCTTCGAGATCGCGGTGCCGGCCCGGCCCGATCCGGTGAAGGACACCATGTCGATGTCCGGGTGACCCGAAAGCTGCGTGCCGACGCCCACCCCGTCGCCGTTCACCAGGTTGAAGACCCCGGCCGGTACGCCCGCCTCGTCGACGATCTCGGCGAAGAGCAAGGCGTTGAGCGGCGCGATCTCAGAGGGCTTGAGGACCATGGTGCAGCCGGTCAAGAGCGCCGGGATCACCTTGAGCGTGACCTGGTTCATCGGCCAGTTCCAGGGCGTGATCAGGGCGCAGACGCCGGCCGGATCGTAGAGGATCCGGTCGTTCGGTGCGTGCTCGCCCAGCGGGCGCTCGAAGGTGAAGCCCTTGGCGGCCCGGATGAAGGTCTTGATGTGCCCGAGGCCGGCCGGAACCTGCTGCGCCTTGGCCATCTCGATCGGCGCGCCCATCTCGCGGCTGATGGTCTCGGCCATCTCCTCTGCGCGGGCCTCGTAGAGTTCCAGGATACGCTCGACGGCCTGAAGCCGCTCCGCAGGAGGGGTCGCCGCCCAGCCCGGGAAGGCGTGCCGCGCCGCGGCGACGGCGGCATTCGTGTCCGCCTGGCCGCCCAGGGAGATCACGGCGAAGGCCTCTTCGGTCGAGGGATCGATCACCTCGAAATCCGTGCCGGCGGTCGGCGCCACCCAGCCGCCGTCGATGTAGAATTCGCGCTTTTCGAGCATATCGTCTCTCCTTTCTGCCGGTGTCCGCGTTCAGCCCGCGGCGCCCTTCGCCATGTGATCTCCCGCAGGAGTCCGGTCTCCTAGCCCAAATCTCGGGAACTTGCCAGATCCAGTCGGCTCTGAGGCTGCAGATCGCACGCTACGGCCGCGGCTGTCCGGAACGGCGGCGCTTGCGCGTTCGCAGGAACCTGCCGATGGGGATAGCAACGCATCCCCTCGGCGAGGTTTTAGCCGGCGCCCCGTCGAGCCTCCAAACCATCGAGCAGTCCGGACCAGGCTATGGCCAGGCGCACGCCGAGGCGATGGAAGCGGTGCAATGGATAGGACTTGGGCGTGGTGACCGGAAACGACAGCTCGGATTCGGGTCTGCCCAAGGCATGGTCGGCCAGCACCTGCCCCATCAAGGTTCCCATGCCGACGCCGCGCCCGTTGTAGCCCATGCCGGCAAGCAGGCCGCGATCGATGACATGGAGAAAGGGAAGGGTGTCGCGGGTCATGGCGACTCGCCCGCCCCAGTGGTAGTCCCACCGCGCCGTGTCCAGCGCCGGGAACAGCCGCCGCACCTCTGATTTCAAGCCGTCGAAGTCGGTTAGCGCGAAGCT
>JAAUXT010109606.1_pt1 | contig 10887 bp, 12 predicted proteins | sample 7278171 | NCBI WGS metagenome assembly JAAUXT01 (sample SAMN14350112, study PRJNA611818) | marine sediment metagenome | isolation source: surface marine sediment (1.8m) | place: French Polynesia: Moorea | collected 2018-08 | reverse complement strand
GAATCACCGCAACGTCCAAATTTTTGGACGTTATTTTTTCACTTGATGCTGCACGTTTCGGTGTCTGTGTTTGTGGCTCCTCCCCAGTCGTGCAGCCACAGTCACGGACACGCACACAGAACCAGTGTGGACCAGTAGAGATCACACAGACCTACACGAAGCAACAAATCTCTGCAATTTCCTGCACAGAACCGACCGACCGACCACACGAAACTGGGGCGGATCCAGATCCGAGCAGGGGAGTCACATCCCAAACGGAGCCGGATCTCAAACGTGAAAATACAAACATGAAGCAAGTTCACAGGTGGAAAACAGGGCCAGCAGGGTTGGGCCCCTGGATACGCCTCTGCCAGAACCTGACTGCTTCCAAAAGGACACACGCAGTCTTAAATTTGTCCTGGAAAACTTTTGTCCCTTTAACTAAGGGACAGGAAATTCATTTCTATTTGCATCAGGCTCAGATAAGAGAGCAGAGTCTTTTAATTAGAAGGGGCCGGGGCTCTGATCACCACATGAAAGGCACGGGACCCAGAGGAAAGTCCTCGCGAGTTCATCAAGAGCCGGGGACCTGTGAAGAGAGGCCGGGGCTGCACATGCTGATTTCGACGCTCGAGATGCAGCGCCATCCTGGCAGCGCGTGCAAGTCAGCCACGACAGGACCCAGGTCTTGGGGCCAGGGTCATTGTGACCCTGAACTTTCTCACTTTGTTTCCCTTGAAACGCACTTTCCCAAAGACTTGTTCCCCAAGTTGATGCCCTCGAACATGCCCCTGGCAGCTCCGTCATTGTGGCACTCACCTCCACAGATCTGGCACCTCAAGGGTGACACCTTCCCGTTTTCCTGACACCATCCTCAGACTCGGTGGAGCAGCGCTCTGCGAGGACGCCGCCGCAACCTCCAGTCCGTCCAGCCGAGGTAAAAGGACACAGCCGGTCTTGGAAAAGCCATACAAATTGCCCAGTGGTGTGTTCGGGGCTTTTTAATCTTCTGTACGTTACGTGCGGGAGAAAAAACAGAAAGAACAGCGTGAAGTTGTGTCTCCACTGTTCTGCAGACAAAATACATGAAGCTTCTCAGAAACAAGGAAACGGGCTGTGAATGTTGTTTTACCGGGTGCGGGAGGGTCGATACGCTTCCGTGTGCTCCGTGAGCCATCAGACCCAATATTTCCTGCTTCCACACCTTTCAAGCCTGGGACTTGGACTCCCTCTTCTGGGGAATACTGGTTCCCTGCGCGTGTTTTTGGTGTCACCCTGTTCTGTCCTGCAGATCTACTTGTGGATCTTCTGTTCCCACAAGCTTCAGCCCGCACTATAGCTGCTGCAGATGTCGAGGCATTCTGCATGTTTCGTGCGGGTGGGGTCGACTTGAAGACGGTTTGAGAACGTACGCTCTCGGGGCACTTTCTCCGCCTGTGTTTCTGAATAGGAGGAACACAGCGGCGTGACGGCCCCACGGCTCGGCGCGGCCCGCGGGGCCTGTACGTCTCACGCTTCACTCGTCGTGGCCGGCGTCGCGGGCGCTACTCGCCGCACGCGTCACAGCTTCCCCATGGTGACTCAACCTCGTCACAAGGCACCCACTGCAGGACACACACGCTGTGACCTGGGCTGCACACAGTCTTCCTGCCGCGGTGCGAACCTGTCGTGACGCGTCCAGTGTGAACCCGATTTCACAAAACTCTGTCCACAACCCCACAGGCTGTTTCACATCGGCTGCGCTTGAGGTCAGGTTCACACGAGTCAACGGAGTGCCCGCTGACGCAACACGTGATGCACACCAATGTCAGTCACATTCGGCGCCTTGGAACAACCTACAACGCAGCACACTTTGATAGTGTGAGCCCGGGTCCTCTTCCACAAGGCGACACTTCCTTCCGTCTCTGTAGGTCTCGGGGTCGGCAGCGCCGCTGTTCAACAGGCTGCATTGTGCGCAGGCGTCGGAGCCGCAGGTGGCGAACTGGACTCACACGTGGTGCGCGGTCATTGTGGCCAGACCCGCGTCAATCCGAGACGGCGTTTGGAGAGCCGACGTCAGTACACAAACAGCCTGACACGACGTTGGGGATGAAGACAGGTGCGTAAACACTGCGTATCATCCTGCACCACAGAAAGAGCCAGTCGGTTTCCAGAGTGAAACATTGGGTGCGGGTGCCTTCGCTACTCTGACCGTGAAACGTTTCCCTGCGTCTGACTGCGTTGGGTACCAACCTCACATGTTGTTCATATCAAGCTTTGCACCAACAATAACTTACAGCCCCCCATTGTGTCATCAACCTCCCACCAGAACCACCGGAGATCAGGCACCCAGCCCTCCTCCCACAGCAGCCATTTGTTGCCAATGCGAAAACGAGGTTTTCGACAGCGCGAGCGGTAGCCCAGGGACAAAGCCACAACTCTCAGCGCCTTGCGTCGGGAGCGATGACGTTGCGCCTGTTGCTTTGTTGCAGGAACCCAGCGCCCGTCGCTGGACGCACGCCCCGCCCGCCCCACCGGTGCGACAGGCCAAACGGAGGACAAAGCCACATGTCACGGACGGAGCGCTGCCCTCGGCTGTTCACGCCGCCTCGCTCACGACACCGCGGTCAGTGCGTCTCCACCGCCACACAATCTGCCCATGCGCTTCTGCTCTCAGGGACCATCCACTGCTCCAGTGTCCACAAATGAACCAGCGTTTCTTGTGTTCGAAAAAAGGCAGTTCATCAAGAAACGCGAACCGTTGGCAGAGTAAGTCATTGGGTCCAACAGCCGATGGTGCGAGTACGAGTACAAATGCCTGAGCCTTGATCCCAATGGGTCCAAACAACAAGTCCAAAGATGGCTGATTTTGTGGTTCATCATTTGGCCGAGTGACTATGTTCAGGGAAACATTCTGTCCAAATGGCCTGGCCATCTGATTCAAACTCGCCTTCTTTACATTTGGACTTTTCGACAGAAGGTTCACCCGCAGCAAGATATTCGAAATAGGAGGAGCCTGCACTGCGTGACCCTGCTGGATGGCTCCGCGGCTCCTTCTGGGTTCTGCCCCGGATCCCCTCCCGGATCCCTCCCAGCAGCCTCGCTGCCAACAGCGGATCTGATTTGACAATGACTACTCTCGCAGAAACGGGCGCCGGAAATAGCAGCCCGGTGAAGCAGCGAGCCCGCATCGCAACAGACTTCTAATGTGCCGTGAGATTGCAGTATGTTCCTTCCCGCAGAATGCAGACCCGGAGTGAAGTCAGCATTTGATTGATTAAAGTTTTCTTTGTATCTGCCCTTAGTGCCTACAAGTCCCATTCACCGCTTGCCACAGAGGTGGTTCAACTGGGGGGGGGGGACTTGCCCTCACCTTCGCCCTCCCCCCGAAAAAGAATGTTTCCCTTCCCCGCACGCAACTTCGCATCCCTGGAGAGAACGTTTCCACCTGACATTTTTAAGGTGGGATCGCACTCTTGACCAGTTCCTTTGCCTCAGCCGGAACTGCACGCACTTGACTTCAACATGCTGCTTGTTTGGTTATGACATTGATTATCTAAATACGCGAAGTTTCAATTGCAAATGAACCCCAAGTGTAATGTCTGGACCACTCGTCGCATTCCTGTGGCTTCCGGTCCCTCCCTCACGTAGATAATGACGATTGACTGGAGGAATTCCCACCGTGCTCCGCGCGGCATCGCCGCCCCTTCCCGTGTCTACAACGGAACGCGCGCAAACACGCAAAGCCGCACGAGCTGGCAAGGAGAAATTCCCGCCAATAAATCTGTGTCACATCGCAAATTATTGGTCCTTCGGACGAATCCAGGATCTGAGCAGGGGCCCCGAACCGGAGACGACGATAGACTTGGGACGGCAGGGGCTGGCTGACTGCAAATTTACAAACACATCTCTTGCGCTAAAACGGGAGAGAAAGTAGGTGCAGCAGCTGAGGAGGATCTCGCTGTGAGTGCTCTCTGGATCAAACAGCTCATTGGACCGGAAGATGCGACAACAACATCCGGGAGCAGCTCGTCTCCACCCGGAGTTTCCTTCCATCGTTGCGAGCCGATCCTGGGGGAGCGAGTCGGATCCAGAACCCGACGCTGGGGGAGGGAGGAGGGAGGGGACTGAGTTGGAGAGGTGCACAACCTTGACAGTGGTTCAGGTCCACAACTCTCTGTGGAAGGTTTGTTGCAAAACATTGAAGAATGAAGTGATTCTGAAACACAGCTGTTGTGGGGACATCACCAAAACCTAGAACCTGAGAACGTGCTCCGAGCAATTGTCTGTGTTCATCTTTTATGTGCGCAACATTGTGCATCACAGTCACTCCAGGGTTTCCTTATTTTGATTTTGGGTTCGAGAACATCAAGTACAAGCAACAATCTGGTGCAACAAGGCCCGTGCAACAGGAACTTGGTCCTGTGGGTGCAAGCAAGTTGCATGCTACATAACAGGCAGGTCAGGGTTCGATCAGGTTCAGGAGTTCCCCGAAATGCAACCATGTTTCTTGGGAAATGCAAACAGAGCAAAAGATGGGGACAAAACGTTTTTCAAGACAGTGTGGGTTGAGTCTTCAGGTCTTCCTGGATCCGCCCCAGGAGGTTCTGTAGATCCTGCTTTCCACTGCACTAAATTCCGGCCAAGGACACAAGGAATTCATCTCGCTTAATCTGCCTATTGTCTTCACGGCACACAGAGCGCCCGGCTCCTTATCTCGTGCTCCGCACCAGCTCGAGCGCTGTATGCCGCTCCCATATCACCGCCCATAGGAAACATGTAGAGCTAAATAGACAGTGATATTGGTTTAGGGAGATTGGCTTGATAGATGGGGGAATGTGGTTGCCCATAAATTACTCGCTATTAAAGCGAACGAGGTAAATGTTATTGTTGACGGGCCCGGATTTATGCGCGCGGCTTCTTCGTTTGCGGCGCTCTCTCTGATGTGAATAACAAAGCGCGAGCGAGCAGGCTGCGCGAACGCTCCGCGCGACCTGAGGGCGAGGCCGCGACAGGAGGCACGACGCCACGGGTGAACAGATCAGGCTGCATGACCGCTTGCTTTGGTGAATCTGCTCAACGGGTGACGAGAGAATGGGCCCCGCAAGTGCTGGGTTGGGGAAGCCTGATGCTTTGCGAGGGAGCCACGCCACATGTGTGAACAAAAATAGGAACCAAGTGTGGCGCCTTGGCCTCTGCGAGTCCAAGACTCACAACTGACGCCAGTCGTCAGCCGTCACAGCTCCGCATTTGGGCTGAAAGGAGACTCGACCCCCAAACGCTGCAGCACCAGCGGCGTTTGTGAATAGTTGTGGGAACCAGGGGACCGGCCCTGACTGCGCCTCTGAGGCTGCGCGTTCTCAGTGCGAACACGGAAACCACGGACGGGGACTGTGTGTTTGTGCGGAGATCCTGAGTTCCTGTCCTTAACATGAGGAGAACAAGGCCCGCGTGGCTCTACATGCAGATGCGGTGTGCCTCCCCATAAAGCCCGGCTCAACACGTGTGTACGAGGCTCTGCACGCAAACAGACCGTTCCGGCGACACCGCTAACCGCAACAAACGCGTCGGCTGTTTGTGTACCAACAAACGAAAGCCCATGGAACTGGATTCTGACGTTGAGTCTGTAGTTCAGTGGGTCACGTGCCTCGTGGGTCTGAAGCTGAGTCGACGCGTCGCTCAGGTAGACAAGGCAGACCCGACCTGGTCCTCACTGTGACTGGACACTCGAAGTTTGAGGTGCCTTGCTTTTATTCTTGCAAGGTGAGAACAGTTTGCTCGTTTTGCTTTTCCCGCTTTGTTTGATGTGTCAGCAGTGTGCCGTGCGAGCGTGCAAGCGTGCGTGTACGAGAGCGTGCACTTCACAGACATCCAACAACGCATCGTATCTTCCCTCGCGAGGCAATGCATTGTTCCCAGTGCGTGGTGAGGAAGAACTCTGTCGCACCGAGCACTTGCCTGTGCGGCAGCTCATCTCAGGTGAATGTACGCCCTCCAGTGGTGGCAATCTGTGCGAGAGCGCGCGGTGCAGCTCCCCAGGGAGAGCGTCTCCTGACGGCTCCGCAGGTGGGTGCACTGAGCAGTTCGGTGCACTGTCGTTCATATCCAGGGGCTCATACGAGCGTAATACAAGACTGAGACATTTTGTGAGTGGAAATTGAACCCTTCTGGGAGTTGCTGGTGCAAGGCCAGAGACAGGCTCTGTGCACGTCGCTTCAAACGTTTCACGCTGGAAGAGGCGGCGCGTCGTCAGGTCTGAGACGGTTCGCGGTGGGGGCGCCAACCGCTGCTTCCTGTTCAATGGGCGCTCTGTCGTTGCGCAGATCAACGAACGAAACACGAACAAGCCACACGTCAAAAAGACGCGTCAGATTTCTTCTTCGGGACTCGGAGATCGAGGTTCCTGGATCCGCCCTGACGCATCACAAAAGTTCGATGCTGGAATCAGCCTCATTTCTCTTCGGATTTATTGAAACTGCAACCGACTCTGAAACAGAGTGGCAAAGAAATCCCGATGCAAAATATTTGCACACCTGACGATATTTTCCTGGCACAAAGGTGAAAAAACAGACGCGCTGTTGTGTTTCATCTGATTCCGAGAACTGGATCATAACAAAGGCTGTTGTTGGCGAGGCGCGGTGCGGGGAGCCGCGGCGGCGCGGGGTCGGGCGGGCCGATCAAGGGTCCGCTACACAACTGTGTGTCCAGAGCCGCATCCAACTGCAGCTCCAGGTGCCGAGATGTCGAATTCACCGGGCGGCTGAAGGGCACAATGAGTTCCCATTTTGAAACATCTTGGGACACGAGTTTTCGACTGCGGTGAAGATAAACGGCGTTTGTGAATATTTTGGGGAACAAGAGGCTGGAGCCGGACCCTCTTCATCCGCCCCATTTGCGGTCCATTGGTTCACAAGACACATTTGTTTCCCGGTGGGAGAACTTGGACCACTCACCATGGGTGTTTTGCGTGTCTCGACCAGGCGAGACACTTTCTACGGACACGGTCTGCGGTGTGCAATCATCCAATTGAAAATGGTGCTCCCATGACTTGTGCAGGAATCTAATGTGTGGCAGTGAAGCAGACCGCCCCGTGGGGTCAACCCGTCAGAGCTGACTGGGACAAGCGCTCTGTCTCTCTCTGTCTCTCTCTCTCTCTCTCTCTCTCTCACTCTCTCTCTCTCTCTCTCTCTCTCTCTCTCTTTCTCTGGTGTCAGGTTGGTGCTCTCTTCCGCACACCTTGCACTCTCACGCGTGTTTTCTCACCTCAATCGCTTTGCTTTCTCTCGTGGCTGCACAAAAAATTAACGTTGAGATTCTCTCCTTGAGGGTCGCAGTCTCTGACCAAATCCTGGAACCGCATTTGCTTCTCCAATTCCCTGGTCAACTGGAGCCGCCGGCCTTGCTTGTCCCAGGGTAGAGAGAGGGGAGGAGAGTGACGCAAGGCCGCCGCATGGATATAACTTTGCCGCCGCGGCACGTCCCCTCCCCCACCGGGACATGCGAAATTGCCATCAGCAGGCAATTCACCGCTCAGGACGGCCGGTGCGACGCGATTCAGTGGGTGAACAAAGTGCCTGTGTGGATGCGGATGGACACGGAAATTCCCGCCGTGCCTCGGCTCCTCGGCTGGGCAAATCCCCCGCACAGCGGGCTCGGACACACGTGCAGCTCTGGTGTCAATCTGCGATGTGTTGCGTCTCGTTCCGCAGAACGTTGCGGTGATTCACACAAGGAATAACATCGCCAGTGTCCTGATTTGGTGTTTACGGGCTCTCACACTCGGACGGAAGGGAAAAGACTTCATACTTGTCGAAATGGCCAAAGAGATTCGTCCTGTCTTTTCGTTGTGTGCGATGAGAGAAAACGTGAGTCGACTAAAGTCCTAACTGCTCAGAACTAACAGACTCCTAAACCACAGGGGACTGACATGCTAAACCTCCTCCAAAATCTTAACAAGTGGCCAATTTCCTCGGCGGGATGTGAAAATTAATACGGAGCCTCCGGGCCTGGAGAGGCCGAGCCGCTGCTCGTGTGGCTCCGGTCGCGTTCACACCGGAGGCGTCCGCACTGCCGCCAGAGCGCGCTGCGTCACAACGCTGCGTCACAAGTAAATGCGGAGGGCGCGCCCAGTGGTAATTTCACATTGGAATCGTCAAAGGGTTGAATCTTTGAGCAAGTGTCATGCAGACCCAACGGGCTACGTCAGTGCCAGCTCCCAGGGGCTTGGCGTGGAACGCAACGAAGGGCACGTCCAGAACGCGACGTCAAGAGGGCAGGGAACACACGTCAGACCAAGAGAGGAACACGCAGGGCAGGACGCATGCAGTCTGCGAAATTCTTCAGGTCACGAACAAACAACAAACATCCAATATCCCACCAACCTGTGGGCGTTGCGCCATCATGGTGACACCACAAACAAAATGCATGACGCAAGGAGTGTGAACCAGGCGTCACCCAGTTCGCTCGAGTCCACAATGCCTTGTCAATGCAGACAATAGACTTCATCTGCGGATACAGTGAAGGGGAGTGCTGCACCCAGACCAGCGCATCCATCTTCACGTGACGCTTCAAAAGAAACAGGCGTCCGACCCTGAGGCCTGCTTCACATTGATGCATCCTGCGAGAATAGGCGCTGCGTCGCCCCTTGGGCGGATCACGCTTTGCGCACAGGAAAAGTCCTTGGGTCGCAACCTCTGAGACTCCTGACTTGTTCACAGACCCAGCGAATGATGCGTCCAGCGGAAGGCCTGCTTCACACCGGAGCGATAACGGAGCGTCCGGTGACTCGCACAGAGACGCCACACCTGGCGCCCGCAATGTGCAAAATCACTCGCCCGATTGTCTTGTTCTTCGGCGTCAAGCACGCGAGACGCGCCAAGTGCGCCAATGATGCAGTGTTCACTTTCTCACACAGGAGGCGGGGTGCGCATCGCGCACAGAGACGTGACGCGCGACGCACCCGGCGTGGGCTCGGCGGGTGCAGACGCGTCGCCGCCCGCGGAGTCTGATTAATGCTGACGGATCGGGTGCGAGGCTCCGCCGCGCGGGGCCGGGCCGTTCAAAGAGCAGGTCCACTCAAAGACGGGCCAGGAATCAACCTGCTCTTCACGTGCGCGGCTTCTGAGGCCGGGGCGCACGCGAAGCGTCACGCTCTGTGGTGCACGTCGGTGCGCGTTGCGTCGCCCTTCACGCAGGCGAAGTTTCTGCAGTCGAGATGCGGCACTGCGTCCCGGAACAAGTCACGCCTGCTCACAGACTGTTTCCTGCGAGAGCAGATTCACGACGCATCCGAGTGAAGGTTGGTCAACAAACGACGACGCAACACGCAGCCTCGCACACAGGGACAAGCTCGTCTCAAAGCAGTGTCTTTCGTTTGTGTCTTGACTGAAAACAAAGCCCTGGGTCTGCAAGAGTGTCTGTGTATCCAGGGTCTCAAGGCCTGGTTCCAGGAAAAGTGATTAGAGATGGGCTTGAGTTTAAACTCCTCGTCTCCACATCTCTCAAAAGAGAAGCCTTTCTGCGAGTCCAAGGGTCTGAGGGCCTCTTGCCCGGATAATGTCAAGCCATGAACAACAAACCAGCTCCAAGGCTTCTTGTAGTAGTGACCTGAAGACCAAAATCGTATTGAATCGTGTTTTTTCCGGGAGTCTGATGGCCTTTTGGCCGACGAAACAACGAAGACTGGAGAAGCAATCAGGATCTTCCAGTGTGGGTGCTCGCGTTCAGAGGCTGAGGCTTCATTGCAGTCAACGTTGCGAGGATCCCGTGGGTCATGACCCTCCTTCCTCGACTCTTGCACCCTGGTACCCGCCAGCCCTCTGTGGGAGTCTTGCCCTTCAAATCTGTGCTTCTAATCTCTGCCCAGGACTCAGAGAGAAGTTTCACCCGTTCACGCACAGACTTCCCCTGCATCAACACGTGCGCACTGCACCAGGAACTCAGGTCAGTCACCACGCAATAATGAGCATCAAGACTTGCAAAGTTCCGTTTTGTCACCAAATACGAGGGAGGTCCACGAATTGGCGGTTTCTGTCCAGTATTTCTGGAGTTTCCGGCACTCTCGAAAAGATCGCTACTTTGTGGAAATAAACCGCCAATTCGTGGACCTCCCTCGTATCACTTGGTGTCCATTGATTAAGGGGCACGGTTCTTGGTACCTTTCCGTTCTTGTGAGCTGACAGATTTTGTCATCCGTGTGTTGGAATGAAACTTGTGTACTGTACATCCGCGCGGCAACTCCCCAGTGGAATCTGCAGCGCACGGCCTGTTTCTGAAGCATTTGTGCGCGCATCCCAGAGCGCAGCGCGCGGCGGGGCGGGGGGCCGGGACGGGGGCGGGCGGCGGGCGGCGTGCGGCGGGCGGACCGCCGCTCGGGGAGGCTCGGGTTGCCTCCCTCGGACCATCAGGCTGCTTGATGGGGGTCGGGCTCGTCTGTGCCGCAGCGCGATTCTCACCCGATACCGCCCCGACGAGCAAATAAGTGTTCTGTCCTTTGTAAGGTGCGACTGGCAGCGAAATGATGTCCCTCGTCTTATCACAGAATTCCCTTAGCTCAATAGTCCGCCCGTCACATGTCTGTGACAGTTAACCAAGTCCGGTGCAGCGATCCAATAACCAATGCAGACTTTTTGTGCCGTGCTGTTAGGTCAACCAGAGGAGATCGCACTCTGCGCCTCGAGTACTCACTTTTGACTCTCAGCCGCTTCCTTACATCCGGGCATTTACACTCTCTCTTACCACGTGATGCATATTCATGAACTGAGTTATTTATAATTTGCAGTCTTTTTCTGTTGTACACATTTGACACACGGATGCTCATCATTGTTATGAATGTGTTGTTTCAAATCATACCCGACAATGCAACTTCCAAGTACAAGTTGATCCTGCTGTATATCACAGTTAATGCTTTGAAACATATGTAATTGTTAT
>JAAUXT010092137.1_pt1 | contig 10887 bp, 9 predicted proteins | sample 7278171 | NCBI WGS metagenome assembly JAAUXT01 (sample SAMN14350112, study PRJNA611818) | marine sediment metagenome | isolation source: surface marine sediment (1.8m) | place: French Polynesia: Moorea | collected 2018-08 | reverse complement strand
TGGCTGAATACACCAGTTCTCGTCTGATCACTGAAGTTAAGCAGCCATGGGCTCGGTTAGTACTTGGATGGGTGACCGCCTGGGAATACCGAGTGTTGTAGGCTCCTTTTGTGGTTGGCGGCGTGAATGGATTAAGGTTTTTCACGTTGGTGACGCGCTCGTCAAAAAATTGATGCCCGCATCAAAATGCTCCATTGGGCATCATGTTGAATTTTGACGCGCGTGTCAAAAATTCTGACGCCGCCCAACCGCGCGTCACCAACGTGAAAACCCCTATTGCTTTCGGCAGCGGTGCGGAGGCTTGTCCTGACCACCCGGTTACGTCAGAGGTAAGGCCCTTGCTTCTCGTGTGCCAAACACAAAACAAAAATTTTGCTTTGAGCTCTATCATCACATATGCACATCAAATTATTTTATGTGATCATAGCTGACACCGATTCCTGTGTGTCTCCTGGAATTGAAAAGTAAAGGTAAACCCGGAAAATTTCTGAGCATTTTCCACTGTCTTTCTCATGTACGGAACACCCAGACGCACAGACAGACAGACAGACAGACAGACAGACAGACACACAGACAGACAGACAGACAGACAGACACACAGACACACAGACACACAGACACACAGACAGACACACAGACACAGACACACACACACACAACGACTCCACCCACATATAAAATAAAATCTGTCGAATTCCTGTGTCCACTTTTGCAACAAGCATTGTGAAACTCGCCAAACACCAAGCCGAATAACCACTGCAGAATCTCCATGCAGAGAGATGTGGAAAGAGCGGCTCAAACTCAGTACAAAGAGACTGTCCCCAGAGCGACCAGCCCATAATTGGACAAGTGAACACGATACTCTTGATGTGCAGTCCAAATGGGGAGATGGAGAAAGGTCCTGCCTTCTCACAGGAGGCGTCCAGTGACAGAACCAGGTCGCATCCAGAGGCAGATCCTGGATCTGGTTCAGGGGTGACCATGGGGACCACGCCCCTGCGGTGAACAATGGAGGGGGGAAGATTATTGTTCTGTAGGTCACCAGGTCGGGCTACCAGTGTTCAATGAAAAGACGAAGTCAGTGGAGAGAGATGTTGCCGGTCAGGCGTCCATTGAGCGAGTGACGAGTACAAGCAGCGGTTACACCCACGTGACAGTTCTCATGCGTATGCCACACCCATGTAGGAGCCTGTGGATCCAACGGGGCCTTGGGCCCGCCACCACCTCGGACTGAAAGTGTGCGTAATGTGTTTCCCCTGCCGGTCACGCTTTTCACCTGTTCGTGTGTACGAGTATTTCGTGTGAATTGACGCAGATGGTGGTGGTGCCTTGTTAGCCCCTTCCGATTCAAATTTGTCAAACTCAAACCCACCAGTTCGAACTCGCTCAAATCAAACTTTTTCAACTCTTCCAAGAATTCACAATTCAACTTGGCCACGCAAGGTCAACTCCATCGAACTCGTCCGTGTCATCCCAATGCGTTTATTTGAAGCATGAGAAGCGAAAGCATAAAAGCGTGTACACGCACATGCAGCACTACAACAATTCCCTGCCGAACTTCAGGGATTTCTTTTGCAACGCCAATGAGCTGTTCCTGTGAGAGGCGAAGAAAACAACAACAAACATGAACACGACAGAATACGAAGTGACGAGGTGAGGAACAAACATTCGGTTTATCTGTTCGACTGTGTTCCAAAGACACATGCGAAAACCGTGGAGTCGCTGGGCGTGGCTGTCACTTGCGTGTGTCAGTGGATGAGAATATCAATGTACTGTACACCAACAACCATGTCAACATTTCAATTATTTTAGCTCCGTGTTTGGCAATCAACACAATGTTGACACATGTTGCTGAAAAGCAAACGTACGTGTTCTGTGTTCTGCTTTTTCAAAGTTGACGTTTGGTTTTCCAAGGTTTGATTGCCCGACCTGAACCGTGGAACCACTGTGGCCGAGCATGGCCACCGCACATTCCGCTATCATCGCCCTAACGCAATATGAAGTGCGAAATGCTCACTTTGTCTTGCGCAGAGACGTGCAGCACAATCAGTTGACGTTTCCACAGACAGAACTTGCCGATGGTCTGCAGGTGTGGCCTGAGATCCACCACCTGTCTGAGAGAACCGTCCGCAGGGTTCAGCTCCATCACATGGGGGCCGCTCCCCACCAGCAGCGAGTCACGCTCTGCCGCGTACGCCATGTCGGTGGGAGCGAACTTGGTGCCTTCCACCTCCTTCTGCAGTTCCCACATTTTGCCCACGCTGTCACATGACAAAGCTCTGAGCAACTTGCTGTCACTGATCATCACACACCTGTGTTTAGGGACACTGCACAACCCAAAGAATCCTGCCATATCTGTCCAGATTAATTTGGTGACCTTGAACTTTTGGGAAGAACAATCAAGTTCAACAACTGGGCAACCTGGAGCAAAATTGACAGCAAACATTTGACCTTCATCACCCAGACACATTTTGCTGGGGGAGTAGGAAGGGTCATGGAAGGCTGAAGCCACTTCCCCAGACAAGACATCCAGAAGCCAAATTTCATGGCAGGTGGTACAACTAATTGCCAGAAACTCTTTTTGTCCCATCTTCATACCGAGAATTTGAATCTCAGCACCATGTTCACAGAGCTCTGGTTGCTGTCCAGGCTACTTTGTTGTACCTGGTCCCAGATTGAAGTGAAGTCCTGGGTTGTCTTCCTCTGCAGTCTTGCCCCACACCACCACAGTTCCAGACGGCAGCACTGTGAGCTTGGTGTGAGGCCAAGATACCAGGCCGGTGTCTTGGGTTTTGAGATGAAGCAGCGCAAACCGACTTCTGACCTGTAAACAAAGGCAAAAACTGGCACAATCGGCTCAATTGAGAGTCAAGCCAGACTGACGTGTTTTGCGTTGGTGCCTTATTTGTTTGTTTTCGGGGTCACAACAGTTTCAGTGAGGATTTGGTTCCACAGTTGAGAGAAGAAAACAAACATTCAGATTGCTGTCACTAGTCTGGTCTTTCCAACCAAAATCTTTGTTTGGTCCAAAGAATTACCGTGTTTCATTGCGCCTGTTTATGCGAAAAAACAAAGGAGTTGAAAGTAATCTGAGCCCTCAATGTTGCACGTGTGATGTGGCTCTGGCTGTACCTGGACAAAATTCGCCTTTGGAAATTTTCCAAGCCTCCGGAAAGAATGTGTTCCAAGCCCCAGATGAGAAGATAAGAAGGGAAGGCTCGAACGCATCGCTGCTACGACACGGTTCTCAGTGAGGCTCTTGGCTTGGGCGCCCTGGTGATCTTCGAGGTCCTGTTGCTTTGGCTCTTCAGGTGTCCCGGACTGACTCTTGTGGATTTGAGCTGCAGTACCCAGTTCCAGTTCATCCTGTGCGCCAGATTTGACTCGTGACATGTCAATAATTCTGGCAATGTCTGCAACCACTTGCGGAGCAGAAGCTCTGTCCCTGGGCTCATATTGGGTCGTACTCAGTATGACTTTTCTGATTTCCTTCTCCAGTGGGTTGTTATACCCAGGTTCACCTTCAGTCTCTCCGGTCTTCACAACTCGAAGGGGCTCGACTCCGTACATTTCTCTCTCCCATAGAATGAGGCCAATGGCTATGGAAAGTTCATTGGGGTCGTTGGGGGTCTCAAGCTTTGGGATCAAGTACTCATTCTCTTGGATCATTGCCAGGAATGTGAGTCCCATGGCAAATATGTCAACACTTCTGTGATATATCAGCTTGTTGTCACTGGTTCTGAGAAAGAACTCCGGGGCTTTGAAGACCTGAGTTCCCACATTGGTGGTCATGCGGGAGGTTGTGTAGTGTTCTCCCAAGAATTTGCTGAAGTCGAAATCAGTGAGTTTGGCCACCATAGGGGAGCCACTGAGCAGGATGTTGGCAGGCTTGATGTCTCTGTGAACAACATTTTGACCATGAAGATACTCAACTCCATTGGCTATGTCCAGCATCAGCTTCAGTTTCTCGTTGGTTGAAATGTGTCCGGCACCAGCAGTGTTCTTTTAGAAATACTCCAATAGGTCACCTTTGTCACAAAACTCCATGAACACCCACACTACCTTCTCTTCGTGGTGGACACCAAGCACTTGAGCCAAGTTTCTGTGATGCAGTTTCAACAAGTTGGACAAATGCTGAGCAGCCTGTGCTACTTTTGCTTCGTCCCTCTTGTCAATTCTCTTGGCTGCGATCTTGACGCCATCTTTGTTGGAACCCACGTGGACAGTTCCGAACGACCCCTTCCCCACCACACCGTCAGCGTCTATCGTGTAGTCTCCTTTGTACAGCATCGTCGTCTTCAAATGTCAACAGTGCACGCACACCTCACACACACGCACTTTGACCCCCAGATGTCCTCGAGGTTTTACAACCAGTAACGGCGTTCTTTACAAGTGAGTTCCTTCTCTCCGAACACCAATGCACAGCCACCTCACAGAGCGGACCAGAAGCCGTGGAAACAAATGCAGAAACAACTCATAGTTCAAACCAGATCCGATTCACACCAGGGAGGTTTGGCAACAAGCATGCAGAACAGACACAAGAATGCGACGACATGAAAATGTTACATTTGTAGAGACATTGAGACAAGCTTGTCCCAGTGGAGACAAAATGACCAAATGCCCAACTACGTTCTGGTCTGTATCTGCGCAGCTTGAGACTGAAACTCCCTGTTGTATTCACTGTACGTTGAGTAGATCTGAGTTGATCGCTGAGTGGTAGGGTTTCAACATTGGTGACGTTTGGTCTGACGTCAAAAATTTCAACCGTTGGGTTCAATGTTAAGTTTTAACGCTGACGTCAAAAAGACGTCCACGCGTCACCAATTTGATACCAATGAACACACTGCTGATGTCACGACTAACGCAGAAACGCACAACACACCCAGTGCGGACACACGCTGGAACCGTCCGTTTCTGCTTTGTTTCCCATAGACGCAGACACGCCAATACTCGCATCTCAACAGCAACAAGAGGCATTGTTTCCTTGTTGTGTTTATGAGCACCTGTTACTCAACAGGAAACTACAAGGTGAAGTGCCCACGTGCGCGATTAGGAACAAGGACATTAAAATTTTAGCAGGAACTTTGGTCCATTTTTTGATTGACTCAATGGAACAGAGACATTCAAAGAGGGGAATTCATGTGGATGGTCGAAACTTCCCCACTTGCAAGGCAACCTCATTCAGGAGTTTGAACAGTGCCGCATTTTGCCCCGACGAGACAAACGTGGCTCGTGGGGTTTTCCGTGCACATGGTGCTGGGGGCCTGATTTCACCCTTGAATCTTGTGAGCTTGGTGGTCATGCCTCGCACGCCCTTCCAACAGGCATTTTTTTTTTTGGGGGGGGGGGGGTTGGTTCACACACGTGCGGCCCTTTTATATCCACAACCTGCACAACGCTATCGCTTTGCTCAAACTTCCCTGTGCGAACACTTCGATACACAATCTCAATTTCCTCATAGTAAACGGTCTCTCCTGCCTTTGTGTTCAAATTTACACACGGAAATGAAGTCCTGAGACGCCGCTCACTGGGGAAGTAGCACGTTCTGAATTTTCACACCTGCGGTACCTCAATTGAGAGAGCAGTGGTAGAGAACCCGAACTTCAAGAACACCCTGGTTTGGCTGAGCATCTTTGGATTGACCCGTCAATTGCCATGCAGATTGGCGGTGTTGGCGGAGACTTGACGGCCTGCGAAACTTCCCCACTTATGCAGGCACCGTGGGGGGGGGGGCGCTCTCTGGAACCAGCTTCACGACGGAACCTCTTCGCAACAAAGCTTGCCGCTTGTCTTCTTATCAATTGAAAACTGCTGTTGTTTCTTTGCAAGGATTTTTTCAATTCGTCATACAAATTTAGAAGACAAGCTGTTTTCCTTGGATTTTATTCGCACATGTTTTGACCTCACTCAGAACAAAATTGTTGGTGTTGAACCATTCTGCTGATGGTAGACTTGCAGAAAAGGCAAGAAACTTTTCTATGTATTTCACTTCTTCAAGCTCACAGAATTTGAAAAAGCACTGGTGGAGGTGCTTGGTTCATTATCTGACTTTCCAGTGTCTGGTTTACAAACTGTGAACAAGTTTCTCACTTGGTCCCTGAATGATTTAGTGAAGGCAAGATAAAGATAAAAGTTGACAGCAAAATTGATGTGTGCCACCATGTCAACAATCATGAAAACCTTGCTGTTTGGGCTGAAATAGTCATCACCAAAAACATATTTCCCAAAATTCAAATACAAATTGAAGGGAGTTGAAAATAGCACAAAACACAGCGAGACTGCAAATGTTGTGGCAAATAGTTTTGTGTCTTGGTTTTCTCGAGTTCTGCCTGTTAGTCTCTCCGACTCTTTTCTTCTTCTCCAGATAACAGTTGAAATTATTATGTTTCCCACAACAACAATGACCAAAGGTGAACCAACTTCATAAACAGCTGCTGCTCTCTGCAGAACAGTGTGAACATAGGTGTCAGCACCACAATATTGAAACTTTATGAACCCATTGTCATCATAAAACTTGATCAAGTGAAAACTGTACAGGACATATCCTGAGAAACACAGTAAAATAACCACCAAGACTACAATGACAACTGAAAGCTTGAATTTGTTCACAAAAATTTTGGCTTTGAGAGGCAATGTTATCGCAATACATCTTTCTATAGTTAACAGTGCAACCATCCAATAACTGAATGGAATGCAGAACATGTACAAGACTGTGTAAAATTTGCAAAGGATAAGATAACTATCAACAAGATTCAGTTTGTGAAAATGATTCAAAATCTGGAAAACAAAATCATCAAGAAGTACAATGTTGTCAGACAAAGCCAGCAATGTAAAAATTATCTTTGTTGTTGCTGGAGAGTTTGTTTTTCTGATCACAATTGCAGAAAGAGTGTTTCCCAAAAACCCCAAAATGAAGAGAGATAATTTAAAATACACATTTATTTGTTTAAGCCAGTCATTTGGTTCATCATATCCAAAGTCTTCATAACTGAAGTAATTGCTGGACATGTTTGTATTGTTTGAGACAAAACTGTCATTGCGATGGAAACCAGCCTCATAATCAGTGGCATCTCCAGCCATTCTGAAGAGCTGCAAAACATAAATTATCTTGTCTTTTTCGTCTGACTGATGTGGATTGTCCGCGAAGGAAATTGGTCTGGTTGTTCACTTACCTTGGAAAAATTGGTTGTTTCTTTGACTGCTTTTTTGTACACAATGACTGCTAGACGGCAAATTGAAGTATCTGGTTTCCAACTCGTCTCAGAGAAACAGTGGGAAAAACACGTTTGTTTTTGAGATCATCTGCAGCAGGTGCACCAAATAGTCAAATCCTCAAACTTCGCAAGGTAAAACTTGTCTTGCAGGAAAAACACATGAACAAAACCGCAGGAGGTACAGCGTCGGATTGACAAGCGGACAACAAATGTTCTCTGCCTGAGACAGAAGTGTTGGGAGTGGCACCTCACAACCACAAACGGAAAGACAAGCAGCTTGAGGCAGGTTCTGAAAGACTTTTGCTTTTCTGTGAAGCCATATGTTTGTCTTTTTCTCATGTTGCTGAAACGCCTGTTCCTTTACATTGCAACATGTTGAGCGCTACGAGGGGCGTAAACATGAGCGAGTGCGTCGAGCTTCACTTCTGCGGACAAATACTCCACAAAAGCGCACCACATATTTCCACCTTGTGAAATTCTTCACCAATCGAAATTGTCACCCCTTACCTTTGCAGTTGTTAAAATCAACTATTTTTGACCACAAACACATACACATTTCAATCTTCACTGAGCGTGCCCTATCTTTCCACGACGCTGGTCAAACACTGCTGTTGACCTGAGGCAATCGCGAAACACAACTCAAATTTTGGAGATTTACGAATGCGATGAATGGTTTTCCTACAGTCCCTGGATCAAGCCCCCGCCCCACGAGGTTTCAGTTGCTCGATCTGCCCCCACCTTCACTGGATCCACCCCACCCCACGAGCAACAGTGCCTTGGACACGCCCAAACCAACATCAGACCACTGCTGAGAGCTGCACCCCTGGATGCGCCCCCGACGCTTCCCTCCCATGGACAGTGACAACACGTGTCAAAAGCCTGTCAGAAGCAGAATAGGATAACTGCCCAAAACAACCTTTCTTCCTGCGGAGCTCAGACATTGTAAATTCCAGTGACAGTAACGGGCACACAATGGTATTGGTGAGTCAATGCCCACTGTAAGGAAAGCCCTGCGTAGAAAAACGCGTCAAACAAAAGCCTGACCTTTGCAAAAACGCATTGTGTGTGGAAGAGATGCTTTTGAAATTGGTATCCCACAGATGCGGTCCTGACAATAGGTTCACAATGGATGCGGGATTTCTCTTCGCTGCCTTGTTTGTGTGACCCAGCCCCCTTCCCTCCTGAGCTTCACATGCATGCGGTGCCCTGACGCAGTGACGTAACCCGTGACGCCAACATTGTCATCGGCCTGTGGACTTGGGACACAACCCTTGACGCACCCAGCACCTCATGCCAGACGCAACCACGTGACCCTTGGCTGCTTCCACTAAGGGTTTTCACATTGGCTGGGCGGCGTCAGAATTTTTGACGCGCGCGTCAAAAATTTTATGCGCAGGCATCAAAGTCAATATGATTCCCAATACAGAGCATCAAATTAATGGTCCATACCGATCACAAATTTTTGACACGGGCGTCAATTTTTTGTTGCTGCGTCACCAATGTGAAAACCCTTACTGTGACCCAGTGCAGCAGATACAGCTCTGTGTGAAACAGGACCCCAGGCACAGGACCACGTGTTTCTCTGCGTATTTGACGCTGGGCAGAGACGCTGCGCAGAGACCCAGTCGGAGCCATGCGGCCAACAGCACGCGTCCGCCGGTGTCTGGTTCCCAAAGGAATGTTTCCCGTGGAACTACACGCACCTGGCTCTGTTCTCCGAGTCGTGCAATCAAGGCTCCAGGGGAGTTTGTGGGGCTGGACATTTCAACGTGCCTCACGCAGGAATCAGGGTTACGTTTAACATGTCATTCAAATCAGGTGCTTGGAAACTGATTTTGTTTATTTGTGGATGTGGGAGGAACCCTGCATCAGTGTGTACCACACCTCACATTTCCAGCTCTGTGCCTCCTCACTACTCTACCTAATACAACTATGTCTCATAGACAAACAAGGAACCAACTCAAAAATTCCTCCCAACTTTATTGCTCCTTTCCGAAACCAAGTTTACAGCTCAAGAACCCCAAGGCATCGGCCTGTTGGATAAACTGCAGGGAGACCGTGGGGCGTGAGCTTCAAACACGATGGGCCCACCTGTGGCCAGTTACTCACTGTGCCATTCAAGGAACTTGGCCCGAACGAACTTCGTGGGTTTCAGGGTTTGTTCAAGGCTGGACTTTGAAGATGTGAAACGAAGCGAGATTGTCACCTGATTACTTGGTCATGGCTCCCTTGACCCCAATCCAGTATCTGCTGCAGGGAGAGTCGGACCCTTGATCCCGCCTTCAGAAGGACGCACAAGTGTCTCATTACTCTTTACCTACACCTGCACAAGGTCTGCGCAACACCTGCTGCAGATTGTACAGCGGTAGGCCACACGTGGAGTGAGATTTCAAAAAAAGGTTGGGAGGCCTGCAGGGTCGTTTGTGTCTGCAATTGGAGTTGCGAGGGTCAAGGTGTCCCAGAGTTACAGGGCCTTCTTCTCGGGTGCAGAGTCAGGGATATGGAGCTTCAGTACCCCTGAACCCTTTTGGTTCCAGGAAGTGAAAGGCCCTTTGCATCTGCCCCTGCAGTTGGTATGCAGGGGAACAGTTCCGTAGAAGTCTGATCAGTGCGTATCCTTGGGGCGTGACACAGGGAAACAGGCTTGACGATTGGGACTGACCCGAAGGCTGAGGACAGATGAACAACCTGCACCTGGGTCAAGTGTGAACTATAAGCTGAGAACACACTGCGCGGGACTTTGTGAGAGCCACACAACTCAGCCAATCACATGGCAGGACGCAAAAGAATCCTGCTGCGCAATTGGCTGGTTCAGTGTGTCCTCAGCCTCAGTGCCAGGCCTCGTAGAACCTCACCCTGTGGACGTGGAGATCTTCAGGCAAGGAACAGGTCGCGAGCGGGCGCTGTGCTCCTGACGAACCTCTCAACCCGCGTCACAAAGTGTCTGCTTCACTCGAGAGATCTTCACAACTGGGGCCTTCGCAACTGAAACGTGAACACCAAAGCCTTCAGATTACGAGGTCCGTACTTAAAACAGTGTTGGCAGAACGAGACCTCTGCGAACCAAGTTTTTCCGACACGGCAATGGCGCCGACTGCAGACGCCCCTCAGTGAGGCGCCGTCAGTCCACGTGAAGTCAAATTGAATTCGTCACTTCTGGAGAAAACGGGAAATTTTGCATTGCGTCACAGTTTGTCGCATCCAGGCCTGGGTTTGGACGGCGCTTGTGCCCCAGCAATCAGCACTGGCCTTGCGGGTTCAAGAAAAGGCGAGATTCAGTCGGTGTGTGAGGGGTAACATCGAACTTTGTCATAAAGGATCAGGTCCTGTTTGACTTCTGAAAACGGCACGGCAGGCTTGTTGATTCTGAAAAAGATCTACAAGCGTGGCGCTGTATTCCAGCACCGCTGGCGTCCCACGCCGCCCTCAGGACAACGCTGTGAGTCAAAGTCTTTCCAGGATGCAGGGATTGTCGGGGGTGCACGGCTAGGACCATAGGACGAGGATGCGGTTCTCACTGCAAGGATGGTGCCACAGCTCTTGCTACTCTGGCACTGCAAGGACGGCGCCACAGCTCTTGCTACTCTGGCACTGCAAGGACGGCACCACAGCTCTTGCTACTCTGGCACTGCAAGGACGGCGCCACAGCTCTTGCTACTCTGGCACTGCAAGG
>JAAUXT010018913.1_pt1 | contig 10887 bp, 13 predicted proteins | sample 7278171 | NCBI WGS metagenome assembly JAAUXT01 (sample SAMN14350112, study PRJNA611818) | marine sediment metagenome | isolation source: surface marine sediment (1.8m) | place: French Polynesia: Moorea | collected 2018-08 | reverse complement strand
TGGGGCTGAGGCTGCAGCACCGTCCCTGCAGGGTGGGGTTGAGGCTGCAGCGCGGTCCCTGCAGGGTGGGGCTGAGGCTGCAGTGATGTCCCTCCAGGGTGGGGCTGAGGCTGCAGTGCCGTACCTGCTTTTTATCTTTTGCAATGAAATTGATGTTCTTCTTCTTTTTCTTCTGACCAGGGCTGTAGTTCAGGAAGAAAGACAATCTTGAATTGCTTGCAAACACAATGTATTATTATTTTCCCACTTTTGAGCTTGATTTTCACAGGACAGTAATGAAGAGAATGGCATCCAATTCTGTAGAAACATCAGGAGCTGTGCTCAGGTCAGACAAAAAAAAAGTTACCAAACTGATTGATTGGAATTTATTTGTGTGGAATGACAAATGAAACAACATGTCATTCATTTTGAGAGCAATCTTTGTTTCATGATCCTTTTGCATGATTTTGTGACATTTTTTAAAATTTTGGTTTTGAGGAAAAACAAACCAACCACTTGTTATAAGAATTGACTGGTATTTATTGTATGGAATGTGAAACCAAGAACCTGAAGCAAAGCATCACGCTTCTGTGGAATATGAAATGAAATACATCACTCTTCTTTGTCACTGTCTTTTTTCAGCTTTTTCTGACAGAATTTGTACAATTTCTGAAGCCTTGTGCCAAGAGCCCAGATCAGCATGGCTGCCATGGGAACATAGACCAACAGAACCTTCTCTACATAGTTCAGTAGAGGCAGAAGCTGATCCCTCAGGGAGCAATTTACATCGCAACCAAATGTAGCCAAACCAGATTTTGCCAGATTCAGCACAGCAACCACAAAACATGCAGCATAGGAGAGTTTAGCAGTCACATTGGCTGTGTTTTCCTTGTAAGGATTGACCAGGTTACTAGCCACAGAGAATAAAATGAGAATGGCAGACATGCTAAGGAGTCTAACAACTGGCTCAGCAATGTAAGTTTTGCAAACAACTAAAGTGAGTCTGTAGAGCTTGTGAAATGCCAACCAAGTAAATTTCATGCCACAGACATTGAGACATCTGTAATGCTTCAGAAGGGAATCCAAAACAACCTCCTCAGGATTTGTATCACATACCTCTTTCCTTCCCTTGGCTTCCTCTTCTTCCTCACTGTCAATGTCCAGTTTTGTGGCCTCCAGTGTGGATTCAACTGTGTCAGTATGAGTTGCAACAAATGTAGTTTCTTGGTGCAACCTCTTGGGACTTTCAGATGAAGATTTGATTTCAATTCCCCCAGATTTTGCACTCTTTCTGCAAAATGAATGCTGGAGGCTTTCATCTGCATTTTTGGCAAACAAGAATTGCTGGATGCAATGAAGCAGAATTATTGGAACTGGAAACATACAGCTCAAGACAAAGAATTTTAGAGAAACAGTTCCATCTTGGACTTTAAATGGCAAGTAAGAAATGACCAAAAACAAAGGAATAACACTCAGAAAGATGTAAATGTGCAGCAAATGTTGCCACCATGTGTAACATTGCAGCTCCCCATAGACATAGAGAACATTTGACTGGTCCACCTCAACACACTGAACCAGAGTAAAGATGCCTGTCACTATCTTTTGGTAGCTGAATAGAAGTGTCATGACAAAAGCTTTCATCAGTGAGCACCTGATGCTTCTCCAAAGAATTGATTTTTGTCTCATGAATTTGGACACAAATCTTTGAATTAGATATATCAGAAACACACTGCTCAAAACACAAGGGCCCAGTGCTGCCTGAAAAATAACCTTGGTTATTGCAGTACTGTTTGGAATGCACATGGATGCTATGTTTGTGTAAACTAAGCCCACAATGTCAGGTGAGAACTGGAGAATTAGCTGCAGAGCACTGGTCCCTGGAGTGTCTTGTGAAGGAACTTCTGCTTTGAACAGACTGCCATCTTGCACATAGTAGAGAAGGATTTGAATGTACTTCATCCCACTTTCCTCTCTTTTGGCATCAGCTGGCTGCACTTCTTCAGTTCTGGATCCAGTGGTATTTCTGCTGCAGGTAGATTCTTGTTCTGGTTCATTTTGATGGCTGCCTTGGTTTGAGATAGAGGAAAGTTTGTCATTGATGTCTATTGTTGTTTCAGCTACAGTTTTGTGTCCATTTGCCTTGTGTGGTTTGCTTGTGAACTTTGTACAAAGAATTGAACATGTTTCCCAAACTAAATTCTTCATTATTTCTCCAAATGTTAGTGTGATAGCAATTGTAAAAGAAAGGCAGTAGTACACAGAGATAACAAGAGATGAAGAGCAGTGCTCAGATGGAACACACTGCACTGTCACAAGAGATTCTACTGTGTTTCTGTCACATTTTCCACACAGTGTTGCTGTTCTGCCCACATTACAAGAATCAATGGAATCACAGGTCTCTTTGTTTGAACAACAATAGTTTTCTGGACATCTGATCATGTTGACAACACCACGTGAGTTCTTATGGCCCCAGTAGTTGGGTGAAGCCTTCACATCTCCTTCACACTGGGCCCCCACTGGGCAGGACAGACAGTGAGGGTGTTGTGTGTCAGCTATCAATTTGCTGACATTGTCACTGCTTGCATTGAACAATCCTTCAATGACAGAGAGACCCCTTTGAAATGAATATTCACCTTGCTTGCAAAAGTGTATGGCTTTGTAAAACAAACCACTTGTTCCAATGCCTGTCATTTTGGTGTGTTGAACAACAGAGAAGGCTGCACTGCAGAAGAATGTCAGGTTTGTTGTAGAAACAGTGGATGGCTTTGAAAGGGTTAAAAGCTCAAGGTTGAACATGGCTTTGGTTGAATCTATCATCACTGACTCAAACCAGACATCAGAAAATGTACCCACAGACAAAAGGGACTTGAATGTGAGAGGAGCAGAGAACTGGTGCAGAATGAAAGTGACATTCGAGAGAAACAGACTGCAATAAGATGGAAATGAGAGAATGTCACCATATACAGCATCATGCAGATTCACCTGGAATGTGACATTCATCATCAATAGCATCTGACCAAGTACAAAAATGCCACTCCTTGGCATTCCAACTTTCAACATGGCTCTTTCCTGTAAAATCAAGGACTGTGTTGACTGAACAAAGTAGAATCTACAATTTTTCAGACTGACCCAACTCTTCCTTCTGCTAATCAGGTCAAGACCAGTTTGAACCACAAAAAACACAGAATTGTGCACTTCAAATTTGTAAAGTGGTGCAGACAGGGTCACACCTGCTTGTTCACAAAATGTGCCCCTAATTTCAATAAACATCATGTGGCCTTCCACAGATTCAACACTCATGCCATCAATAAACTGGCTTTCTGTGATCCTGACCCCAGTGATGCCTGTAGTTTCAAGATTCTTTAATGTGTTAGCACACTTGATGGTCAAAAAGGCCACACTACAATCAACAAAGTTTACAATTTTGTCAGCATCCATGAGTTCAAGAGAAATCCAATAGCTAAAGTGGCAGTTTGTGAAGGTAATTGAACCCAAACCCTCAACAAGATTGTCAAAGTCGCTGTCATATTGTGGGAAATCAGTCACCTTTTCTGCTTTCAATGGAACATCTGATTGACTTCTGTGCACAATTATGGAAGTATACCCACTCATAGAACAGTTACACAAAAGAACAGTGGTTGAAGTATTTACAACAAGTTCAGTATCTGTCATTAAATTATGCAAACTGACATTGGTAGAATTTTCTGTGATGTTTTTGTATTCCCACATATTCCACCAAATTATATCTGAAGTTCAAAAGTAAAGGAAATAAAGTCAACATTTTGCAAGAGAATAACAATGAATTTGTAAGCTTCAGCAGTTCAACAATAAGACCCCTATGAAGAATTGACAGCAGAATCAGCAGCCATGGTAACTTACTGTGTGAACATGTCAGTTGAATTGAGGGAAGTTGAATGGTGCTTCTCACGCTGAAGGACATGTTGCTGGCCACAAGACAACAATTTGTCTTGCTGTAGTCACCAAAAAGTCTTTTATAAGGAACTTCATCCAGTACTGCTTGTGCCAAATCCAAGGACAGGGTATCTGATGTGACATAGATGTCAGCACCATCCTGAGCCCTGTCCAGCACTGTCTGCAGGTTCTTACAGGGAGTCAACTCTGTGTGACAATCATTGTCATCAGAACCTAAATCTGACACAAACCAGGTGTTTGTCCCTGGAAAAGGAAGTATTTTTTCTTGTTTTCAGTACTAGAAGTAAATAAAGATTTTCCATTAAAGGATGATTTGATTTCAAACACACACACACACATACACACAAATATGACACAAATTTTCTCACCTCTCAAATAAGAGGCTTCAATGTTATGTTTTGCACTATTTGGCAAATATTTGATTCTTCCATCTGTTGGCTTTAGATAACTTGAGTTCCCATGTGCATATGACCCTGCTGTATTGGTTGCTACTATATTCCCACCCCTGACTGTCTCTGCACCAAGCTCAGCCACAGCAAGAACTGATATGGTGCACAAAAGAGGCAGAACCCTCATTTTGCTGGCAACTACAAGTGAAGTGCAACAGTTTATTCAGCTCTGTTGGAAGACAAATAGAGAAAAACAATGCAAGATCACACACCACCCCATTTGGGATTCAACCTGCTCAGTCATGCAGGTGATGTCACATGGTGTGAATCTGGAACTGTGGAACCAACTAGTGAATGTGTGTCATTGGAGGGAACATGTCAGATGTTATTTCTGATTGTGAAGGCAAGTGTGCAGTTCTCTCCCACTGCATTTATGTTAGTGTTGTGTGTTGTCATGTTGTGTGCTGCTGCGTTCTCCCAAATGAATTGGAACTGAGCCTTTCTCCAGCTACACTGTGTTCATCAAACCTTTGCTCACCACTTTCACTTTCATCCACCATCATTGAAGCTTCTGATCACAAACTTCACAGAAACAATGATCACAACTGTGAGCTGCACTTACAAATGCTTTGATGTGATATGGGGGTTGTGCGTCATATTTCCCTTGGTATTTGTTGCATCCTACTCCAGATGGGGACAAGAACGTGGGCGATATTGTGGTGCTTGATCACGTTGTTGTGGAGATAAGTTCTCACACATGCCGGTTCGTGTTGAATGACGCGCGAGAACCGTTCAGCACGGCTACAAACCGGTGGGCGGAGCCAGGGTCGGGGCAGGAGGGAACGACCTTGACCTCAGCCAACACCCCTCAGAGTTGGGAGCGTCCTTTGGGGTCTCTGAGATCCTGCCCCCTCAAGGCAACTGCAGTGCGAAATCCCTTGCAGCCTTGGTAATGTCGTCAATTCTTCCTTGTTCATCAATTCTTCCTTGTCCTCCTTGTCTTCCACCAGTCATACTGAGTGTTATCCATGGGGGGGGTGTCTGGAGGGCGAGGTCTAGCCAGGGGTCCAGAGGGCAAGGTCTGGCCAGGGGGGTCTGTCCACAGGGGGGCATCCATGGGGGGGTCCACGGGGAGGGCAGGGGACATTTCAGTCCAGCTGCCATATACTGCATTACCACATGGTCCCTCGCCCTGAAGGGACTTCGCACAATCATGCCGGGATCATTACGCAGAACCACGTACAGCAACGAAACAGGAATTCCATTCTTCTGAGACTCTGTCTGTGGAGCATCTCCTGGTTTGTTTCTCTGACCACACAGCAAGCGAAGCTGGCTGCTGCTGAGATGAGTTATGGAGTTGTTGCTGTGCTGTTGGGTCGGGTGGGAGAGGTAGCAGAGGGGGGGTGGACTTGGGGTGGAGTAGATCTCGTGACTTCACGCGCACATTCACTCAAAAAAGGCACCCAAAATGGCACACAGGTCACACGCACACACACATGACACCCACAGGCAGACTCAGACACAAGGGCACACGCACACGCACACAGAGTCAAACACCCACACACACAGATGCGCGCACACTCATGCCGTACCCTGCTGAAAAGGAGGCGATGCATCTGACGCTCTTTGGGGTTGGGCTGTTGGTGGGACCCCACCAACGCAAATATCTGTGTGTGTGTGTGTGTGTGTGTGTGTGTGTGTGTGTGTTTGCCCCCTTTCCACTAGAAACAACAGGGCAGATCCTCGGGAGCACATGGAGCGTGAGGCAGTGTCATGAGAACATAACAACACAGTCCGGATCCCAAACAATCTTGGGTGGGCGGGTTGAATAAGGGTTGGTTCAGTTGGTAGATGGGGGATATGTGGTGTTGTGGGTTGTTAGAGTAGCTGAATCATACCCAACTGCCGTTTGTACCAAGGAGGGTCTCAATCTTGCAAACAGCTCAGAAGCAAAACAAACAAACACACACACAAACACACACACACACACACACACAAACACACACACACAAAGACACACACACAAACACACACACACACACACAAACACACACACACGCTCACACACACACACACACAAAAAAACACACACACACAAACACACACACGCACACACACACACACACACACACACACACACACACACACACAGGGGCAGCACTCTCACGCGAAGCAAGTCTGGGTAGCCGCTAGTTCAGGGTACAGAGGGGGTCTTGGGCTCTGGTTTGATTTGGGTTGTTAGAACAGCCCACAACGTGAAACAAAACACTGGGGCAGGGGGGAATGGTGGTTCCGGGGTGTTGTGGGTTGTTGGAACAGCCAGACGCTACGCCGCCCTCAGATCTTCCGCCGAGGGTCGCCACCCCCCACGGTGCTGCCGGAGCCAAAACAACACACAGAGGAACCACTCAAAACAAACCCCTGGAGAATCTCTTCTTCAAAGACTCTGAGAGATTCCAGTGAGGGAGATAGAGACTTGTGCCGTGCGGGGTGCCAGCCATGTTGCTGTCTGTGACTTCTGTGTTGCAACAAAGAACCACAAACAATCTTAGATGCAAGGGACGCAAAACACTGAGAAAGAGCCCCCCGAGGATGATGACGCCATGTGTACTGCAGGTGTTGAGAGTTATCATCTGTGGTGCGCGCCACGTCATAGAACGTTGAGAAGGAAACGAACCCGGCTTCCAGAGACGCACAACGTAGATTCTCCCGAGGGTTAGCAGGGTGATAGAAGGTCAATGAGGGTGGCGAGAGGTGGTGGTTTTCTCTGGACTTCAGGGGCGCTCTGAGGGTCCACACAGCTCCACACATACCACGACCACACACACACACACACACTCACACACACAACACACGCACACACACATGCACACACATACACACATACACACACATTCTCGCTCTGTCTCTCCACCCTGTCCTCTTCTTCTCTCACAGACAGACAGACAGACAGACAGACAGGCAGACAGACAGACACACACACATACACACATACATCATTCTCACTCTGTCTCTCTACCCTGTCCTCTCCTTCTTTCACAGACAGACAGACAGACAGACAGACACACACACACACACACACACACGCACACACACACGTTTACGAAGTGGCAGTCCCCGGACCCACACCTCCCACAACCCGCCCCCTGTGGCAGTTGGAACCAAACACCAAACCCGGACTCTTCCTACTCACATCAGAACACTCAAAATCTCGTGATTTCCGGTGCTCCTGGTATGGAAGAGTGATTTGGATTTTTCATCGTGGATTGGGAGCTTAGCGTGCAGTGAACTATTCTCCATGAAACGTGTCGCTCTCTGGTGGTGGTGGCGTCACACGTCACGTGCTCCAGTCACGTGGTACGCAGGTCATACTATCACGTTATCTGCTCACGATGTACGCGTTGCCATAGAAACGCTATGTCACGTGTTATGGGTCACAGGTTTTCAGTCTTTATGGTGGTATTGGCCTCACTTCATGCCTCTGACTGTGTGTGGTCATCGCACCAAAAACCCGGATCTCGAGGTTTGACTTACCTGACCTGAAATCCTGGATCTCTTCCTTCGTCGGGTGTTTCTCGAATTCTGCAACAAACTGACACAGTAGGAGATGTACGAATTGTGGCGGCTACAGTGTAACAGAGTGGAGGGGCGATGTGGGTGCAGAACTGCAAATTACCCGCGAAATTCGGCATGAAAGGGGCCTGGGTGGGTGGGGGAGGAGCCAGGGGATAGGACAGGGCCGGGGGGAGATCCAGGGGGCGATCCGCCCTGAGAAGGTGGGTAGGTTGGGGGCGGCGCCAGAGATACAGAGATACAGAGGCTCTCTTCTTTGGGCTGCAAGATCTCGTCCCATGTAGCTGCGTTTGCTGTGTGTGAGAACTATCATCTGACTGATGCTGGTCATTGTTTGAGATTTTTCCCAAGAAGACTATCAGGCATCTTCAGCAATTTTCCTGTATTCACAAGTGCAGAAGTATCTTGTCATGAGTATTCTGTCCTCAGTGAGTTCTGATATCTCCTCCTCTCATCAGAGACCCTTGAGAGGAGAGGTTCTCGCACGGCACAACAATCGGAAATCGAAAGCAATGACCAGGATCGTGCTAGATCGGTTTCTTCTTTGTCCCAACCCCCACCAAACACCATCTTCTAGTGGATCATGTTGTATCCCACAGGATTCCAACACTGGCCACAGGTACACAGGGTCTTGCGCTCAGCTGTGCCAGCCTCGGCGTGAGTGAACTATCCGGACGCACACTATTGAGGGATTGAACGCCAGAGTCGTGAGTTCCTCTGGACACGCTCTGCGCAAGTCTGCCGTCCCTGACCTTGACTCACTAGAGCAAAGCTGTAAACGCCCATGCGCACAGGATGAGTACGTGAGTACTCAGCCTGGACTCTGTGAGTACTCAATCGGGCAGTACGTGAGTATACGTGACTGCACAGTGAGTACTGACGCCAGTGTCCACAAGGGTCCTGGGCAGAAAATGAGTACACCCGAGATGAAGTAAGTACACCCAGCAGTCTCAAAGAAAGCTGCCTGCGCAGTCTGTTGGAGTACGGCTCAAATGCGACTGTGTGTGTGTTTGTGTGTGTGTGTGTGTGTGTGCGTGTGTGCGTGTGTATGTGTGTGCGTGTGTACCTGTGTACGTGTGTGCGTGTGTAGTTGTGTTCCTGTGTGCGTGTGTGTGCGTGTACGTTTGTGAGAGTGTGCTCCCATATCTGTGCCTATGTATGTACGTGTGTGGAGAGAGGCCCAAGATGTGTGTGCGTTCGCGTGTGTGTAAATCAATGCTAAGGAGTCGGATGTTTCGCCCAAGTTGGAGCTGTGCAAGGGTGAAGGCATGTTCACACAAAGGAGGCACACAAGCACACAGGAGCCTACATGCACATGCTCAGGCACATGCACACACACATGCACACACATGCACGCATACAAACACTGACACACACACACACTCACGTACACACACACGCACACACGCACAAGAACACACATGTACCTGCACACACAGGCGCACGCACTCCCACACCACGCACACACTCACGTACACACGTACACACGTACACACACGCACACACACGCACACACACCCATTGGCACCGCCTGTGGCTAATCATCCCGAGACTGAGCCTATCACAGTGCGACACGAGACCACGTGTTCTGCACAGCGTGTAGTGACGCTTACTCCCACCAGGGGGTGCTGTAGCAGGTAATGAACCAATAGTGCAACATCCCTTGTTCTGCAGGGGTCCTGCAGGTACACACTGGGCCTGCAGGAACTGGGTGAGTCGGTGTGACGCCCCCATGCCACGTGGCATTTCACCCTGCAAAATCTGTGCTGAATTTCATTCACTGTGTTGTGAAGCATCCCTAATTTGGATTACTTTTCAGACCACAAACAGTTTCTGTTTCATACAAATATTATATTTTTATGAGTTTGTATCTCTGTGAAACTGAATATTATTTTCAAAATTTCAAAAAAGGGCAAAACTGATTTGCAGTCTGTAATTGCACGTCATACGTGGGACGGGGGCGTCACAGGTGTTGCAACTAAAGGTCCCCACAACTATCACAGCCTATAGGCCGGCCTCGCAGTATCTACAGACATGAGTACAACAAGTACTCAGGGAGTACTCACCAGTACACTCTGATCTGAGTCCTGGAACCAGAATATCTGCCTCAAACAACCTTCTGGGTGGATCAGGTCCGAAAACAGACGCACGTGCTGAATCTCACCACTGTGATGAATTGCATTGTTCTAGAAATGACGTCAGTGACGTGATGAAGTCACGTGGGTAGAGGAACACACGTACCTGCTGCACATATGCTGGATTTCGTGTGCTTTTCACAAAGGGACAGTTTCTCTCAGATCACGTGATGGGAACACGTGATCCAGCCAATGTTGTTGTGCATGAGACGCTGTACGGCGAAAAGCATGTGGCGTGTTCAGGTCAATTTTCTGCTGTAAGACGAGACGCTTTTCCATCCAGGTCTGAAACAGCTGCTGTATTCACCCGTTTACAAGTCGCACAAGCAAACACGCAATAAGACTTAAATTCTGTTAAATCAGATCTCATTGAGACCAGAGTTTTCTTAGACCACTGAAAAGGAGATACACCTCTACGACGGGGGCAAAAAATTACGTGTTGTACACGGGTAGATACGGCACACCGAAGTGCAGCAAAAAATAGCTCCATGGAGCTCGCGGTGATTTGAGGAAATTTCAGTTGCTCTGATTTGGCTTGCTCTGATTTGGCTTGCTCTGATTTCCCTCACTCTGATTTCACTCACTCTGATTTGGCTCGCTCTGATTTGGCTCACTCTGATTTGGCTCACTCTGATTTGGCTTGCTCTGATTTGGCTCACTCTGATTTGGCTCGCTCTGATTTGGGTCACTTTTTTTGTCAAAATTCTTACAAATTTAACCAAATGGAACTTTTACACATTGTTTCGCAACAATATCCACATATCAACCAAAAGAAATGCCCGGTATCCATTTTTAAATTTTCTATGAAAAAGGACTTTTTAACCCAAACTTTACCCCCACCTGAAAACCATATAAAAATTTTCAAAAATCAAAAATTG
>JAAUXT010116951.1_pt1 | contig 10888 bp, 9 predicted proteins | sample 7278171 | NCBI WGS metagenome assembly JAAUXT01 (sample SAMN14350112, study PRJNA611818) | marine sediment metagenome | isolation source: surface marine sediment (1.8m) | place: French Polynesia: Moorea | collected 2018-08 | reverse complement strand
CGGATCGGCCTTGTTAAATCCCACCAGCGATAAAATCCGGCCATCTTCGGGATCCATGACAACGATTCCGATGTGGCTGGAGTTTTTGCGATCCAGCTTCTTTGTCAGGTAGCTTTGCAGACCAAGATCAATGCTGGTTTGCACCCGCAGTCGCCGGCCGTTATTTTCAATTTCAAAAACATTGTCCTGCAAATCTGCAAAACGGCGGCTGTCGATTATCTGATGAATCTGGTCTTTGTCAAAAGACGGCGGCGCAGCCGCTTTGGGGGACTTTACTGGCTGTTTGACATTTTTGGGGGGCGGCGTCGTTTCAGTTTCGTCGAAAAGAGAGCCAAAAGACCCTGTGATGGCAACATAGACGGCCAGACAGCCCACCACAAACGGCATGATATATTTAACATACCGGCGCACATTTTTTTTGCGCTGCTCGCTTCTTTGTGCCCTTTGCAGCCGGTCCTGATAGTCTCGCCAACTCGCCTTTTTAATCTTAGTAATTTTAGGGACGCCCATGAAATTATTACTTTCCACCCGAATCTCGAATGCAAAATTCAGGTACTAGCCTTCGATCAGTTTCAGGTTATGTTCAGAGGCAATCGTTTCGCCGCGCTTGGCGGATTTGCTCACCGACGACTGTGAGCAGCCCAGTTTTTCGGCCACGGCCGTGCCGTTCATCCCCAGCTCCCGTACGGCCCAATAACAAAGCACGCTGCGGGCTTTAACGATGGGCGGGTGTTTGCCGGCAGCCAGGACCTGGTCTGATTCTATACCAAAAACGGCTGCAACCCGCTCGACGACCTTTTCAAAATCAAAGCCTTTGGCAGCCAGTTGATATTTTTGCGCCAGCTGCTCCTGCGCTGCCTCCAAAACGGCATAGACAAAATCATTATCTCCCAGGATGCGTTCATCGCCTTTGAGACGCGCATTTGCCCGTCGCAGACCTTTGACGGCGGTCCATCCACCGGCGCTGCGTATCAGACCGCCACCGATAAGATCCGGCCGGCGTCCGTGTTCGATCCCCTTTTGCACATAAGCCCGGTATTTTTTGCGCGCGACTGAATGGTTTTGACCGAATAAAGCCAGGATCGAGTCGGTATCCTGAAACGCATGCTGTTTATGGCCCAAAAGAATGGTGTGTCCGCCGTAAGCAAACTTGTCCAGCGCTTTATAATTGGGAACAACTCCGGCCCGCAGCGGATTGAGGTGAATATAGCGCACCAGCTCCAGCAAGTATGGTTCCTGCTGGCAAAGGATGGATTTGTAACGATTTTGAAACAGCTGCCCGTGGCGGCGATGGCGCCGATTAAAGGATACCGCATACCCGGTCAGCAAGCGCCGCATCACCGTTGAGATGGGGACATTGCCGCTGCACAGCAGCAAATGAAAATGATTGGGGATCAAAGCCCAGGCGTAGCAACGCGCCGTGCTTTCAGGCAGGACCGTGGTCAACCGGGCCACAAAATTGTCGCGATCGTGGTCATCAATAAAGATGCTTTTGCGTTCGATGCCTCTGACAATGATGTGCTGCAGCGCACCCGGGGCGTCTATGCGCGCTTGGCGTGGCATATGCTAATCGTACCACGATATATGATGAAAGAAAAGTTATAATTTCATGGACGTCCCTTAAATAATAAATTTCCCAGAAAACGATTGATGGTCAAATTTATTCCCATTGCAGGATCAAGCGATTATCGGATTCGATTTTCACCCGTGTGTCGAACGATTGCCCTACCCGGTTTAAGGTCTCGCTCAGCCAACGGGTGTCGGCTTGCGAGGCCCGACGAAGTTGAAACTGCTTGATCTGCATCGGTATCATTTGAAGATCCAAAAGATGACCGTTAGACGCATCTAAGGTGGCAAAGTACATCATGGTTAGATCCGCCCTGAATTCCTCATAGCCGCCAATGCCCTCATAATCGTTTAAAAAATCCCCGCAGCCGTAAAGAATAAGCTTCTTGTTATAGACTTCAATCGCTTTGACATGATGCGACGAATGCCCGTGGACGATGTCCACCCCGCCTAAATCAATCAGGCGCTGGGCAAATCTTCTTTGTCGACGGGATATATCATGACCCCAGTTACCGCCCCAATGGATGGAAACGATCACGATGTCACCGCTGCGCTGGTGGACTTGCACCATTTTTTGAATGTGGCGTACGGATTCAGCGCTCAAATCCGGCAGCAGGTTGACGCCCGCCCGGCTGGAAGTAGCGGCCCAACTAGCGGGTATCCCGCTGTCGGGCAGGCCAACTGAAAAGACCTTTACCCTTTGCCGGTCGTTGATGCGGATCTCCGCCGGTGCAGCGGCAGAAATCGCATTTGGTCCGGCACCGGTGGTCTTGATGTGCGCCTTTTTCAGCGCTGCCAAAGTATCCAAAAGGCCGGCAAATCCCCAGTCTAAAACATGGTTGTTGGCCAGGGCACAAACATCGATGCCGGCGGCGCTTAAAGTGGCCGTATTTTGCGGGCTCATGCGGTAGTGGATTCCCTTGCCCTGCCAGTAATCATCACTGGTGGTAATGCTGGTTTCAAGGTTGATCATCCTTACGTGGGGCGCCGCATGCTCAAGCTCCGCCAGCGCATCTCCCCAGATGTAGGCAAAGCTGACCGGCTGCCGGATAGGGCCGTTTGTCCGTTCAGCCAGCTTGACATAACCCCTGGCGTTTTTCATATAGGACTCATGGATTAGCGGATCGACCGGGTGCGGTAACACCTGATCGATTCCCCTGCCGGTCATCACATCCCCGCACATAAATATTTTAATATTGGGCGTCATTTTCTTTTCGTCGGCCATGGAGGGACCGCTGGCGCAAAGCAAACTTGCGGCCAAAATATAACCAAGCACTTTGATGAGCATATCCATTAATAATACCGCATAACAAAATCGCAATCCGTTTTATCGCAGCGGCTGATCGATAAAAAATACATATTTGTCATTATCGTATATTTATATACAAATTTGTAATTATAGAAATAATATTATACAATTATGTTATAAATAAAATGCAGCTTCTCTTATTCTTTATGAAAATAAAATATATATTTTCAGTACTTTAAAATTTAAATACCCTTTTATGAATAGTGGCATAAAGGTTGCTCACCTATAAGCCCAATATGAAATTTTCTGTAAATCCAGAACCCAAACCTGTCAAAGGAGGCATTTGCATGAAAGAGATCAAGGCCATTATCAAACCCTTTAAGCTTGAAAGCGTGAAGGACGCCCTGAACGGCATCGGCGTTAATGGGATGACAGTCAGCGAAGTCAAAGGCTTCGGGCGCCAGCGCGGTCACAGTGAGGTTTTTCGCGGCGCTGAGTATCAGGTGGACTTTGTGCCCAAGATCCAGATTGATGTGGTTGTCGATGACAATCTGTGCGCCAAAGTCATCGATATCATCAAAGACAAGGCCAAAACCGGCAAAATCGGCGATGGCAAAATCTTTATCCGCTCGCTGGAGGAAGCCATTCGAATCCGCACCGGTGAGACCGGTTTGAACGCAGTTTAAATGAAAACATTTTCTAATTGAAGGAGGAGTCAGATCGTGATGAAAAAATTATACCTTACATTTTTGTTTGTCGTCATTTCAATAAGCCGTGTATGGTCCGGAGACGAAGCGCCCACCGTTGAATCCAACAAAAACCTGATCGACCTGGTGCAAACCCATGCCGATTATGTCTGGACATTGGTGGCCGCGGCCCTCGTGTTTTTCATGCAGGCTGGTTTTGCCATGGTGGAAGCCGGTTTTACCCGCGCTAAAAATGCCGTCAACATCCTGATGAAAAACCTGATGGATTTTTCGATGGGCTCGCTGGCGTTCTGGGCTGTCGGCTTTGGCCTCATGTTTGGTGCCTCTTCGACCGGCTGGTTTGGAACCTCGGGCTTTTTTCTGTCCGATTTTGAGGTCGGCGGCGATCCGTGGGTGCTGGCGTTTTGGATGTTTCAGGCCGTATTTTGCGCCACTGCCGCCACCATCGTTTCCGGTTCCATGGCCGAAAGAACCAAATTTTCCGTTTACCTGATTTACAGCGTCGTGCTCAGCGCCCTGATCTATCCGGTTTTCGGCAGCTGGGCCTGGGGCAGCCTTTTCAACGGCAGCGGCTGGCTCGAAAACCTCGGGTTTATTGATTTTGCCGGATCGACCGTGGTGCACTCGGTGGGCGGCTGGGCAGCCCTGGCCGGCACCCTGGTGCTCGGTCCCCGCCTGGGAAAATATACCAAAGACGGCCGCACCAAACCAATTCTGGGCCATAACTTGCCGTTGGCGGCGCTGGGTGTTTTCATCCTATGGCTGGGTTGGTTCGGGTTCAATCCCGGGTCAACCACCGCGGCCAACAAAGATATTGCGCTCATATTCGTCAATACCAACCTGGCTGCAGCAGCCGGTGCTGTCCTGGCCATGGTGATGTCCTGGATCCGGTTCGGCAAACCGGAAGTCGGCATGAGTTTAAACGGTGCCCTGGCCGGTCTGGTGGCCATTACCAGTCCATGTGCCACAGTCACCCCGCTAAGTGCTGTCATTATTGGTGCCGCTGCCGGAATCCTTGTGGTGCTGTCGGTGCTGTTCTGGGATAAAATCAAAGTCGATGACCCGGTGGGCGCTATATCGGTTCATGGGGTTTGCGGTGCCTGGGGCACCCTGGCAGCCGGTATTTTTAATATCGGCGGCACCTCGTTGAAAATCATTGGTGTGCAGCTTTTGGGCATCGGGGCCTGCTTTTTGTGGGTATTTCCAACCGCATTTTTGATGTTCAAACTCATCGATAAAGCTGTCGGACTCAGGGTCGCGCCTGAAGATGAATTGGAAGGGCTCGATCTGGTGGAGCACGGCGGCAATGCCTATCCGGATTTTGGCATCTCTTCAACCAGGGGAGTCGGGTATGCAGGTCGACCGCCGGGGCCACCTGACGGCCTCGCCGGTGATTCGGTCGGTCAGCTCAAACCGCTTGAGCAAACTTAAATACCGGTTTTCCTATAACCGCAGAAAAAAAGCCCGCTGATCAGATTCAGCGGGTTTTTCACGTTGTGCAAATGTTGCACGGATGGTTGCTAAAGGGGTCTATTTTATCGATCTGGCCTCGTCAAAACCGTGGCGCAAGGACAGCTTGGAAAACATCTGGGCCAGTCCCACGCCGAGGGTGAAGACCGCATCGGCATTCAGGTTTTGATCGGCGGTCTGGTCAAAAAATACATTCAAACTGGATTCAAGCCCATCTTCAGGCTGCCAGTAACAGATCATCATGGGCACTTTGGGCAGCGGATGCAGCACCACCGAAATGTCGGATTCAAATTGCTCTTCCACCTGTTGGGCGCTGAAAATATGGACCAGGTCGTCAAAGAGTGTGGTGTAGCTGTCAGCCACCTGTTTCATGGCGTCCTCGCAGCGCTTTTTAAAAAGGGCATAGCGTTCCTTGCCGTCTTTTAACTCGCGGAACGAAACCCAGTTGCCGGAGACCGGCAGCCCTTTGCCGGCCAGGATATAAATCAGAAACGGAACCGCCACCCAGGGATTGATGTGGATCTGGGTATACAGATTTCCGTCGGTATCGACGCTAAAATCTTTGCCCAGCACCTTCAGCGTCAGTTTGTTGTCCGTAAAATCGGCGCCCACTCTCTGAGCCGCCTCGGGCAAATCAGCAGCGGCAATTTCCTTTTTAAGTTGCTCCAAAAAATCGGCCCCTTCCACAAAACCGGAATTGGCTTCTTCATCCGACCCGGAAAAGCGCGCAATGGTTTCGCGATCCAGCTTGGGGCAATCGGCGATATGGCGTTTGCCCTGGAATACGGCGCCGGCAAAGGCCAGGCAGGTTTTCTCACCGCACTCCCGGCAGTTGGATTTGTCGAGCAGCTGAAATACCTCCATGGCGTTTTTGGGTTTTGGCATACCAAGCCTCTCCTGCGCCAATCCTCGATTTGCAATAGCAATGGACTGACCAAAGACTTATTCATACGCATGATCTTTTTAGATGTCAATCCATGAGCGGTCGGATCGGCGAACGCCAGCGATCCTATACCAGCGGCCGGGTCTCATTGCCTCCCTGCGCTGCCATCGGTTGAATGGTTCAATCATCGGGCTCAACCGGCAGGCAGATCTTACGGTCTTGCCAGCTCAATCCCCATAAACAGTTCGCCCGGAATCGGCTCATTAGGAGGTGGCGAACCAATTTCCCGTGTGGCCAGCGAGTCGTTTTCAAAGCCAACTTTAAGATCAATACCGGTTTCGTTGATCTGGTGGGCCACAAAATGGCTGAGTTGAAAAGTACCGAACAGGGTCGCATCGGTTTTCACCTTTAGGGTGGCCTCGCTCAGACCGCCCAGCCCCAGTGAGGCCCCGCCGGACAGCTGAACGCGAAGTTTTTTAAACGTCACTGTGAGCTCACCGCCACCAACGTTATCCTCCCACTCAAGGGGCAGCAGTTTATCCACGGCAACATTGAGCAACTGGCTTAATACCGGCAGGAAGATGATCATAAACGGCTGCATGGCAACCATCAAAACCGCTGCCAGCACGCTGTCGATACTGACCTGGGCAACCAGCGTCGCGGTGGCCACGAAATCCACCTGCGCCGCAAGGGTTACGGGATCTTTTTTAACGCCGGCATCCAGCTTGACAGCGGCACTGGCATGGATGGTGACTTTTTTCTTTTTACCGAACAAAGCGCCCAAAAACCCGCCCTTGTCGACTTTGATGCGCGCGGAGGCATCGGCATATACGCCGATTAGCGCTGGATTGCCAGTAGGTGTAATTGGGTTAAGAAATTCAACTGCCGCACGCCAGACACCAAAGGTGGCACCGGGAGTCGGTATCGTATTTCTGATTTGATTCTGGGCCAAAAGCAGCGGTATCAGCTGGTTCAGCGGCCGGTTGCTCAACACCACCGCCACGTTAAACGGGCTGCTCGACGGGATGATATCCAGCACGGTCGCAATGTCGGAGGGCGATTGGTTGGCGGCCGCAAAATCAGCCGCCAGATACAAACCGTCGCCGGCTTCGTTGGTGCCCAGATAGGGGGAATCCGTATCAAACAGCAGGGCAAATTTGGCAAAGGCATCGGCAAACTGCAGAATGGGTATCGGAATCAGCTTCAGCGGCGTCAGCACCGTGCGGACCCCTAGACCGATGAAATCTGCCACCAGATTCAGCACCGGATTCAGGCCCCGCAGGGTGTTTAGGCCCCCGGCATCCAGATCAAAATTGGCAAAACCCAGCGAAACCCCCAGCGGCAAGCCGCCGGGTGATACCGGCAGGCTGATGGCCAAATCGTTGATGCTCACAAAAAACGTCTCTCTTAATAAAGTGGTTCCAGGCGGCAACCCCATCAGACTGACATTGACCTCCAGCTCGGCATCGACCCGAAAGCTGGCCAACGTGTTGCCTTCTTTGAAGCGCTGGTTGATGTCAGCGCTGCTAATTTCCGGGATGCTCAGATCGGTTATTTCGACTTCTATGTTGACCCCGGTTGAGGAGCTGCCACTGCCGCTGCCGCCGCCGCCGATCTGATGGGTAAATTTGGTTTTGTTGTCTTTTCTGAGCTGCTCCAGGATGACATCCACAATCACATCCAGGGCTGCGGTTTCTATCTGGGCGATGATATCAAATGCTCCGGGTGTAAAAGCCATTTAGACCACCTCCTTTAAAAGCGTTGCCAGCTCAATCGGGTTGTTGACCTGAACGGCCATGCGCTCCTTGTCGACACAGGGCTCTTCGGGACCGTCGCTTTCCAGGCAAATGCGGCGCATACCCGCCAAATGTCTTCCCCATTGCAGTTGGACCAGACGGTCGTCGGGGGCCGGCAGGTCGCGCGGCAGGTCTTCGCAATACGCAATTTCCCGCTTGGTCTCTTTGGACAACCGTACCCGCAGCAGTTGTTCGGCAAAATAAATCGGGTGCACAAACCAGATCCTGCCATTTTTGGTTGACAGGTTGACCGCATCAACCAGCAGCTCGGCAATGTCCTCTACTCCCGGCGCTGGAAAAGCGCTCCTAGGTTTGTTGTAGACGACCACGTACTCTACCCAATGAATTTTGGGAGCCTCTGCTTCATACGGTCTGGCGGGCTGAAAACCGCTATCCACTTCAAACACATAAGCGCCCTCTTCGTCTGATGCCGTAAATTCAAAGCCAATGGCCTCTACGGCGGCACTTTTAGGCATTTTTTGGGGTTTCTCCGCTTGCAGCAGATACTGCCAGCCTTTCTGCCAGCGGCCGGGTTGGCTGTCGTCGATGGCAACTTTTTCTTTTTTTGGCGCGCTTTTTAACCGCATGGCTGAAAATTTTTTCGCAAAATCAGGCGGCACAGCCGGGGCGTTCGGGCTGCATTGTATAAATTCATCAAATCGCGCCTTGGGGACAAAGCGTACCTTAAGTTTGGGCCTTTTACCCACATTGTGCGGCCATATGAGGCGATAGGCCGCCTTTTCACCGGGGCTGACAGCCAGCGGCCCGGTCAACACGGTCATTTCGCGCGCTCCCGCATGCGGAAAAGTGTGCACAATATCGTTGCGCAGCTCATGTGCCTTGTAAACGGTTTTATCGCGCTTTATGGTTTTGGATTTGCCTTTTTTGGGCATCGGATTTTCCTTTCTTTTGGACGGGCCACCTGGCCATTCCATCAAAAATAAGGGCCCACGGGATTAAAAACGGCTCAACAGGCGTCTGGCTCTAGTTGTCAAAATATCGTTTCACCACCTGGATGCTAGATTCATACCAGTATTTTCCGGTAATATTTTCATACGTTTCGCTGTCATATATTGCAGGCTTAAGGATTACATCGGGTGTGCTAAAGTAATGACTCGGGTGCAGGATGCCGGCACCTGTCTTGGGATTATCATCTTTCGGTTCGGCGGGGCGGTTGTACCGGCTATTACCAAACGCATAATGGCGAACTTCCCATTTGGGGGTTTTGACCCCGTTGAGCACCACCCAGCGGATCAGAGCTGCGGTAAACCAGGTATCGAAAATGATATTGCTCTTGATACCGATGCTGGAAATCAGGTCGTAAATGGTGTCATAAACCTTTTTGCCTGCTTTATTCAGCAAATCATTGGACAAATGGTTGGTCAGCCCATCCAGTGCGGCTCCGGCCACTGCTGTACCCGTGCCGAGTCCGAGTGCAACCCCACTGGCTGCGCCGCTGAACGCGCTGCTTAATTGAGAGAAAGGGTTGCTGACGGCGTTTGACAGGAATCCGGCAAGGATTTCGGCCAGCTCCGTCCATTGATCGGATTCGGTGATCAGGTGGGTGGAAATGTACAGGCTGGTCCCCTCATCAATAAGCACGATCGGCCGTTTGCCAGTGTGCGGCACTGTATTGGGCGGGCGCAGGTAAAAGTGCGAATCGCCCTGGCCGTAATCCACTTCGGCCGGACTTATTTTCAAGCTCTCGGGGCCAATACCGCGGTAGACAAAAGATCCCTGCAGGATAATATCATCTTTGCCTAATTCGGGTGTTTCCTCTTCGCAATAGAGCCGTTTTACAATTTCGGTAAGATGCCAATCAAATCCAGAGTCGTCGATTTGCTCGCCAAAAATCTCGGCCGGAACGCCTTTTTCAGGTTGTTTGCCGCCATCTGCTTCGCCCGGGTCCACTACAATGATGTTTTCGTTGGACGTTTTGTATTTCTCAAGGGCTTTATCTTTTGAATCAACATCTTCGCCGACGACTACCAGCCCGGCCCCTTTTTGATGCGCAACCACCTCACCGATGCGACCTTTCAAATCGCTGAGGATCTGCCCGACGGCCTCGGTTATATCGTTTTCATCAGCTGGCGGGCTTTCCAGCGTTTGCGCTCTGACAGCCAGGTAACGGTCAAAAAAATCAGATACCATCTGCGCCGGGATTTTATTTTTATCGTTCCAGGCTTTGGCAATCAGGCTTTTTTTGAATTTATCCAGGGACTCGATTAAGCGGTCATCGTCTGAATCGCCGCGCAACGCTGCCGCAATACGGTTGCTGGCATTATCAACTAGGGCTTTTGAGAGATGCTCAAATCCTTTGGCAAGCGGGATTTCATTGTTAATGGTTTCGCGTAAAAAATCGTGGCTAATAAGGGTAACAGGCATGCCGACCTCCTTTCAATTTGACCACAACACGCTGTGAAGGGCTTTCAAGTTAAATGGAAGTGCGATTATCGTTCCACGGGGTGTTGGACGATAATATTCAAAATGGGAGTATGGATGGCACTTCAGTCGGACGGCATTTGAGCAGGGCTTAGATTATACCACAATGTGGTATATGTCAATAGAAAAATAAATATAAATTTAATAGGTTACAAATTTACAGATGTTTAACACAAGAACCACAGGGGTGATTTAACCGCCCGATTGAAAACCGCGACACGCGGCCGGCGCTGGGGGGATTTTGTATCAAAAGGGCGCTCAAAGGTTGACCGCCCATGATGATTCAAAAGAGATTCAAAGATTTGTTTTGGGGTGGCTTCCCGCGCGGAAGCCACCCCTGGACCGATACCATGAGCTTCTGGGTTGGTGATCATGGCCGAACCCATCTCCACTCCATATCGGCTGGAGAGTAAATTGTCTTATTTACAAAACCTATCTCAAAAATAGTAGATCACGTCCCCCGCATGAATGCGGGATTTCACATCTGATCTAAGCACATTAAGGTGTTCAACAAAGCAAGGCGTATACCGATTCGTAAGTGGCGTCCGCCTCCGGCGGAATAATATTCGAGCATTTCGAATCGGTTTAATGCACACCATACTTTTCATAAAATAGACGTGTAATCCATTTATCCTGGATAACGCAGCCATTGAGCATTAGATACATTTTTGAGATAGGTCTAAAAACAGTTTCGGGGTGGCTCCTGAGAACCACCCCGATCTTGTGAGTACGTCGCACCATCGTGAGACCATACTCAATCAAGGTTATCGGTATG
>JAAUXT010038107.1_pt1 | contig 10888 bp, 10 predicted proteins | sample 7278171 | NCBI WGS metagenome assembly JAAUXT01 (sample SAMN14350112, study PRJNA611818) | marine sediment metagenome | isolation source: surface marine sediment (1.8m) | place: French Polynesia: Moorea | collected 2018-08 | reverse complement strand
TGAGCACTTTGGAATTGTGAAGGCATTTAACCTGTATTTAGGTCGGTCGAGTTCAAATTGGCATGCCAACTCAACATGCAGCGCTCCCCAGAAGTGGAAACAGCCTCGTATGCATGTTGAAATCTCTTGGAGGTGGTACATATCAGTCTCACAGAACGTTTCGTGTCCGGATGGATCGGTTTGATGCCGGAACTGTGAATCAGCTGCATTTACCTCCTGTCGGTAACGCGCAGCAACGGAGCGTCAAACAAGCACCGCGGTTTCAAGCGAACACGTGCATGCAACAAGGGACACAAGGACAACAGCGCGTTCGGGTGATTTAACAGCTGCAATCAGAGCGCTTATCGAGCGGGCGCCAGTCGCGAGACAACAGACCAAGCAGCCCGGCGTTAAGTAGCTTTTCGCATGTAACCCTCGGGTCCATCGTTTCTGTTGTTTAGGAAACGTCACCACTTTCTGCAGGTTCCGCTCACCTGACATGGACATGTTGACTGCAGTTCCACAGTCCCTTTGTGGTTGTTCTCAGAGCCACGCTGTTGCGAAGCATTTGTAAATACAGTCCTTTCACAGAGGTTCTGGACAAGGTTCCAACGTGAAAGGCTTATTAAGCTGGCGATCGATACGAAAAGGCTTGATTGCTGAAATCTTGCGACACTCCAAACGGGCCTTGCGGTCCTGTAAAATCCTGCTGCCTTCGCGTCTGCGCGGACAATCCGCCAACACCAGGGTGGTCTGTCTCTACGAGGCACTTGTCTCCAATCTGTGTTTCCGGGGATCATATCACTCAGCTATGATGCCATGAAATGGGAAGCTGTTTCTTCATATGGGACCAAAGTGACAATTGATGGACGTTTCATAGCACTGACCCAATTTCTCAAAAGGTTTGCATTCCGGCCGTTGTTGGGTACTCTCAAGTAGGGGAACCGCAGACAGTATAGACTGTCAGCAACCCAGGAAAGATCCCCCACGCTGTTTCCAAATTGCCCCGTTGAAGAACGGTCTGTGGACGGTGACTTGGAAACATGATTAGTCTCAGACCCAGAGTAAGTTGTTGCCAAGGACTTGGCTCATTGAGCGGGGAAGGGAGAAGGGAAAATGGAATGGCTCGAGACTGGGTCTGCTCCAGTCGACCTTCACAAACTCCAAATCTCTGCCTATTGATTACTCCATTGCTCAAAGCTAGGATGTCCTGCCTTTCTTGATAAATGCGCGATCTTTTGTGCAGCAGATAGAGAATGACCCAAGATCAGCAGCCGAAGGGACTTTTCAATATCTCTTGGCTTACGAATCAGTGGTCGTGAAGAGACTGGTTTTTGTGTGACGTGTCCTTGCCCAAAGATATTACAGCAGTTCTTTGATCATCTGTTGACACGTCCACACAGAGATACTCTTTCGGTGACTGCCCTCCATCTTCCCTTTCCTCAGCACTTGGTCACTGTGTTGTCAAACACTGGAGGCACCTCCCGCTGTCAGGTCACATCAATGGCCCAACACCCTGTCAGTGTTGTCTGGGGTGCTGTACAAGCTGTGTCGTTTTTGGATTGGGCCTTTGCTTCTGGTTGCCTTGGCACAGGTTCCCAAGCATTTCGGTACTCGTCAATTCATGGTGGAGATGCAATTTTTTATGCTTCCACCGCGACTGCCTGATGAGTCGCAGCAATCTATTTGACACTGCGCCATGCCAATAATCAGATGGTTAGGCGGTCAGTATGCTCGGTGTGGCAAGAACATAGATCACGCGGGGCTCATAGCGGAATCTTAACGGAATCAATTTCAACTCAATTTCACACTTGATTAATCGACTACCTCACCGTGACATAAGTCTGAGCAATCCATATTCAGATGGAGCACAAAGGTAGATTCAGTGATTGCGAACCGGTGAGCTGAATTTGGAATATCTGAAGTTGGGCAGGCACGTGAAACTGACGCAGTCGCAGTAGTTGTACTTTGAGCACCGGCCATTTTCGGTCAACATTTTGAACAGTTTGTTTGGATTTTGCCAAAAGAGTCAGCCTTCAGTGGACCCAGGATCGGAGTTGTAGGAAAGAAAGGGGACTTCCAAGGCACCCTGAGCAGGACACCAGAGGTCTGCCGCCCTCCCAGAACAGAAATGTTTGCAACTTACGGGGTGGGGATGGGCTGGGCTGGGCTAAAAGTTTCCTTTCTTCAGGGTGGCGAGGGGGGCCATGAATGAACGTACTCCGGAACATGGTAACAAGAACAGGCGTCGACAAGGCTTCGCAGTTCCCTTGTGGATGGACAACAGTACCCTACACTGACAAACCAAGCCCTCACTGGATTAGTGCCTTGTTTCTGAGTCATATTGGCAGCGCCATGATTTACCTCTTATGGCCATTCTGTGAAGAAACAGTGGGTCAACAACACGTTGGTCGATTAGCTTTGGCAAATCAATCGGCTAGTGGTCTGTTGTGTGGGCGCACAAGCACAAAGATGGACATCGGATATTCGAGACGTTCTTCCAAAAGGGTGCCAGCAGTGAACCAAATCACTGTCGTTGTTGATTTTCCCAACAGGTTATGTCTCTCTGAAACATGGTTGTCAACACCAGCTTGTTTTTCAACCTTTCAGGCACGCCAACCTCTGAAGATCTGATACTTGTCTCAGCCCATGCCCCTTGTACGAAAACCGAAAAACATTCACAGAGGCCCCACATTCACTCACTTGTTTGAAGTCTCCTCATGCAATGAACAAATGAGTACGGCAAAGGCGGGCCTCAGTCCGCCAGACTCAGACCCATCTTGCTGCATTTCCATGCGGTCTTCTTCTCTCCTTTGCGTCAATTTATGATCACAAAGTTCTTAGCGCCTCTCTCACGAAACAGAATAAAACTCACTTCCACACTTTTCAGCACAGAGCACTGTTAGCTTGCCTCTCGTGTCTTCAAAGCAATGGCTCTGACATAACCGACACAATAGCTGTGCTTCGCCTTTTACAAATGAGGTAAGAAAATGTCAGAGGAAGAAACGTCACAAGAAATGGATGGTACCTTGCTCTTTGATGATGCACGTATCCTCACATTCGTCCTGAGAGCTGAACCTGTTGGCGTTGCCTCGGCAACCTCCGTAGATAAACGGACGACACGCTCGGGTTTCGCCGTCGTAGTACCATTTGCGGAAGTAGCCCTTGCAGGGACCAGGCTGGGACTTCAGGCCACAAGACTCACCTGCAATGAGAACCGCGAAACCTGACAACGAGAAAACCTGACAAACGGGTGAAATGAGGGAGCGAAGATCGTGATTTATTTTGTTCGTGCAGCAAACTTGAGAAGCAGATACACAACACACGGGATGAGGGCCCTGCGTTTCCATCAATATTGCAGACCATGTTTGTACGGCGTCCGCTCTCCGATGAATAATATATTCATGATGTATGGGAGCCTTGGGAATCCAGTCCTCACTAATTGTGCACATACGCAAAGCGTCCCGTCTCATTCATTATGTTCACACACAGACACACACCTGCAGAGACTCTGCTTGAACTGCAACTTTCTTGTGGGTCAAAAACACGAAAATGATTGGAGCGCCAAGACAAAAAAAAAATCAGAGTCGGATAAAATGAAAAAAAATCTTCGCACTTCCTCACGGCGAGAGCACGGGACGAACAACTGCGACCATTGCAGCACAGTTTGACCTCAGAAAATAACATCGTACGAGTATTTGATTTACCACGCGAAACTGTAAACTATTTCACTCAGAAGGGAACTGACAGAAGAATTATGTGACGCTCCCATTCTTGAACGTCCTGTGGTTTATCGAGGCATATACACATGAAGCTGCTTGAAGTGCAATCACTCAGGTTGCTACGTACCTTTTGCATGGACACATCTAACAGACAAAAACCGTGCTGTAGCCAATTCTGGGATCGCAGCCTGAGCAAAAGCAATTTTGCAATGCCGTCAGGATACGCTGAACACGTGTCTTTTTGAAAGAAATTTTTCTGCAGAGGCGTGAAATCTGAACGAGAAACAGATTTTTCGACCTTCAAGACGTCCCCGCAGTCGCTGCAATTTTCACTTGTCCACAAAGGGATACGGAGTTGAACTCCATCGTTCTTTCTTGATATGTGTGCTGACGCGAGCGCGCGAGTGTGCTTGTGTGTGTGTTTGTGTTTGTGTTTGTGTGTGTGTGTGTGTGTGTGTGTTTGTGTGTGTGTTTGTGTGTGTGTGTGTTGTGCGATCATTCTGGAGCCATACAAGAAGCAGAGCTTTGAACACAGGCCTCTCAGTTTCAGTGGTGGTTCAGTCATGATCAGTTGCCAATGAACAAGACAGGCAACTCGTCCGATCGTCGCACCTGAAATTCTGTCTGGGGGACTCCACAAATTTCGCGTGGGGCCTTGGCCCTTTCCACCCACTATCCATTGGACCTGCCCCAATTTTGTAGGCACAGCCGCCCCCCGAGGATATACCCATATTTTGTCTGCAGGGGGTTGAGGGGGCGTGAAAACAAAGATTGTTGCCATTCATCCTCAGAATATCGGAAGGTCCAACCCCCTACGGAACGTCATGCCTCCAGACATTGCCAGTGCATAACACAGGTTGGATGGATCAGAAAGACGCGCCAGTGTAAAAATGCGAGTCCGTGTCCTCAATCTGCCTCACCAAAATCAGAGGCCCAAACTTGCAAGCAAAGGGTTTACATAAAGTTCAATGAGGATTCAACAAGCACAAAAATGGGAGATTGCTCCCAGAAGAAAAACAACACTTGAGCTGACGTCTTCCTGAAAGGAAGCTTAAAATCCCCCCTTTTTGTGAGGAATGCGTAGATCTACTCTCTCATGACTCAAACACTGCTCCATGAGTAAGAACGCTTTCTTTCAAATGGCCCAAAGATTCTTCACGGCTGGGTGTGCTGTTGTATCCGGCCACACGTGCCGAGGCGGTTCATTCCGCGATGATGATTCAACCGTCGCCTCCCACATCCAAAACTGATCGCTGTCTTTTGTTCGTTAAATTTAGGTGCCAAATCTTTCGTTGCGGAATTGGCAAGTTGCAAGTCCTTGTTCATCCCCCACCTGTTGGTCCTTGTAACCAGTTCAACAAGATATTTGGAACCAACAAAGAAACACAGAACCTCACATCCTTTATCATTGCTTTCATACGAGGCAGGCAAAGTTTTCTTTCAGCCTTCAGTCCAACAGCTTATTCCCCATCCACCCTTTGCATGCTAACCGAGCAGCTTTTCCGGCATCCCGATGTTTGTACGTGGGAAATTGCTTTTGGCTTGCAGACATCTCTGTTGACCAGCCATAATCTCGTGCTTGCCGATGGCAGCAGTCAAATTTTCTTATATTTGTACAGTGGGGAGAGAACTTCTCTCACCGCGCTTGTCACAAGTAATCTGTCCGTCGTGAAAGTACTCGAGGCGGTCCTCCATGAATAGTAATAGGTTGCAGATTTATTGCCAAAGACACCATTGAGTGCGCCTCGACATTCAGTGGATACTGCCTGTGAAACGTGGGCTCTCGTTCTGCCGCGTACCAAAAGCCTATTTCCTGCTGTCGGAAGACGGGGTGAGAGGAGAAGGCGACTCGGCGAGTGCGGGTCAATATCACAAGTGAGGCAGGGACCGACAGAGGCACATTCACGTCCAACATTACTCCATGCTCAATTGTTTATGGAGAACTGTGTTTACACGAACTGTAACACATATGGCTGCTTGACTGGATCAAAAGGGTTGCTGCATTATCGAATGGCAACAGGCCATAATTGGACGTAGGATTCTGAGTGTTCTAAGTCACTCGCACACTGAAATTGGGCAGCAAATGAACGGAAAACCACTGCAAAGTCCACAGTCACCGCTCAAAAGCGACAGAAAAACACAGCACGCTTGCACATTCTCAACCGTTTGAAATTACGAACGAACGGTCCTGGCACTGGAAACGAGTTGTGCGATGATAATCAAATGCAAAAGGTACTCACTGCTGGGTGCGACGCGAGATTTGTCCATCTTAATTTTTCTGCCTTTGTCTCCTGGTTTTCCTGGACAGCTCTTGCCGGAATGGTCGACGGCGATGTGGTGTTCCTTGAGACATGCCGCCCGATGCAGTTCGCAGTGGCTCGGGTAGGTGTTCCCGTCCGTGCCACACACCTGCCAAATACAGTCAAAGAAAAAGGGTCATTCGTGAAAAGTAACTCATCGTGTTTCGGACATGTCTGATGACTTCTCTGTTTCAGGCTCGAAAATTTCCGACGTTTCACAACGAACCTCTTTCTTGTGTCCCTTGCAGTGATCCTCAGGAGCACACACACACTGCCCGAATCCTGAAGGTGCCACCTGGCAAACGCGACCCTCGTGGCAGAAGACATACTTGCACGCATCTGCAAAGAAACATCACACCAAGCTGAACAATCAATTGAAAGGAAGGGTCAAACGCATATCAGACCCTTGTTTGTGAAGCCATGACGACAATTCACAGCTACACAGGCCAAATATTTCGCAAGACTCGGCATTCGGTCCATCTTACCCAAAGCTAACAAACAACAAAACAGATTCAAAGCCATCAGTGCAATAAAACCTTGCGTTCCACTCACTCCACGACATGGTGGGAATGGCCACTGTCACCAGTGAAAACAACAGAATTTGTTGAATACTCTGGGGCACGAGAGTTGTCGTGTTCTGGTCACATTTCGTTCCATGTCTGAGCACTGAAAATAGGTGGTTGCGGTGGGAAGTAGCTTGTTGCTGCCAAATAGGGATGACCCTCTTCTGACGCAAATAAAACGTTCAATTTGCTGCTGAAAATACCGCCTGATGAAATCGCCTCATCAGTGCCCTTTGCGCAGAACCACAGCGGATCAGCATTGACTTGATTATCAAGTCCCAACTTCTGATCCATTTTCGGGAAGACTTGGAAATGAGGTGGAAGCCAAATTTGCCCGCCGTGGTTGCTCAGCAAAGTCTCAAAAACGACACTTTAAAAACAACAGGTCAAACCACTCAATGGGAAAACGACAAACCGTAATTTCGGTTTGCAACTGACGAGCAACCTGGAATCAATGATGTCAACTCCGCCATTGATCTTTACGCCAAGGACCAGGCTGTAAGATTCAGTGGCAAGAACACGTTGGTCAACAAACGGGTGCAAGACAAGACCATCTTCTCTCAAGCTCCAGACAGCTGTTTCATTCGAGAAGTGTCCGCATCTTGAAAACTGAAGTGACCCGCGCGGCATAACGACCGACCGTCGTTGCTGCGCCGTCCTAGGTCACAACCGGAGAGTAATTACCGGCTACCTCGCTTGTTCTTCCCGCTAATTCCGGCACACCTTTTGACAGGGTAGTCAAAACAAGGCAGAGTGATTGCAGAGTAATTTTGTTGCCTGTTGTGGACACGGCAAGTGTCAAAACAATTTTGTGTGAGCCCAGCTCGCAACATCTCGACAAGAAAGTTCACAACACGAGGTTGCTTCACAGTCGGGTGAGTCATTCACAATCACAAGCAAATATGCTGCCTGGATCTTCTCATCACTTTCTAAGGAAGAATTCTCAAACCATGAAAAGGCCAAGTTCTCTCAAACATTGCCATTCCTGTGAAATTCTAACAAGGCCTGATCATGCAGGCACAATCACCTTGGTGAATACCAAAGCACTGCCAGCAGCAGGCTGCGTCAGAGACCAATCTCTGCTGCCTTCATGCATTGAGATGACCTGCTTTAAAAGGCAGTCTGTCAATGCATGTTCTTGCGCTGTTTGGGGAGAACAAAAGGCCGGCTTCTGCATACGGCAGGATAATTGATGACTCGTGTGAGAGTCCCTGTGAGGCTGAATCAGGTGGCGAGCCTCACCTGCTGATCCATCTCTCCGTTTCAGTTGATATCGTGATCTATTTTCTTCTCCACGCTGTCACACAATGAGTGGTGCCACAAAGGAACACGCACTCCGTAAATACCATTTTTCCAAACTGAGAGACTGTTATCCACTGTCCGCTGTGATCGCTGACACCACCGAGTCTCAAAGACAAAAACTATCACCCACAACAATAATTTTTTGCCTGTCTGACCAAAACCAGAATCTCACGTACGCTCATCAGCAACACAGAAAACAAAGATTTCGCGTTTTTTATGGAGCATGTTGACAACCACAAGGCTTTTCTTCATTCAATTCCAATTTTATCTGAAAATAATGGAAGACTGCACCAGTCTCAAAACATTTTTCTCACGGGATTGAATTTACTCATCCAAAGTAATTGGTTCTGTGTATTGAAAGTCACTGGGAACAACGAGACCAATTCATATTTCTTCCAGCAGCCTGTCATGGCAATTTTTACATGCCATTGTTTTCCATCCACAAGACAAATCTGGCCAATTTCTTTCCTCATGAGGCTAAAGTCGGCAAATAGATTGGCATAGACAGTGAAATTCTTGATTCCCAACGCAACACCCGAGTATTGATCAGGAGTACGAATTCAGCTGACGAGAAAGGCACGAAGGGAAACCAAACACACATGACAGAGAATTTGCCCTGTGGTAATTGCACATCGCGATATGCACAGTGGATCCCACAACGCGCAGCTCCATCCTGCTTTATCTTGCGGTTCGAGAAGACACAATCTACTTTACGAGACAATCAAAGGGAAGAGATTTCCTGCCGTGGACTGGGTCGCTGTCCATTGGGTCGAATCCCAGACAGTGATTCCCGCAAATCTCTATTCAAACGAATCTGGTACCACGAAGAGTTACCAAAACCAGCGAGTGTCACAATGCAATGGTAAGAATGAACCCTTCTGGCGTTTACCTTTGCTGATGGTCTCCTTGAGCTGTTCCTGATCCATCACAGTCTCTTTGTCCGTCCCCTCATCTCCGGCGACGTCCTTTTTGGGATCCCACGACATAAACTGCGCCTGCTTTACCGGGGCGACAGGCAGGTTCGCGAAAGGATCCGAAGGAAGACCCTGGTACTCATCTCGGAAAGGCTTCGTCCTCACATGGCTCTTCTGCAAAAAGTGAAAAGTGCATATATTCTATCGTTCAGCACTTCATCAAACGATTTAGTCCTGTGGAAACCACGGAACCTCTGGAAGAGTTCCTCGCACACTGCTCGTATTCACCAAAGGCGTACTTTTTTGTCCAAAACGGAACATCAAAGGCAGGGTGCGTCGAAAATTCTGAGTGTTTATCTGCAATGTGTACATGTCTCTGACCGTGAGGTGCAAACATTTCTTTCCCATATTGGGGTGTGTCTCAACATGGGTGCGTCTTTGACACAAGTGAATACGGCACACACCAAAAACCCTCAAAGTGGACTTCACAATGTCCATTTGAGAAACCCCTGAAAAACAGAGAAGACACCTGACGAGAATACGTGAGTTTCACGAGTTCGTGGAAGGGTGCGGATGAGCCTCGAGCAGATGAAAGAGGGTCAGGACAACCAACAGCCGAACATTGCGAACGGCGGGAGTTTTTTTTTGCACTTTAGGAGTTGCAAACAGTCCCTCCTTGGAAGAAATGAAATGAAAATGAAGGGGATGAGATGGGAACTCACCACTCTTCCTTTGACAAGCAACACGCCCCTTTCTGTACTTCACGAATGTAAATAAGCTCTGGAGAATCCGATAGAATCGATCGTTATTGATCGCTTCATTCCTAACAAGGACAGCGCCATTCACCGGCAGCTTTTTCCACGAAGGTTACATCCTTCGACAATGTATTGCCAACTCCCCAACAGCTGCATTTTCACGACATGATCTTTCACTTGCTGTCAATACATTCTCTACTGTGTTTTTGTTCCCAGCTGTTCTTGAATCCTCCGAAACACTTCTTTCAAAACATTCCATTTCAGCTTCTTGCACTTGGAAACCTCCGGCACCAAGGATGCCTTTTGCGCTGTGTAAACAAACGTGCCTTCAAGTGAAGCTCCCAGCCTGAGTGCTGATTTTGACACTCTTTTTCAAAGGGGTGGGAACGAGCGTACGAGAGTCTCGACCAGGAGCTGATCGTCACCAAACTGCAGTGGAAATCGACCAAACTACGATGCCTGCAAAGTTCACCAACGCACACAAGTTGCGTGTGCCTCTCAGACGTCGCAGTCCATCATGAATGCGAGGCGTGTGCCTCATACACGTGGCATGACCAAAAGCCATCCCTATCAATGGGCTTCATGCTGCACGCTCAACGCGTCTCTGTGGAAGTTCTGTGATCTCCAGTCACTGAACAGAACGTGCATCAATTTCTAACATGTGCACAGGCTGAATCACTCATATTACAGAGCAATTGTCACACACCGTTCAATACCGAATGCGGTTCAGAACATTGTCCCGTGTGTGCTCACGGAAATGCACGTTGCCTTTGTTCGGGATCACCTTGTGCAGATCGAAAAGGTTTCCAGAGTCCGAATGGCACTCGGACGTTCGCAGATCCACATATAAAATTCTACAGCTCTGCGGTCACAAAAGCTGTGTGATCACATCATGGTAGGAATGGGTTCTTTCCTTCCAAAAATGGTTCCTGTTTGATCACACTACCCTTTTATCGACCAAAGGTCTCGAAAAGTCATTGTGTGATTTCACAGGAACCATTCTTGCAGTGCGAGAATCTGTCATGTGTAGTGTTCGAAAATACCGTATCCACCCCTGTTTAAGACACACCTTTTTGACCCGAAATTGAGAATCAGAAGTTGGGATGCGTCTTATACATGGGTAGGTTGCAAAATTTGATAGTAGCAAGGCTCAGCAAAAGGTTCACTGTGAAGGACCAAAGGTATCAAAATACCTTTGAAATTTTGCATATCAAATATGGTTGAGACACCTTGAGTTTTTGTATTTTGTTCCTGAAGTTAGGTGCAAGTTTGAACAAGAAGCAGTGCTCAAGGCAACTGCAGTGCGAAGTCCCTTGCCAGTAATGTCGCTGATTCTTCCTTGTCCTCCTTGTC
>JAAUXT010085813.1_pt1 | contig 10889 bp, 15 predicted proteins | sample 7278171 | NCBI WGS metagenome assembly JAAUXT01 (sample SAMN14350112, study PRJNA611818) | marine sediment metagenome | isolation source: surface marine sediment (1.8m) | place: French Polynesia: Moorea | collected 2018-08 | reverse complement strand
GGGGCAATGGAAAAACTGGTCATAAAAGTTATCATCAAAATTTATCAGTGCTGATAAAAGTTGTCAGTGAAAAGTGGGAGTTACCACTGGCAACAAGATATCAGCACAATGGAAAAACACCCCCCAGGATTGTTTCCTTCCATCGAGGCTCTTGTGTTGTGAAATTGAAAACCTTTGAGGTTACTAAACCCTCCGCGGGCAGCTGGGCGACAAGAGAATAGAAACGCAGAAAATGAAGTTCTCACTGAGTCGCGTTTTTGCAGTTTCTCACTGAGTCGCGTTTTTGCAGTTCTGGGAGGTGATCTCCGACGAACACGGAATCGACCCATGTGGAACCTACCACGGAGACTCCGACCTGCAACTCGAGAGAATTAACGTCTATTACAACGAGGCGACTGGTCAGTGTTCTTGTGATGTACTCAATCCCTGCATGAAACAGATCCACCTTCGAACAAGTTTTTGCTGCGATGAGATCCAAAAGAGACGCACATTTTTAACCACAAACTTGAAGTAAAGTGACTTTTGTATGTTGCAGGAGGGAAGTATGTGCCTCGTGCCATCCTTGTTGACCTGGAACCAGGCACGATGGACTCGGTGCGATCTGGACCTTTCGGACAAATCTTCAGACCAGACAATTTTGTGTTCGGTGAGCACTGCGAGTTCAGTTACGACACAAGTTGCACCCGCTGCGTCCTTTCTAACTGGGGCGACGTTTGACTGATGTTTCTGATCAAACGTGGAATTTGCCAATTAGACGTTTGGAAAACCGAAATATCGAGCAAACGTTGCGCGGGACTTTCAAGGGCTGGGCTGCAGGAAAGACAAAGTTTCCTCAGAAGAAAATCACCTGCACAATCAGACATTGGAGAAAACTCGCACATCAAAACACTGGATTCGCAAAATGAACCTCAACAAGATTGGTCTCTGTTTTTTTTTCAACAGGACAGAGCGGAGCTGGCAACAACTGGGCCAAGGGTCACTACACAGAGGGAGCGGAGCTGGTTGACTCCGTGCTCGACGTGGTGCGAAAAGAGGCGGAGACCTGTGACTGTCTGCAGGGCTTCCAGCTGACCCACTCCCTGGGAGGCGGCACAGGCTCCGGCATGGGAACCCTTCTCATCAGCAAGATCCGAGAGGAGTATCCCGACAGGATCATGAACACCTTTTCCGTTGTGCCCTCTCCCAAGGTGTCCGACACCGTTGTGGAGCCCTACAACGCCACCCTGTCCGTGCATCAGCTGGTGGAGAACACCGATGAAACCTACTGCATCGATAACGAGGCGCTCTACGATATCTGCTTCCGCACCCTGAAGCTCACCACCCCAACCTACGGAGACCTCAACCATCTGGTCTCAGCAACCATGTCGGGTGTAACTACTTGCCTGCGTTTCCCGGGTCAGTTGAACGCCGATCTGAGGAAGCTGGCGGTGAACATGGTGCCCTTCCCGCGCCTGCACTTCTTCATGCCTGGCTTCGCCCCGCTAACGTCCCGCGGTTCCCAGCAGTACCGCGCCCTCACAGTGCCCGAGCTCACGCAACAGATGTTTGACGCAAAGAACATGATGGCTGCTTGCGACCCGCGTCATGGCCGCTACCTCACCGTCGCTGCGATGTTCCGTGGACGCATGTCCATGAAGGTACTGAGATGTTTCAAACATTTCAATTGCGTCGGAAGTCAGATTTCAGCTTGAAGTTGGTGAACTCCATTTGGATTCTTCATCTGATGCCACAAGTTTCTGGCAGTGCGTTTGAGAAATTTGTCTGTGTCCGGAGCTCCGAATGGATAAGTTCCAGCAAACTTGGTCAATGTCTGTTTGAAAATTTACCTTGAGATGTTACTTTCACAGGAAGTCGACGAGCAGATGCTGAACGTTCAGAACAAGAACAGCAGCTACTTCGTCGAGTGGATCCCGAACAACGTGAAGACGGCCGTCTGCGACATTCCGCCCCGCGGACTCAAGATGTCCGCCACGTTCGTCGGCAACTCCACAGCCATCCAGGAACTCTTCAAGCGCATCTCGGAGCAGTTCACCGCCATGTTCCGCCGCAAGGCCTTCCTTCACTGGTACACAGGTATGAAAACATGGCACCAGCAACACGACGACGGCAAAAAAAGACAAAACTGGAAAAGCTTCAATCAAGCAAATACACGCGTTTGCTACCCACCTCAGCATTGTGTCAGTTTTGAGCGACTCGGGTTGAACCAGCAGAACCATTGCAGACACTCCTGTTTCTGAACTTGGTCTTTGATTTCATTTTTACCAGGTGAAGGGATGGATGAGATGGAATTCACCGAGGCCGAGTCGAACATGAACGACCTGGTGAGCGAGTATCAGCAGTACCAGGACGCGACTGTCGAGGAGGAGGGAGAGTTCGACGAGGAGGAGGACGTCGAAGCCTGAGCTACTCACGAAAGACCCACATGAACTGTCGGAGAATGAACATCTCTTCAAAATTTTCCGAAACCATCACATTTTTGTCAAAATTGTCCACCAGGAAGATTGCAACTCGTTCAAGCGGTGTCTGCATGGATTTCAAATCGAAGTCTTCTCTGTCAATTGTCGCGATTCTGAACTTTCGGTTGATGATCACCTGATTCGGACGTGAAATGTAAAATCCTAAATTCACACTGCAAGTTCAAACAATAAAAGTCGAGTTTGGATCTCCACCAAACCAGCTTGTTTTGTGAATTTGTTTGCGTTTCGCTGCTCGCAGGAATTTTTTCGTAAATCGGACACCGATACACAAAATTTCGTACCAAAATATATTTATTCTTGAACAGTCATGGGCACGTACGAGTAGAAACCTGTTACATAAATCTGAGGACATAATCTCAACACAAGGCTTCTGGCGTTTTGAGTCCGGGTCTGAAAAAAATACCGGCTCCAAACCAAAAACAAAACCCGTCAGCGTGGACAAGCGTCCACGCCGTAGTTCTGGAGCATCGGCCCTTTGTAACGGAGACAAAAGCCTGCGATTTCTGGTGGCGCGTGGCCGAATTTTTTCAACCATTTAAGCGAAAGTTACTCCGCGAAACTTGCATTTGCTGGTCCTTGAAATGTGCTGGTAGAGGGAGGGGTTGAACAAGAAAATTTTGCGGAATTAATTTCCGGGCATTTTCGAAATTTGCTGGTGGGGGGAAGCGAAGAGATCAGCGAATTCTGCAGGTGGTCAGAAAGTGATCAGGAACCATTTGTGAGCACATTTGAAATCGGCTGGTTTGCCCTTCGTTCTGAACCAGCAAACGTCGGAACACACAAACAGAATCCGGACGACAAAGGTGACAAAGGACACGCGCCGACCCTTCATTCAGGGCAAGAAATCAGATTCACGAGCCCACGGCTTCTGACAGCAGGCATTGTACTCACAACACACAATATTCCAGCAAACGGGTCATGTCTCTCTCTCTCTCTCTCTCTCTCTCTCTCTCTCTCTCTCCCTCACACACACACACACACACACACACACACACACACACACAACACCATCGCGACTGCACAAAGCCCGCGGCTCGCCAAAAGGAAGCGGAATGCCTTTGAAGTGGAATGCAACACTGGTTGTGAATTGGAACATCTCTCGACGGTGGGCACTTGGACAGAAAGAACGTCGGGAAGGATCTTAAAAGAATGCTTCGCACTGATACAGGCGCATCGCCATGAGCGCAATCACCAAGAGGTCACCGACACCCCTGAAAGTCAACTGACCATCACCCTTTGGGGACGTGTGTTTTGACTGATCATCACCCCTTGTAAATATCGTGGGTGGACATGCAGTTGACCACCCCAGGGTGACAGTCGGCTGACTTTCAAGGTGAAATTCTCGTCAGTAACGATCGCCATGGGAGGCGGAGACCAATTGACCTTCACCCCTGACAGTTAGTGCTTGGCTGTCCCTTCGGAACGCGGCGGAAAAAAGAAACCTGAATAACTTTCACTGAAAATAAGTTTTGACGGACGGTCCTTTCAACATTTCAGCTGTAGGCAATGTGAACATTGCACGTGCTCTTCTCTGAAGCACATGAGATTCAGACATTTAAAAACCAGAACGCCACTTCCTGGGATTTCGAGCTGCACGTATCAGCGCGAGCTCCTCACAAGGGAACACCGAACAAGGATCTGAATTGAATTTCAACCGTGCGTCAGAACCCTTTGCGCAAAACAAACACATCAGTCAATTGTTCGACCACTGGAAAACAACTGAATGCGAATTGCATTGCAACAAGCACGTGTGTCTCGGCGAGGCCAGACCAAATGCTAAAAGCCACCAGCTTGAAACTGGCTCCACCAACACAGACACAACTACCTGTCAAATCGAAAGAGATCCCGTCATCGTCACAAACGCGAAAAGCCTTGGCATTTGGCACAACATTGCAAATCAATGACCCAAAGCTCCACAGGAACATCCTATTCGTTGGACACGACCGTAAAAAGACACAAAGCACCTGAACGCGTTGAGTTTACCCTTTCGTTCCCCACTCAACTTTCAACAGCATCACACTGTCTCGTTTCGGTGTGAACTCACAAAAGTTCACATCTTCCTCCACGATTGTCCGCACTGGTATGTCGATCACATTGTGTGAATGAGAACCACTGGGTCCACAAGTAAAGGTTTCTTGGCAGTTCAGAAGAAAGACTTCATGGAACATTTCTCGTTGTTTTCGCACTTCCTTTTCCGTTATTTCCATTTTGAGATTTGGCCATTTGCTGAAAGAAGTTTTGTTGTGATTGAAAACGACTTCAGGCAGATAAACCAAGAGATCAGACACAAAGGGTGCGCGATCTCTGGTGCTCTGGTCTCAAGCCCCGCCCGAGGATTTATTCAGCACAGGCGGGGGGTTGTTTTGGACACTTTTTTCAAAAACAAAGTACGCAAGCCCTTCGAAAGCGCTGGCCTCCCTGCCAGGAGGGCAGGTCCTGAAGCTTTTCGACGTGCCCGGTCACCCCTCCTGCCCTGCCCAAGGCAGGCCTCAGGGGAACCTGGGTGGGTCCAACCCTCGCCCAACCAGCCCCCAGGTAAGAGTCTGATACATTTCTGCCCAGAAAGTACACAACATCAGCATGACGACTGCACCAAGCACGCGTTAGGCAAGATCGCACACTTACAAAGACAGGGGACACAATGTTGGAAAATCACCACAAAACAAGACCAAAGTGTGGCTTCAATTTGTTTGTGTTGGAATTACCCCGGACCAGGGAATATCATTCTGTTCAAACCAGTGGCATCAGGACAACATCTCCACTGGCAACTGAGCTTTGATTCTGTTTGCAAGACAAGACCAAACAACCCACAAGTCTTGCACGACCGGGGTTTTTGTGTGTCCGACGTAAACGTTTGACACTTGGTCCCTTGGAGGGCTTCACCAGTGGAGTTGTATAACTTCAGTGAAACTCACCTCTTTCGCCTGTTGAATTCTGGATCTGACAATCTGCAAGTGCTGTCGAATGTAGTTTTTGTGTGGAGCAAGTTCCGACACATCAGCCAGGCATTTCTCAGCTTTCAGCAGGTAGCCTTGTTCTACGTAGGCTACGCACAAGTTGTGACGTGCTTGAACATTGTTCGGTTCAGTCTCCAGTATCTTCAAGAAATTCTGCAACAGAACGAAATGCAGTCCCAATCTTGCTCGGAAAATGTTCTGTGATGAGCATTGTTTGAGCTCTGCCAGCCATGTATGCACAAATTGAACAGTAACTTCGTGGTCGAGGTACGCACCTGTTCCGCAGCAACAGCATTTTTCAGGTGGTTTATGTTTATGTCTCCCATGAGAATCAGCCCCTTCGCGTGGTCTGGGTGAAACTAGAAAAGTTTGCAAAAGTACTAAATTTAAGATAGGTGCACGCTTATGAAAACAGCAAAGCAGCAAATTCTTCGCAAAACGCCGTTTTGATTTGTGTTCATGCCTTGAGCAACTGTTGTAAGTGCGGCACGGCATCCAGAGGTCGTTTGAGATCATTGACTAGCATCAACGCTATGTTGAACAAGGCACTCCTGAAGTCTTCTTTCAACTGCGAATCAAAAACACGAGTCACCACGCAAACAAGAACAAGAAGACCAATCAACAAGCATTGTACGCGTGTGAACAGTGTAGCGAAGTCGATTTTGACCCAAATGGATGGATGCACTCACCTTGATGGCTTCAATAAAATATTTTTCGGCTTCATTGTAATTGCCATTGTCCATCGACAGCATTCCCAAATTGAAGAAAATTTTTTCATTGTCTGGCTCAAATTCGAGTAACTTGTGAAGTCTGCAAACAAGTACGGATCAATCGTGAGCGACTTAGGAATCTGAGGCAGACTGATCTGAAACGTCATTCTTTTTTAAAATCATTGTGCCCCTGTATTCGCTGTTTTTCAGCAGCATTTACCTCTTGAACGCTTCAGGCCTCAGTTTGGGGTCATTCAATTCTTGCATCAAGACGGCTGAGTTGAACAAAGTTTGCTGGAAATGGAAAAATGTCAGAAGGTTTGAGTGAACACAAGAGAACTTCAGGGTTGCGTGGAACACTTGCGTGAGCACGAGAACTGTGGCCGACGAGACATCGTGACACAAACCCGATGATCAGGATTGTATTTCAAAGCATTGTTGAAGAATGGAAGCGCTTCTTGTCCTCTCTGTTGCTCCAACAGAACAACACCGAGCTGAAAGTAAGTCGTGCGGATATTTCGTTTGCTGAATGAGTAAAGCCTGTTGTCTTCAGATTGGCGGTGCGCGCACACGGTTCCACTCACGTTGTAGTAAATGTCGGCATTTTCGCTGTCATATTTCAGAGCTGTGAGGTAAGTCTCCTCAGCTTCCTGAGGTCTGTTCAGCTTCATGAGAATGTCGCCTCTGTTAATGTACGCTTCTGTGTAATCGGTCCTCATCTGAATAGCTTGCTTCAAGAACTGCAAACACAGGCGCGCCAGGTCACAAAATGTCAGTCACCCCACAAAGATTTTCCAGACGAGGCACGCCAAGTGAACAGAACTGTCTCCGCATCTCCCAACCTGATCTGCTTCCTCGAGTCGGGAGTCGTTCTTGGCGATGAGCGTCCCCAGATTGACAAACGCTCTGAGGTGCTGAGGCGCCACACGAGCCGTGTATCGCTTGCCTGAAAACAAAGACAAGACTCTTGACAACGAAGCAATGAGGAACAAGCGGGTTGCGTGGACCTCGGACGACGCAAAATACCTGGCTTGATTGGAGGCATGTACTTGAGCGCTGTTCGATACGCCGATTCTGCTTCCTGAGTCATGTTCAAATTGTTGTAAGTCCGGCCGACGTTTATGTGGGAACCAATGTCATCCGGCTGGACGCTGAAAACGGCAAAGGTGCAACATCCAGCTTTTCACCGACCAATTTCACGCGGTGGCGTCACGCGCGATTATCTGCTGAAATGATCGCGATCATTCTCACTCACCTGGCCGCAGTTCGGAAATACCGCAGTGCCTTGTCGTATTTTTTCTCCGCCTCAAGAGAGTGTCCGACGTTGTTGAAGAGTTTAGCGTTTTGCCGATTCACAGCAAGACCCGACATGAATATGGTGTATTCGTCCTTCCTGGAAAACAAAAGGCAACATGAAAAACAAACAAACAAAAATAACTGAAGTGAGAGACTTTTGACAAATTTGTGGAGAACATGAGTCTCCAGCGTCTCACGCTAGACTTACCAGTCAAAATTTCTTCTGATCGTCTTCATGGAATGTGTCAAAATGAGCAACCCAATCACCATGTACAGGAACTTTCTGATGTTCCTGCAATGAAGAAGAGATGTTGGTCCAAGCAGCACAACCTGTCCAGCGGAGAAGCAACATTCTGAGTCGACTGTTATCACGCGACTGCCCACCGTCAGCCGAACCGTCTTCACTTACGGTTTGTGGTTCAGCAGCAGTTCGAAGCCGAGCGCCACCAGCAGGGAAAAGCCCATGCTGGGAGTGTACAGGATGCGCTCAGCCACCACGAAGCCGACCGGGAAGAACAAGTTGGAGGCGGGAATAAATGGAATGACCATGAGTGCCAACGCCTGCAACATTTGGGTGAACAAGGGTCAACGTGTTCACAGCTTTCTGGGACAAACACAGCAGTTCTTCCCAAAAGACAAGAAAGCATGTACAATAGTTGCCACTCAACACTCACCATAATTATTGTCCTGGATCGCCTCCCATGAGTATTGATGGCATACCACGTCAGACTTGCTAACACCACGAAGAAAAGAAGTGTGGCGACGTTCCTCGGATCCACGAACGACTCCACCAGCGGAATGGTTCCCATCGTCCAATCACAGCAGAGGAAGTCTGGGCAGAGCAGCAGCCACGCATTCACGGCAAGGAGGTAGTTGTACGTCAATTGTCTTGTGGGACTCTGTGACTGAGATGCTGGATTGTCAAAGCTGAATATGGAAAAGATTTCATTGAAACACCACGTCTGCATACATTCACAAATGTCACGGATTGTCTTGTTCGCTCCTGTTCCACGATCGAATTGGCATGTCGACCACACGAAGAAACAAATGACAATGGGATTGCGTGGACTGAATCTTACTTGGTGAACACAGGCAGCTGTGCGTCCATCACTTTGATTCGCAGCATCATCAGGGCTGCCGTGGTTCCCAGCAGGAACCCGACGCGGAGCAGCGCTCTGCGCAGGCGCGACGGGAAGTGCGGCTTGCCACGCACAAAGGACGCCAGGATTTGAAGAGCCTCCGGCAGCCGCAACTGAAAAGCAACGAGTTGCAGAAATTCCGCAAAGCCACTCGTCTCTATGATATTCGAGGTCCGTACGCACCGTGAAAATGTGCGACAGGTGACACTCACGCGTTGTGTGAGAAGTATTTCGTGCACAGCACAAACGCCCACCACAGTGATACCCTGCTCTTTGCACAAAGTGGCAATCACCACGTACACTACAGTCACTGCCAGTTTTGACCACTCTGCAACAGAAAACATTTGCCAAAACACACGCAACAAACAGTGTGGTACACTTCACGCAAAACTGGTTTGTGCGCAGCACTCAATTTCACTTACGAGTGGTGCGCTGAGAGGTTGTGCCAGCGGAGTAAGTGAAGAAAGCCAAGAGGAAGAATATAGCAGCCAACACCTCTGCACGCCCAACTGTACCCGTCACCTGCAAAATATGCCGGTGAACTCAAGCTGGTCTCCTCAGAGAAAAACGCTGAACAGAAAGGTGTCCCTTTTCCGAATGCTGAGGAAAAAGCAATCAAGACTCACTGCTTCAGTGTGTATGGGATGCACTGCAAACAGCAAAGCAGCCATAAAACTCACTGAACTCGATAAAAACGTGCTGCAAAATCTGCAAAACAAAAAGCTGTCTGGATTGACATTGAATCCTCGCAGAAGAGAACTCCACTTGCGAAGCATTCTGCTTGTTATTTTCAGTGGGTGAAATGCCTTTTACCTGAGATACAAAGCGGAAACAATAGCATGCAAGACAGTGTTGACTAGATGGTAACCCATTGGGTTCAGCTCGTGGATCATGTAATTCCAACGGAAAGTGAGCACACACAGCGGTCTGTACGACTTGTGGCTTTTCTCCTGCAACACCAGCAAACGTGGGTTCATCAGTGAACATACAGTACAGAGTTTGGGCGAAATGAGACACGCATTGAGCGAAATCAAACACTGAGGTCAAGCGTAGCCTGCCTCTGCATCAACGGACCTTGTGCATGGGCGTCCCCCAGAAGTCATTCGAGAAGAGACTCGACAGAGGCTTGGACGGACGAAGGTCCTTGTTGTCCTTGATGGCGCTGACATCGTCGAACACGAAGCCACAATTCAACGAGTTGTAGTAGCAAAACAAGGCCGCAGTCACCACAACCGCTGAGCGCACAGTATACTTCTGCATCGTTCTCCTCACATCATTTTCAGATGTTGCTGCAAAAGAACGGAAACCTGACGAGCGACATTGAGCAAGAAAGTCGAGCCATTCACGTCTGAGCCGGACCTCAGAGTGGACACAACCATCGTCTCGTCGTCTGGAGACGAGGTACCAATCCACGAAGCATCCACCAGCTTCAATTGACTGACAGTCTACGATTCTGGTGCAAGAAGAGAAAGCCCGCCCCGTTCTGCCTTCAATTAAATTCATCCAAACAACGACACAGAATTGTTCAACAACAAGCAAGGGAATGCTCATAAAATTCATTTATCGCTCATGAATTTTTGTTCAACCCAATCGGTTCACCTGGTCAAATGAAATTTCCTGCACCTTCCCAAGGGCACCTGTCACGCAGCATCAAAGAGTGCTTTGAGCTCACAAACATGCAACTGAAAATCGTTTGTGTGCTCTTGAGCGTGACTCAACTACAAAAGCACCCCACTGGCAAACTTCAATGACCCATTTTGTGAAGACCTTTTCAAAAGAGACAGCAGACTCTCCAACACATTTGCCTCCAGACAACGAAAAGTCGGCATCCTGTAGACCACTTACAGGTAATTCCAACGTTCTTTCCTGGAGTTTGAAGCAGGGGTTGCACTGCCAACTCAATTTAAATCCCCACTCAATTTTTGGAAAACCTGTTGTGAGTGTTTTCACCGCGCTACCTGCTGGCGCACAAGTGAGTGACGCAGGAAGATGGCAGCAGCGGTATTCAAGTTCCCGCCGCTCCTGGGAGGTCTTTCTCGAAAATAAAAACACTGCTAAGTCCCGAGTATCACTTGCAAGTTACAAGCAAAAGTTGCAAGCAATTCTCAACTTATACCTGCCCCTGACTAGGTTTTTGTAAGTGATTTTCAGATATCACTTGTATCTTTGAGAAATGCTTGCAAATTTTGAGATGCAAGTGATAAAAATGCTTGCAGGTGCAAGCGTTTTTGCTGGCAACTTTATCACTTTTATTCAAGATACCAGTGTTTTTCGAGAAATACCTCCCTGAGACGATTGCGTGCGCAGTGC
>JAAUXT010022788.1_pt1 | contig 10889 bp, 12 predicted proteins | sample 7278171 | NCBI WGS metagenome assembly JAAUXT01 (sample SAMN14350112, study PRJNA611818) | marine sediment metagenome | isolation source: surface marine sediment (1.8m) | place: French Polynesia: Moorea | collected 2018-08 | reverse complement strand
GATAAATTGCTGCCTGAATGTTCTTACTGACATTTGCCCGGCCCAATGCAAAAACTGGACATGAAAGTCCTCACCAACAGTGATCAGTCCTAATAAAAGTTCACAGTGAAAAGTAACACTTACCACTGACAAAGAGATATCAGCACAATGGAAAAACACCCCCCTGGACAACAAGGTCGGAAAAACAGTACGGTCGTTGTCTGGTCCTGAGACACCGGGCCTTTACACTCAATAATCAGCTTTCAGTGTGGATGGCTTGTACATATTCATGTATGATGCTCAGATGCTATTACAGTCACATTCTGCCAATAATACATCTTCCAAGTACAAGTTGATTCCACAAGGAAATCCCTGAAAATGTAGCAGCGTGTGTTCGCGGCAAGAACCGACCATGCATCTTCCTTCTACAGTCCTTGCAGTACTGGTCACTGGTCCCTGCCGGGCTGAGGGTGATCATTGTCAAATAGTTATCGGTCCAGTCACCCCTGAACGCTGCTGAGCTGCTACTAGTCAGGTGCAATCATAACCAAGTACATGGCTTCTGCTGAAATTTTTTTGTTCGTGATCACCCCTTATCCTTTACGTGGCTACTCAGCAGAAATCAGCGGTGCTCACTGCCGCGAAATGGTCACCCCTGATGACTGCCAAGGATTTCTCAGTTGTGATCTTGCCCTTGGTGGCTGTGGTGCGCTTCCCTACGCGCCTGTGTTCAAAGCCCTGCCTTCTTGTTTTGCGTTTTCGTGTTCTGCTGCACGCGTTGTAAGCTGAACCAGTCGTGGCCATCGGCGATATTTTTTTGCGAATGTGCGCAAACTTCAAGTCTTACTTGTTCGGGTGATGCTACCTTTCACTGCCCGATACGATTGTGACGCACGGGAGATCAGTGTTGCGTGTTTGGACGGGGCGGAGCGATGCTGCAGGTTGATTCCTGTTCGATGTCGAGTGTCCTATCCGTCATGACCAATCACTGCTTCATTACAATGCGTCCGCCAACACTGACCTGGATTTACAAGACACGCAGGTCATGTGTGTCCGGACAGCACTGTGAAGACTCTCAGCAGAAGCTGGAAATCATGGGGAAATTTCAGTATGTGTGTGTGTGTGTGTGAGAGAGAGAGAGAGAGAGAGAGAGAGAGAGAGAGAGAGAGAGAGAGAGAGAGAGAGTGTGTGTGTGTGTGTGTGTGTAAATTGGAACTTGGCTTTCTGACAAGAACGAAGCGTTGAGAAATTTTGGAGCCATGTTCGTGCTTCGAAAGCTTCGAGTCGTGCTGTATGATGAACGCGAAAGAAGTGACACCGTGCGTGCCGTAGATCTGCGAGGACGAACATGTCAAAGATTGATTGCACCCCTAATCTCACGATGAATTCAACAATCAAAATGCCGCAGTAAACTTTCAACACCATTACTCTAGCATTGATTTGCACAGCAAGTTGACTGTGTGGAGGGTCTCACTGATCGTTTCCTTGCCATCTTAAAGAGTCACTTGTTGGAGACTGAGAGGCCAGTTCCCTTCCCTTGCCATCTGTTTGCTTCCCACAAAGCACGCATGCGAGAGCAAACGAAGGAATAATTCCTTCAAGAGCTTTCCATTTGTTTCCTTTGGCTTCACACGTTTTCCTGCTTTCTGAAGAATGGAGAACTCCACCTTTCGCAAAATGAGGTTCGCTTGTGTTCGGTTGGACGTTTCACTTTACTCTCAGTCAGAGATGACCAAAAAGGGTCTGCACTGTTCCTCTAAATTGTCCACACCCAGGAACTGTGTAGTTTGGTCCGTATCACCACGTGGTCAGTTTGTGTTTCCAAGAGAAAAATCACAAACGAACGGCTGTTGCAGGAGGCCAATCAGGCTGAGGCAATGGACAGACGGGGATGTTTGGCAGCTGTTGCCAGCAAAACTGTCTGACACCGCGACAACTCAGATTGCGTTTGAAACTCGTGTGGTTGGCTTCGAAACAGATCAATCACATAGGATTCAATTTTGTTTTCTTGGTTCTTGTTCGAGTCTTTCGGCTTCTCATCAGACCCAAAATGCTGATCTACGTGTGATCTGCCACTTCCTGCTTTTGGTGTGTGATCTAGCTGTTCTGCACAGATGGTATCTTGAGGCTTTTGGCGGGTTCTCTCAGCGTGGAAACGAATCTCCTAAATGAAGGACAGAGCAACCAGTTGAGTTGCAGAGAAAAACGCGCAGGCACCTCTTGCAAATGCAAGTAAACGCAAAAACGTGGCTCTTGCCAAGTCACCTGAAAATTAAACAACCAATGATCCCAAGCAAACTGGTGAGGTGAGCGAAACGGGAGTGCGTTTGAGATGTTACACTGAATGTTGAACATTGATTGTTGTCTGCTTCAGCAGAGATGTTTCTTTATGGTGACACGACAGTTAATGAAGTACACTTGCGTCGGTTTATCTGGCAATTGCTGCCATTTGTAGCAATCAGCATTGATCGGTGTGGAGCTTTGGTTCGACTCACGTGACGGTGTGTTGGCTACTCATGTGATTCGAGTTGTTCGTCATTTCTGGAGGAAAAAATGTCTGCAATTCCCCTCTTGAACCTGGAGTCGTATCTGTGGAGGTTCAGGGACTGTTGGGTGAACCGCGGTGTTGCGCATAGATGTGGAGACAAACACCCAAGTTGAAAACAATACCCAACACCAGCACCATCACGGTGGAATCGGGAACCTTCGCAGTGAGAGTGCACGAATGAGTTACAAGTTGCCATGAAACAAAATCACAGCACGAATGGACAAAAAAGCTACAGGAAAGAAAAGCCCTGCAGGAAGTTGGCTGATAATACTGGGATTTGGACAAATGAAACAAAAGCAATAATGCCGGGCCCGTTGTTGCTGCACAAAGAGCAAATGCAATTTATCTCGATAAAAAAGAGCATCAGTGAGGCCAGAGAAAGTGCAGGTCTTTCCTCGTTCAGCTTTGATGAAAGGCAATGGTCAGGGCAGCGGATCTGTCAAGGTCGTTTGTTTGTTTGTGGTTTCCAGCAGCTGAAAAGGAATGCAGAAAGTTCAGTTTGCATGGAAGAATGTTGCGAGTAACTGCGTTTTGTGCAAAGAAAGACGAAACACGGTTCCAAATCAAACCCAACGGAATATCCAAATCACATGAAGAAAACAGGGAATAACAGATTTTGGGAAAATGCTGACAAAAAACCAAGTGGATGTCACAAAAGCAAAGTTGTTTTTGAAAAAAGGGTATGCTACAAGGACTGCAGTTTTGGACGGCCACCACACAGCAGCAAATTATCACAGCAATTTCAAAATTGGAGAGAACACTCCTCAGGGCCTCACAGAATTGTTGAAAGCACAAAAATTTGCAGCATTTTGGCCCAAAATATGGGCAAACATTTGCTGAAATCTTCTTTGTATGTTTTTGCTGAATCCTGTTTCTTTTCCTCAAAAAGCTGGGGGGGGGGGGGTTCGGGGGACGGTGGGTTTGGGTGGGTGCATTGCGTTCGACTCCACATGAACGTGGGGAACCCATCACCCTGACCCGGCAGAAGGATCGGTCGAGCGTGCTTTGAAGTTGTGTCTCATTCTGCATTGGAATCAGTTCAGACGACGCGTTGTCATTGGGGCAATTGCATACAGCTCAAGGCTTTGTACCCTCTTCCTCTGTGGGTTTGTTCAAGTGTCTTGAGTCCTTTTGATGATTCAATCTCTGAGTGGCCTCACTCATCATCTCTGCTGTTGTGGGGAAGATAAGAATGAAAATGTTTTCAATCTGACATTGTGGGCATTTTTTTGGGCAGACCAAAGTCCATCGTGACATGTCGATCTTTCCAACTTGTAGTTTGTGGTGCTTCACCAACCCGGTCGACCGAGTGAAGGTGTGCAGAGGCATTGTTGTTCCTCAGCAGGTTCTTGACTTTGTTTCTGCCGGTGGTGTGAGTCCAGGGAAAACAGACCCCAATTGTTGGAGTTCGACCTCCCCGCCCCGGGCGCAAAAGTGTCTGCATTGTGATTGTCTCGAGAGCAAATTTATCCTATTGATCTGAGGCCGGCTGTTGCACAATGTACCCACTGTGAGCTCGACATATGGTCAGCAAACAGGGCGCTTTCAAAAGGCTGGGCAATTCCATGTTTCTTTGAATACACAGCTGCAGCCTTGGTGCGTTTCTTTGCTATTGTCCCCGAGCGAGTCAATAGGGGGTCAATGCGATGTCAGTGTGCTGGAATTATTGCTGGTGGTTCCACCTCAGGTAGTTTTTGAGATCACACTCCCACAACTCGTCAGGTTCGGAAGTTGTCGTTGCAGAGCCATTTCCAATTTTCCCTCAGAGGGAAAGTTCAGCGACTGAAGATTTCTCAACAGAAGACAACCCTCACCTCCTCCGACAGATGGAACTCAGTCATCAGGGGTGGTGGCTTCTGCGCAGTGGTTATCAGAGACAACAGCGACCAAAAATTTCATGATGGTCATCACGCCATCGTCTGTTGGTGAAACTGTGGCCATCAGAGTTGACAGCTGCTGCAAATTTCTTGGTGGCCATCACCCTCACCCCAACCCTGCTGCAGATGACCACTTGGGTTCTGTGTGGCGATCAGTTGGTAGCGATTGCGCTCTTGGCAACTTGGCTGTACCAGAGAGCTCTTGGTTTCTTTTTGGCGCGAGAGACACGAAAACTGAGCAGAAAACACTTTCATTCGCTAATTGTTTTCACACAAAAAGGGGGCAGACTGAGGCTTTGGGACTGTCCGAAGATCTGTTGGTCTCAGTAATGGCAAACGAATTGAATCTGTTTTCGGGAATCCTTTTCCAAGAGGTCGGGCGTCGTTCAAAGTTCGATTTTGTGACGATACACGGTGTACGGTGCGTTGGTTGTAAAAATGGAGGCATAAATGAGGCGGTGAGCCTTGCTGTTGTTCCGACACCACCTACGGTACAGCTGGGAACGATTAGATTGCAACTTGCATGCGGCCAGGACAAACAGTCCTTTGCTCCAGTAAAAACAAGCGTGGTTGATTTAGTCATGAATGCAATTTTCTTTTCTTTGTTCTCTTGAGCCACCTCGACATGTTCTCCGGCAAGTGTCGCTGTGGAAGTAATTGAGGTCATCTTTCACGATGGCAGAGTATTCCCGTGAAAAGCTGTCTGAGCGCTGTTTGTTCTGGCGCGCAGTTGGTCACAGAAGATTGAAATCAAAATCTTCCAATTCGGTGAGCAGACAGCTGAAAGGGCCCCTTCCAAGTGAGATTGGAAAAGTTTCGTGCCATCAAACTTCCAACTGGCCGTGCGTGTTTCTTCTCGTGCGATCGATTCTCTGACACGCACGCTCACAGGCGCGCATCTACGGGTGTCGTTTTCAAGGTGAAACGTTTTGGTATCGCAGCTGTAATTGTAACTCATGAAATGTGGCTTTGATGTCACGAACATTTGACGCGTTTTTTCAGTTTTCGTCAATCAGAGGAAATGAGTATCTGGGCAATACAGAAACTGCATTGATTTTCAGTACATGCGACATCGCGCCACGAAGTGTTAAGTGTTTTCCTTCCTCGACGTCGTATTGGTTTCAATATTGCCTGAAAGCTCATGCCTTGCCAAGTTGACAGGTTTTTCCATTGAATGCTACAAAGTGATCAGGTAAAAATATCGACACTGCAATGCACAACATGGAGCTCCAACGCGTGGAATGCAAGATTCGTTGGAAATACACATCAAAGCAGGTCAATACACGACACAAGGTGGTTGTCAAGCTGCATTCAGAAGAAACATAAAGAACCCCCAAGCCTCCACCAGCAGAACACAGAAATAGAATCTATCATAATTCTACAGACAGATGAAAGGGATTAATTTAAGGTGTGGTAATTCATTTATTAATTGCAGTAATAATTGGCAACGTTTTTTTCACGTGTTTGTAAGTTCGTTGTGATGTTTCATGAAGAATCTCCACTGCATGCCTATGAGATGCTGCTTTCTGCGAAGTCATATCACTTGCGACGTTGCTCCCAACGAGTTCCTGGCTGCGTTAACTGTTCTTAGGTTCAGCTTCACGACAAAATGCACTTTTGCTCCAGAAACAAAAGGATTTCAGCAAAGAAAAGCCAGCCCTCATGAAAGTGTCCGCAGAGGACGCGGATTCGCAGGATCTTTGGGCACGGTTAAAGCCGAGCCGGTCCCCACAGAGCGCTCGAGTTCTGCCTGCAGTTGACTGCTCATCAAGTGCCGCAGATCGAGTTACTCTTCCTGTCGTCTGCGGAGTCTGCAGATATTCCTGCAACACGGTTCTATTTTTGGCGTGGCGAGGGAAAATTTGTGTCTGTGTCCCGATCTCACACGGAAGTGAATTGCTGACACTGACTCAGAGAAACAGGGACTGAATATGTCAGGCACTGAAGAGCCCGGCCCCTGATGGTCCCCCTTCCGAAGGTTCCCACCACTACACGTACGTGTTGGAGCTTTGTTTCTTCCAGCGACGCCAAGAGGTGTCGGCAGTGGACTCAACAGCTTGGAGCTGCTGTTGTTTACACCATTCCGGGACTTGACAAAGCATGGTGGCAGAATTGTCATCAAGTGCCACATCGGTGGCATCCCTCTTTGCACTCTCGCAGTTGTCATTTGTGCCTTCGCGCCGGTGGTGTTCCATGTTTCTCATTTTCTTGTGAACGTGTGTGGTTCCTCGTAGTTGTGGTTTAGTGCTGCACAGATGTACAGGTACCCAGGCTTTGTTCCCCGCCAACCAACCAAAGTGGCTGAAATGAGAATCAGCTGTGAGCTCAGCTCCAGGCTCCATTAACTCTGATATGCGTCTCAAAGCCCGAGAGAAATATACATTAAATACGAGACGACATGCATTTTCCCTTTATTTCTGCTCCATCGTCGTGTGGGGGCCTTTGCAGGTTCTCCAGCAGACGGTGGAACACAGCTTTCATTTCGACGTGTTCTGAGGCGGAATATCATCACTCTCATGTGACGCGGCGCGTTATCTCGTGCTTATCTGGATTATCCGGGATGGACGCGTTTCAAGGTTGTCGTAGGTCTCGTGCAAGAGCGTGAAAAATCTTGGTGCGACACGGGTGATTGGTGACACACAACTTTGGAAGCAAGCTCGTATGTCTAAATCTCAGTCAAATCTTGGAGACTCGATTCGAACCTTTCTTGAACCCACTGAGCTTTGCAGTGGAATGCGTCTCTTGAGGAGCATCGAACCTGATGCGTTTGTCGTTTCCACGCGAGCGCACAGGCGCTATGGATCGGCGTGGTGTTCCCACGCTGATTGGCGTCGCCTGTTGCCGTTGCGCGCGTGTTTGATTGAGCGCAGTTGCACGTGGCATCGATACGGAGCCGCCTCGCAGATTCTCTTCCGCTCCCGCTTCATTCGACGGGTCGGATATGATCAATGACAACATGTTTCGGGAAAAGGTCACTTTCTTCCTGCTTGAAAGAACATGGTTTCTGTCCACAAGTTCTCGTCCGTCGTTCCTTTTGACGATTTCCACTCGTCTCACAAAACGAAACAAAATTTATTCGTGAACAGGCCGAAGCAATAGATGTTGGACTGGTTGACAAACCCTGTGCTGCAACCACAAAACACCCTACCAGCAGACTGACACGTTCAGAGCCTTGCTGCGGATTTGTTGTCTGCTCGCGAAAGTCTTATTGGACGCAGAATTGCAAGAAGGTTCTTCTTGCTTTCCAACGTTTCCACTCGCGTCCGTGCACTTCAGGTCGATCATCAGAGCCTTTTGTGAGAGATGCATTAGTTTTCACAGAGCTGTATCCCAGCCCCACCTGTTTGGCGTTCGTTTGCGAAATTCATTTGCAAAATTTGTTTTCTTTCGCAAAGGTGAGGAGAAAAGAACCCTGACCTGATCCTGACCTGAGCGTACTGTCCGCCACACATACCGCATGAAGGAGTCCTTCACAAGGTTTCAATGTCAGCCGACTCCATCTGGTTGTTCTTTTCACGGCCACACAACACTGAGCATTAAGTTTGCCTTCTTGTGAATCGATATCCTGTGTTGTTGGACGTTTGGTCTCAACAACAGCATGTCTGGTGTTGTCATTCAAGGTGTGATCTGGTTTGGAGGACAGAGACCCACACGTCACAGCAGTCAACAGGGTTGGCTGTGGAAGCCGACGCAAGAAAATGTTTCTTTAAATGCTCAAAAAGGGTGAGCGACAAAGCCTTCGAGATTTGAAATATCCCCCACAGGCAGCGCAGTGGTGTCGCTGTTGCGGGACGCCGTGGTGAGAAGCGGACGCTGTCGGTACAGCTGCGGGCGTCAGCAGAACCAGAAGCACATTGGCTCCCTCTGCTGTGACCCACTTTCGTGCATCTTTTGCTTTCCTTCTTCAGCAACGGTGGTTCCTGCGCCCGACATTTGCATGTGGTAATGAAACGTGCGGCGGGTGGAAGTGTTGGGTTTGTTCAACTCAGGCACCAACACGCCTGCCGGAGCAGGTTAAGTTTGTAAAGCGGCGGTGTTAATTAATAGTCGCCGCCTGGGAGCTGACCCGCCGCCTCAAAGCTTTGTGCAGAGCGAAACAAAGCTCGAGCGAAGTGCCGAATCACACGCAGCCTGCGACACATGCACATGACAGCTTTTGATCGCTTCTTCTGAAAAACCCGGGTGTTTGCAGAGATGTGCCAGGCAGTTGTCTCACGCCTTCTAAATGTCAGCGAAGAAAGGCTTTCAGTCGGTGGATTGTGTTTGCAACCGCAGATGGCCCCGGATATTGTCTGACCCTTGAAGTGGGTGGTCCAGAAAAACTTGTCTTCGCTAAATTGAGTGGAACAGATAAGACTTGACCAGTGTGAAATCGTAAGGTTGTTGTGCAGCCATTGGATCTCGAGAAAGCGTGGGATCTGACGCCAGCACACAAAACCTGCAAGAATGTTTTCAATGCCCACCCGGAGAAAATTACATTTCAGAAAATGTGTCTGCACTTGCAGATTTGTGGTGCTTTGAGATAATGGGCACTGCAGCAGCTGGAACCGAGGCTTTCAGTGTTTTCACGAGAGGAATCCAAACAGACATGTACAAAAGCTCGGAGTGCTGATGACTTTGAGATTACCATGTAATCTCCATGATCATTTGTAGCACTGAATCCCTCACACCAAAACACGATATATATTCATGAAGTGTAGATTGCCCTGTAAATAGATTTCTGATTCGTCTCTGTTTAACATGGAAATGCCATTCGTGTCAAGGAAAAAACGAGGTCTTCTATTTTCGTTCTCTGATCTGGGTTTGTACGGCTTCGTTCATTAAGCGTTGCCTTTTTGCGTCGATCTGCTGGAGACTGACTGCCGTCTGCTGTCTCTGCTTTACGACTCTCCAAAACGCAACACGGAACAAAGACCTCACATTGATGCTTCTGTGTCACCTTTCAGTGAACTGAGGTGGTTGTGACCGGCACACACCACAGCTCGGTTGGTTGGTCGTTTCTCGGACGCAAAATCCTTGACCGTTGTCAACGGATCCACGAAAAAAAACCGGCACCTGAGTCCAGGGTAAAACCGCTTGGCCAACATCGCAATGCTGTTCGACAGTCTCTCGTGCCCACTCTGTGTGGGCAGAAGGAATCCCAAACAAGAATATGATTGCAAGGACATAATTGCAGCGAACTATTCCTCGTAGTCTGCCTGCTCCTGTTGAATTTTGCGCCAAGCGCTGCGCGTGTCTTTCATTTTGATCTGATGCCAGGTGAGGAAAGGGTGTGGTCTTCATGTTCAGCAGTCATATGTCACCGAATTGGCAAGAGCATTGTGTTAGCAGCAGAAGCAATACTGAACATCTCAAATAACTCACAGCTGTTAAGCTGCTCAGAGGAAAATTTTCAGTTCCTTCAATTGTTACTCGTACAAAAGAAATGTCTCTCTTAGTTTCGTTGTTGACGCACGCGACTTGTGTTTGACGCAGACGACCATCGGCTGACGCACACAAGCGTTTGTTGACGCACATGACCAACTGTTGAGGCACACGACCAATGACGTTAAATTCCCCGATGACTGCCCTCTGATTCTGAATCTGGTCATCAACGAAGCAGGAAGACATTTTCGGTGGGCTGCACAAGTTTGTATTTTTTCCAAAGACAAACATTTGCAAACAAATAAATCGTTGCCCGAAACAGGATGTGTATCCTGCTTAAAAATCTGGAAAAAGTTGACAACTTGATATGAAATGAAGGACAATTTGAAAGACACAAACATTGACCTGAATTGAAAATTTGGAATGTGTCCATAAAAGTTTTTCATTTTGATTGTTTGTGTTTGCAGTTATATTGATATTTGCCTGGCCACTCCAAGCATTTGACTTTCACCCCTCCCTACAAAGCAAAAACCCACATGCCAACATTGTGAATTCTGCCATTTTGAACTTCTTGCGTACAAAACAAAAAAATATTTTGTTTTTGTTCTTGCAAGACCTCAGGTGGGGACAAATTGAGGCGCCAGGTTTTCGTCTGTGAAGACTGTTGGCGATTTGTTGGCGTCGCTTGTTCGAATCGAACAGTTCAAACTGAGTGAAGTGACCTCTCCCGTTTACCAATTCCGTCACCACGGATTCCGTCACCTTGGATCGCAAGAACGATGACAAAATTTTGGAAGTGTTTTTTGTGGCCTGTAAATCAAGCAGGGTTCCCACCGCACCTGGAAAACCTGGAAAAATAGGTCCATACCTGGAAAACCTGGAAAACCTGGAAAAACAGGGGGTTTTAGGGCAAAAACCTGCAAAAATATTGCGAAACCTGGAAAAAAAATTTTGACCTCACCCTGAAAAGCCCCAAGGACCTCAATAATATCTATATATATACACATTATATAATATTAAAAAATGCAGATCAAGCAAGAGGTCCCAGATTTTTCTTTGTTTGTTTGGACAAAGGTTTAGGAATTATTGGTTTTTGTTAGAACTTCAAAAATGTAGTTCTG
>JAAUXT010108876.1_pt1 | contig 10891 bp, 15 predicted proteins | sample 7278171 | NCBI WGS metagenome assembly JAAUXT01 (sample SAMN14350112, study PRJNA611818) | marine sediment metagenome | isolation source: surface marine sediment (1.8m) | place: French Polynesia: Moorea | collected 2018-08 | reverse complement strand
TGTGATAAAGACATGATCTATGGCTCATATGAAAGGTATTTGAAAGTAGTTTGCACTCCAGTTTGAAAAGAATGTCCATGGCAACTTCCCTAGCAACCAGATGCAAAACTTCCTAGCAACCAGATGCAAATGGCTAAATCCTGAAGGTCAAAGGGGGACATCGCACCTGCAGTTGCCTTAGCACTGCTTCTCTTGTTATTATCGCGTTGTGGTACCTATTTATTTTTCACAACGTCCATAAGAGTACGAATGGGCAATTCAGACCAGATTCAGGAACGCCTTTTGCCTACAGTTTGACACGAGACCACAGTTGACCTCCCAAAACAATTTGTGAGGTCAAATTGTAATTGGGTCTGAATCACGTGATTACGTAAGAAATGAGAAAGACGCCACAATGACGACGTTCTACTGAGTGGTAGTGCAAGTCTGAACACGACTTGTTGCTTCTGAATGAATTGCTGACCACTCCTCGTTTCCAGAGTCTGTCCTCGTACACTTTCGCTGTTCTGCGCCACTCGTCCATCTTCTCTCTTGTTCTGCACAGTCACTTTCCAAACGGTCTGGTTTTGCTGCATTTTATTCTCTCAAACGACGAGTTGCTTTGAACGGCCAAGATCAACAGTCATGTCTGCAGGATTCCGGCTCAGGAACGCAAATTCGAAGAATCAAATTTGTGAGACGCCCGTTCAAAAGCTGCCACACCGAAGTAATGACCGGAATGTAACGTTTAGTAGTGACTCACTTCTTTTCCTTTCGTCTCTCCCTTTTCGAACCACTCGACCGTCACACTCCGCGTGTCCAAGTTGATTCCGCTCACAGCAGCAGAATGAATTCGACCTGCAACAAATGGCCTGAGTCGTAACGTGTGCTCACTGGACAGAGCTGCACAAGAAACCCACTCACATCAGTTCGGTTGACGAGCTGTACTCTTAATTCGTGTCAGACTTACCGTCTGTGCGTTGTATGTCGACGTTGACGCCGACTTTCAGCCCACCCAAATCCATCGCGAGACCTGGAAGCACAATCAACATGCTGATGAATCAGTCTCTGACGATCCGGAACAGCATGGAGAAGACGTGCCAATGTATCACACCATCACACTTCAAACGCACACAGCGAACAGTGCAGGCTCGAACGTGCTTTTCTTCCTCCCCTGTTGTGCTGAGGCCACAGAGAATGCGAAATTTTTTGCGTGGCACAGCGCTACGTTTTGCGTCTCTGCGAAGCTAGACATTCGGGAGGTTCAAAATCCAGTGATCTTCATTCCATCGACTGACAGCGCAGTTCCTTTTCCAAGCCAGCAAACAAAGCGTGCACCCAACGCTTTGCGTAGTGTGATCAACCTTGAGCAATTGCTCAGAACTTGTGAAAACGGCAGGAGTAGAGTCCAACAGCTCCGAAAGATTCCAATTGGCATTTGGATGGAAAAACATCTCCTAGTGACATGTTCAACACGATCAACAAACGGAGCTGTGTCATCGGTTGCATTCATTTCTTCACTCTGCACAACCTTTTCTCCCTTCACAAATCCCTAAAACGAGTCCTACCTGTCTAGATAAATCCTTAGTTCACCCACATCGAATTCAGACCGTGTCCAACAAACACAGGCAGTTTAATTCAAATATTTCCTGTGGTCTTGTCCCACCAACTTTGAATTCTTTCACAAAGCGCATGCGTCGTCTACCGGAAGTTAATGGCCGACTCCAAACAAATCACAACACGCTTCCAGTCAACAAACGTGGAAACACAGTTTCCCGACAATCTGTCACAATGACAACAGTCGCATCCAAGGTTCCTTTCAAGGATTTGATTTTGCTTTTGGAAAAAATCGACAAGAAGTCAGGCACGGAAGAGAAAAAGAAAATCTTGAATGGCTTCATATCCAGCTGGAGAAATGTGCATCAAAAACTTCACGGAGATGCAACCACGGTGGGTTCAGTTCGTTTTTCAGCCAGGCCTGCTGTTTTGTTGAACCTTGATGACCAGCGATATCCTGTCTCGTGTTGTTTGCACTGATGCCAAATGCGATCGTGATTGTCTTCACTGAGGCTTTCGTGTCAAAAATTTGCTGACTGGACAATTTTTGGTCATTTGATCGACCCCAAATGAAGCCCGAGAAACATGTTGGAGGCTCCTCTGATGTTGCAGGGATCTTCTCGCGTACAGGCAGAACAGAATCTTACAGCATCAAAATCAGAGCAATAGGGAGGGGTCTCCAAAAGGTACTTTGAGTCCCAACCCCGACAGCCTGAGGGAAAATCTTTTTGTGAAGGTGTGTGTGAAGGAACCTTGAGTCTTGACCCTGGCTGAACCAGAGTGAAAATCCTTTTTGCCGGCGAGATGGCCTCAAGGCACCTTTGTGACCCAAGTGAGTATGTGTGTGTGTGTGTGTGTGTGTATGTGCATGAAGGGGAATTCATTTCTGACAGAACGATGAAGACACAACTTGTTTTGCATGGCAATTGGTGAGAAGGCGAGGCCATTGTCAAGGCCCCATCAGTTGGTATGGCAGACTGGCTTCACTGGTTGGTGTAGTGGACCTGCCAGTTGATGTGGTGAATCTGGCCTCACCAGTTGGTGTGTGAATCTGGACCCAGCAGTTGTTGAGTGGCCATCGACTCACATGGCTCATCGTTCCGCCAGAAAAGATTCACCCTTCGTTTGGTGGGCCCGAAGCCCAGTGAAAATTTTTGGCACCAAGGAGTTGGGTGTGAGGGTCTGGGACTTCCAGACACCTTTTACCTCTTGCAATACACAACTCGAAAATTCTGGTCAGTGTGTGTGGCAATGACAGACACAGTTGATCAGAATCTGTCCACCGCTCAGCGGCTCTGGGGAATCTTCCTTTGACTCGTGACACGACAGCCTCGAAATTGGCCTGACCTCTTGGGGTCAGCAACCTCCCAATGGCCGGAATCTTGGAAACTTGTTGACCTTTGAACATTTTGCTTCAGAGCGACTCATTTTATCCGGCGATGAGGCTTCTGCTTCCACAGCTGGAGAGAGAACGAGATGCGTACGGGATAAAAGAGGTGACACTTGTAATGCTTCTTTCTTCTCGTACCACAGTAGACGGTCTGCTGTGCTCCGATTTGTGTTCGAGAATGACGCCCAAAAGTGACGTTTGTCTTTCTTTTTTCAGCACACGTTAGCGAAGCTGTATATTGAAATTTTGGGCCTTGGAAAGGACAGCCCCTCGGCGAAGAAGCTCTTGAACTATCGTGCTCCAAACACAGCCAGAAGCGTATGTTGCTTTGTCCAAACAGATTTTTCTGTGCAACTCGATCTTTCATCGAAACTCTGTCCGAATACTGTTGCGTGCATGAAAAGTTGTTTTGAAAGCCCTGAAAAACTGTTCCAGGATGTGGGGGATTTTGCCAGTGTCGCGTATTGGATACTGAAGCCACGATGCCCGGAGAAAGGCAGCATGACAGTTGAAGAAGTCAACACTTGTCTGGATGGCGTCGCAAACGGTATGACCACACAGAATTTTTGTTGTCACTGCAATTTGACTGCATGTTGATTGCACTTGACAACAGCGTTGATTGACTGGCCATTTGGTCTGTTTCAGCCAACACACTAAAAGACAAGCCTGCTCAAAAGAAACATCTGTGTGAGATGCTGAAAAAGATGAGCGCTGAAGAGCAGAAATGGTTGATCAGAATAGTTATGAAAGAGCTGAAAATGGGCCTCAGTCAGCAGTCTGTGTTCAGCGTTTTTCACCAAGACGCAGAGGATCTGTTCAACGTGAAAATGAGTCTCCAAAAGGTGAGGCGTCTGTTTCCAACTGTCTTCATGTTTGGTGTTTGATGTTTGAACCTTGATGACACTGCCCGTGACTCTGCAGTGTCATCTGATGTGTGGCCTGTTGGTCTTCTTCCCAGGTTTGCACGATGCTGAAGGACCCAGCCGTCAGAATGCACGAAATCGAAGTATCGTTGTTCTCACCGTTCCGGCCAATGCTTGGTGATCGTGGAAAACCAAGTCTGGTACGTGAAAATTCAGATTTAGTTTGATGGAGTTCATTGTTTGGAACTGAGCACAGATTTATTGAACGGTTTTGTGTGTTGTGTCAGGTGGAAAAGAACATGGAGGGGAAGCCGTACATCATTGAAACCAAATTCGACGGCGAAAGAATGCAGCTGCACAAGAACAAAGACGAGTACAAGTTCTTTTCTCGAGGGTGAGTTTCTTTCTGCCACCAGGTTGAGCTGCTGGTGTACCGGTTGCAAAGCAAACGTGTGTGCCAGAAAAGCTGGTGAAAAGAACGAGAGCTCCGTTGTTGATGGGTGAGAAGGCATCTTGGCTTCACAGCTGACACAATATTTTCAGGGGGAACGACTACACCAACAGTTTTGGTGGGAACATGTGGGATGGGACGTTCACACCCAGAGTCAGCAACTGTTGGAAGGACGGGGTTGACACTGCCATTTTGGACGGAGAGATGGTCCCGTGGGACCCTGAGACTGAGACCAGAGGTGCGTGTGTCGTTTGTTGGCCAATAAAAGTTCGCCTGATCAAGGAACATTTGTGTAACCGTGAGTGCGACTGTTGACTGTGAACATTGGAACCACAAATGTCCATGTCCACTTGCGTTGCAGCCTCAAAAGGGGAAAACGTTGACATCAAGTCCGTGCACCTAACTGCGTACCAGCCGATGTTGTGTGTGTTCGATATTCTGATGCTGAATGACGAAGTCTTGTCCAACAAACCTCTGAAACAACGGAAAGAAGTGCTCAAGACGGTGTTCGAGCCGGTCGACGGCACCATGATTCTGTCAGACTGGAAGGAAGGCAGGACAAAGTGAGTGTGCGACGTTGACAAACGGAAGTCGTTCTCTGATTCATGCTCTTTCGTGAAGGAACCCAGTCCTCCTCGCTTCACACAGACTGTCTTCCAACTGATTGTCGGTTGCAGCCAAGACTGCATCAACGCTCTGAACGACGCCATTGACAACAAGGAGGAAGGCATCATGGTCAAGGACCCTCAGTCGGCCTACAAGCCCAACACCAGGAAAGGCGGCTGGTTCAAGATCAAGCCTGAGTATGTCAACAACCTGATGGACGAGCTGGACGTTCTTGTCGTCGGAGGGTACTTCGGCGTCGGTCACCGCAGCGGCATGATGTCGCACTTCCTGTGCGCAGTCGCAGACAGGCCTGACGGCGAGGAGAAGCCGACCAAGTTCCACTCCTTCTGCAAGGTACCGTATCCACCCTTGTATAAGTCGCACCCCAGTAAAGACACACGCCAACTTTTACCTGGCAGTTCTCACCAGGTGCTGATCATCGTTTTGGCTCCACACCACCAACTAGGGCCAGGTCTACCATACCAAACTGGTGGGGTCACACCAACTGGTGGTGGCAAATTCACATACGAGGTTCTATCCAACCATAGTATTACTAAGTAAGAATCATCATCATGTTCACCGGTGAAGCCAATTGGCCAGTCTGCACTGAGAACGTGAAAGGAATCAGTTGTCTTGAATCAATCACCCGTATCATTCCAGGCCAATCGTGAACATGATAATTCTCACAATGGTTGGATACAACCTCGCAGGGTTAGGTTCACCACACGAAGTGGTGATGCGACTAAATTCACCACACCAACTGGTGGCTTGATTTACCATACCAACTGGTGAGGCCAGATTCACCACACCAACTGTTGGGGCTAAATTCACCACACCAACTGGTGGGGCTAAATTCACCACACCAACTGGTGGGGCTAAATTCACTACAGCAACTGGTGAGGCCAGATTGGGGCCATGTCCTTGGGGTAAAAAGGTGCGTCTTACAGACGGGTGGATACGGTAGATCTGACCAAGTTTCTTGTGCCACACGGTCTGAAGAGAAAGGTGCCATGCCAAGAACAAACGGCAGCAAGAATAACCCCACATTTTTGCTTTGTTCAGGTTGGATCTGGGTACAGCCGAAAGGAGTTGTACGAGTTCAACAGGAAGATGAAAGACGACTGGGTCCCCTTCAACAGAAACCGGGTGCCCGGCTGGCTTGAGCTTGCTCCTGGCCTGAAACAGAGACCTGACGCCACCATTGAGCCCTCCAAGTCCTATCTTGTGCAGGTGATGGTTATGTTGCTCAACTTGTCATCTCTGAGTGAACATTGACTGACGGTCGATTAGATTGGTGAATACATGTGTAACACAAAAATTGTTTGCAGATAAAAGCAGCAGAGATCATAGAGAGTGACCAATACAAAACGGAATGCACTCTCAGGTTCCCGCGAGTGGAACAGATTCGATACGACAAACCGTGGTTTCAGTGCATGAGTCTTGAGGAGCTTGAGGACCAAAAGCAGGTGACTATGACGCAGCGTTCACGTCACGACGTCACGACGCGTACTCTTTCCGGTCGGTTTGCACACGCGACAGGATGTGTTGCACTTTCAGAAAGCGAGTGGGAAACTGACAGGAGCGTACGCGGGACTGGAGGAGGACGAGGAGCCGACCAAGAAGAAACGCAAAGTGACGCGCCACGTGAAACCGACGGTCGCTGCCAGATTCAAGGGCGTCGATGCCGCCACCGTGACCAAGGTACGTGGTGCTGTCTATTCCACAAGGCATGTCAATGTTGCAGGCAGGCGTGTTCGTGTTCTTCTTTGTCCACGTGTTCAGTGCACGTGGTCACGAGAGCAACCTCGAAAAGGAGTTGGATCGCTTTCTTACGTGCACAACCATCGCACAACCTGTCAACATTCTGTGCGATTTCAGGTGTCCGAGATATTGACAGGAAAAGAGATCTGTGTGCTGAGTGGAACGTCAAAGCTTTCAAAAAACGATGTTGAAAAGAAAATCATAGAATGGGGAGGATCAATTGTGCAGAACCCAGGTAACTGTGACCTATTTTGCGATCTTTCCGCACGTCTTCACAAAAAAAAAAGATCCCTGAAAAGCCCGAACCATCATCCGCGAGCAGATGAAACACAACCACAAATTGTAAATGTGAAAAGTTCAGCACCCCTTGCTACAGTTGAGAGAGGTCGCGCGACACAGTACGTTTCTTGTTGGCGGTTTTGACAATCCCGTAACCTCCAACTCACACGCCACACAGGTTTGGAACCCTGGCAATAGATTGAGGGTTGATCTCTGACATCCCCACCCAACATCCCATTCGGCAAACGTTCTCACATTGGCCAATGCGTCGGGGGACACGATGTGATTTTCGATGCTGCAACAGATCGAGTCGTATCTTCGTAGGAGAAGACACTTTCTGCGTGTTGGCAGACAAAGTTGGCATCAAAGTGAAAAACATCATTTCCAAAGGAATCTACGACGTCGTGAAAGTTTCCTGGTTTATCACGTGCATTGACAGCGAAAAGTTCATTCCATGGTGAGTTCTTCTGTTCATCAGGGGCTTGTCTGTTGCATTTTTGGGGACGACGGTTCTTGACGCTCGTCAAATGCTGATCGTTCTTCCCAGGATTCCATCGGACATGCTGCACACGTCGAGCCGTACGGCGGAGAAGTTCGCACAGAGCTACGACCGACATGGAGACAGTTTCTACGAGGACACAACCGTCGAGGAATTGAAGAAAGTTTTTAACAAGATCGAAGAACAGGTGAGTATTGTTGCAAGGATTGCTTCTGTGTTCTGCCAGAATACGTTTCGGGGGAAAACCAAATCGAATCGCGACATTTTTTCAGAAAAGCATGGTTCCAATGTCAGCTGAAGACATCGCTGAGACTGAAGAGAAATATTTTCCTCACGACTCTCTGTATGGCCTGTTTCGGCTCGTGAGGTGAGTAATCCAAGGAGACATAGCTTTGCAAAATAACAACCTGATGTGGAAGAAGAGATTTGCTCACGCCCGTGTGCTGTCCTGGACAGGCTCCACCCGTTTTGTTCAAACATTATGTTCCGCGACTGCGACAGAAGCACAGGAATTGGTTGCGCGACGTCGTTTTGACGATTCCAGGGTATATCTGGACTCAAATCTGGTCCTGGGTGACGACACCACTCACATCAAGTCGTGTTCTCTCGAGCTTGTCGGACTGGATCTGAGGCTGCACGGCGCAGTGTTATCCTCGAGCCTGACGGACAGAGTTTCTCACGTCGTCGTGGATTCCAAGTGAGTGAAAAATGAGTGCCGAACTTTTATTCGCAGTCTCCGCTGCTCTTTTGACTTCCTGGTCATTGGATGGGGTCACGCATGCGCGTGGATGCGAACGAAATTGGGTTTCGTTTTCCTCCTTGCAGAGACACGAGTCGCGTGTCAAGTTTGAGGGAGGTGAACAGGCAACGGGAGAAAAAGTTCCACATCGTGCTGGACAAGTGGGTCTGCGACTGCATCGAAGCGGAGAAGATTCTCAGGGAGAGAGACTACGAGCCTTGACTTTCAAGGAAACGCGCGATCCTGATCGTTTGATCGAGCGCTTCATGCGGTCACTGAGGTGGTGTTCTGTATTTTTCTCAACACTATCGTGGAAACCAGGGGGTGGGGGTTTGGCTATACTTTTCAAAAAGTGCTCAGAAAGTGTTCCCGCTTGTGTTCCACTTGGCTGAACCCCCGTTCCCTCCAGGTTTGGTCGCAAAACGTTGGCCGGAATGTGTGTTGAAAGGTAGTTCAGAAAATTGTTCCTGATCAATTTTCGTGTTGGACACCAAAGACTGCTCGCTCTTTGTCTCTGTTTTCCGCAATTTTCACGACAAAAAGTCGCGCACAAAGAAATGTGTTTTCGTGTCAAAGAAATATTTATTAGACTGTTGCCTCTACATGCAAGCACTTTGTCTTTGAAACGGCTTCGCAACAATGAACGAATTTCGTTGTGGCAAAACCGTCCTAGAAGGTCGCGAACCAGTGTAAAGCACGAAAGGATATCACAGATCCAAGAAAACCACAACACATGCAAGCCACAAGTGTTCGAATGTCTGGCGATTCTGCAAGGGTGACAGAACGTCGTCGTTCTCAAGTCGACACTCACAGTAGAAACGCCTTGCAAGTACAGATCTGCTCCATGATTGAATAAAATACAGCTTCGCACATGATTGTCGGTGTCTTCGTTACTTTGTATTCCGTCAACTACAAGCAAGGTGGAGCGTTGTTCGCAACACGTGAGCCACTGTTTCTTTGGAGACATCATTGGTGGTCGAATTGTGAACGGTCCATTTGCCGTACTCTGTGTGTGCGAATGGTGTGGATACAGAGCCCTTCATTCCCGGCCACACCCTCACCGACACAGCTGTCCATTTTAGCACTTTGAACACCGAACTCCGCAAAAACAATGTTCTCAATCACAGTCCAAACTCGGGACAAACTGATCGCGCACGTCACAAAAAACACATCTGAATGAAAAACGAACGAGTCCACTGTCATCCAAGTGCTCTTCACCAAAGTCCCAGTTCTGAACACTTCAACCGAACATCGGGTGGATTCCAGCAGATTTGAACCTTTCTATCTGACGTTGGCAGTTTGCGCGGCGTACTCGGTTCCGATGAGTCCTCTCCACAGCAACGTGTACTCAGTCACGATCTCCCGCAACCGTCGCTTGTTGGTTCTCTCCCTGTGGAAAAACACTACTTGTTTCAACAACGAGGAACACAACAAACGCTTTCAAAAACAACACGGCTCTTCCTGCTTCCTCGTTTCACACAGCAAAGTGACGGAGAAAGACCTCGGATTTGGTGCACATTGTGAACTGAGCCGACTTCGTGCAACACGGACAACACCACCAGGAACACACCGGATTTTTCGTTTTCCCAACTATGGCGAAAATTTTCAGTGGTTACAATTTATTTTCTATCAAACAGCAGGGGATCGTGCTTGGCTGATTCAAGGATTGGCCAATTCGAGCCTGTCGAAAAGACCTAGATGGGGTGTACGAGGTCTGTCCAAAAAGTAACCGGTTCTTTTGTCTCAAGTCAACAAAACAGTTGGTATGGTGAATCTGGCCCCATCAGTTGGTGTGGTGAATCAAGCCTTACTAGTTGGTAAATCAAGCCTCACTACTTGGTGTGGTGTTTCTGGCCATACCAGTTGGTGTGGTGGATCTAGCAGTCAAGTTTGCAAGAACTGGGAAACGGGAAATTCGTGACTCACTTGAGGATGCGGCGCGCGAATTGCTCCTTGTCTGCGCGGGCGGCGCGGGGGCACGGGAAGCCGTCCCGCTCCACGACGCCGTTCAGCCACGCGCACAGCTGGTCGAAGCAGTGTTTGTTCAGCGCGAGGAACACGTCCGACATGGAGTCGACGACGACGCGCGGCGCCTCCCCGCCGATCGCCTGCAACCGGAAGTAGCAGCCAGCTCGCACGTGTCCGGTGAGAACGGATTCACGCCAATCTGATCGCAGTTTCTCATGTTGGTGCCTTGGTGTTTGCAACACGTACCCTCATCAGTCTGTCGACCAGAGACCCTCCATTGGACAGGACGATGTCTTGTACAGCAGGGTTCCTCCCTCCGAGGCTGATCAACTCGCTCTGCGAACACAAACCTCGCAATGTCAGGGCACATACCGGGAAGAAGCGTGACAAACTTGGAACTATTTTTCAGTAGAACACGAGAAACTTCTTCTCACCAGGAAAGAACAGGCAGCTTTGACTGTTGGATTCTCAGGCATTCCGAGAGAGATGACTCCCGCTTGGAACAGCCCCAGAATGTTGCACCCATCAGACATGAACACAATCTGATTCTTTTTGGCAATCTGCAAAACACAACAAAATGTTTACAAAAGGACGGTGGTAGTAGTGGAAGGCGTAAACCGAGTATGGCGTGAGTAAGAGTCTGTTCTGCCAATAACAATTACATATGTTTCAAAGCATTAACTGTGATATATAGCAGAATCAACTTGTACTTGGAAGTTGCATTGTCGGGTATGATTTGAAACAACACATTCATAACAATGCTGAGCATCCGTGTGTCAAATGTGTATGACAGAAAAAG
>JAAUXT010008445.1_pt1 | contig 10891 bp, 6 predicted proteins | sample 7278171 | NCBI WGS metagenome assembly JAAUXT01 (sample SAMN14350112, study PRJNA611818) | marine sediment metagenome | isolation source: surface marine sediment (1.8m) | place: French Polynesia: Moorea | collected 2018-08 | reverse complement strand
GCCAGGGGCGAGGGCAGGGTCATGGGTGGGGGCTGGGATGGGGGCACGGGGGCCAGTGGCTGGGGTGGGGGGTCCAAGGGCGAGGGGTTCGAAGCTGTGGAGAGTGGGGTCGGAAGCAGCCGGGGTCACTGGGGGTTCAGCGTCGGGGTCAGCGGAAAGGGACGGGGGTCGGGTGAGGGGAGGGGCCACTGGGCACCCGTCCTGATCATCGCGCGTCATTCCCTCTGGTGTATCTTTCTGAGCCGGGTACCCGTGGACTGGGAACCCGTGGACTAAGGAGCCCCCCTGGTCCGACTCCTCGTCAATGCTCTGGGTGGAGCCGACAGAGACGCGACCGTGTCGTGGGTTGTAGGGCCTCAGCGGGGGGTGCGAGACCTTCCGAACCCGAGCCTGGGGGCGGGGCGCCGGGGCTGCCCCGGGCAGAGAGGGCCCACCTGCCGCGGGGACCTGGGGCCCTGCCCCGGGAGGAGAGGGCCCACCTGCCGCGGGGACCTGGGGCCCTGGACCGGGGGGACGGGGCCCACCCGCCCCCAGGAGCATCGTCTCGGGGCACGATCCCTTCCTGGGTCGCACTGGAGGGGCGCGTACCCCGTCCATGCGCATGTACTCCTCATCATCAGGGGCGCTCGCTCTCTGGAGCTCGGGGATTGGAGGAGGCCCGACTCTGCGCAGGCGCAGGTCAACTGACGCGTCCACCAGGGCGGGGTCAGCGGGAGGGCGGGGCAGGGGACGGTGGTTCCGGGGCGGGAGGGACGGGGGGCGCTCCCCTCCGTGCGGTTCCCATGACAACCCGAGCTCGCTCGGCGTCATGTAATCGTCGTCATCGTCGTTCTCGCCGAACTCTGACCCGACGAACGCTGAGTCACGTGACACCCTGTTGACCATCACCTCTTCATACGGGTCATCCGAACACGTGCTCTCACGAGACTCCTGCGCGATGACGTTACCGGAAGTGGACGCCGGGTACACGTCATCGACATTCAAAACGAGGCCGGGTCTGTAGTTTCCGGTTCCGGTCGAGGGTTTCTGGACCCGCGGCGCCGGTTTTGGCGGCGTTGGCGACAGGCGGACCTGCACCAGCCCCATCTCGCGGTGCTCCGCGGCGTCGCCATGGAGACGCAGCACGTAGCGTTGCTTGGCGAGCGTTCCGAGCGTCTCCGCGTCTTGCGCGTCCTCCTGCTCGAGGAATCGAACGCAGCCGTAGCTCACTTCGGTGGTTTGTTCGTTTTGCACGGCATCGCGATTCTTCTGTCCGATTTCCGTCACGTGTCGCGTCGTCACTTCCGGCGTCGCGTGCTGCGGGCAGTTCGCGATGGCGCGTTCGATTTCTTCCTCGAGCTCGACGGTCCGTGTGACGTCGTCACGTGACGAGGTCAGTTTGGATCTCTCTTCCTCCGAGATCCGTCCGATGTGCGTCCTCAGGATCTCCGCGTGGCGCAAAACTTCCTCCACCTGTTTGGACAAGACGAGATAAATATTTTTGGAGGAAGCTTGTGAGTGAACTTGGTTCGTGCAAACTTGAGTGGAAAGTGGAATTCAAAACAGGGAAGAAAGGATCAGAGGTTGTGGCTGTTCCAGAGAACGAGGACAGCGTCGCCAAGACGACACGGCTCGCGTTGACGTGGCGTACAAGACGCGACGCAAATACGCGACGCTTCGGACGTAGCAAGCGACGCAACATGTGACGTCACGCAGAGACGCTGATGGTGCAGCCCGTGCGACTCAACGTTTACATAACGTAGCGCGTGACGCATGACGCATGGCGTATCTGACATGACGCAGGCTTGACGTCTGACCTTCTTGTTGACGGCGCTGAGCGCTGCGTCCTCGTCGGCGTCCACTCGCCGCAGCGCGACGTCCAGATCGCTGAGGAACGTCGTGAGACGCGCGCGACGTGACGTGACTTCCGCCTGCGGGAGAAACAAAGCGTCCGTTAAAGAATCTATCGCTTCCACGATTGTGCCGTACTGACCTGCGCAGAAACGCACGACGCAGACGCGCGCGACGCAAGTTTTGACGTTTGTGAACGAAGGCACGACGTCGGCGTTTCTCGTCGGACAACAGGACCAGGACGTTTGTGGTGGCCAGGTGCGTTTGTGAACGAAGAACGCTCACTCGGTCCTTCAACGGACCCAGCGCAAGAGCAAGACTGCGGTCAGACCTCAACCAAAACAAAGGGTTTGAATGTTCGAGGCCCGGGGACAGAAGGGGTTGATTCCCACGAGGCGATGTGTGAAACCAACGATCCTTGTTTCTGGTTTTGTTGGGTGAGAGTGAACGCGTGTCCAGCTACGTTGTGCCTCTTCTGTGTCACCAACAGCGGCTGCACGCACGACGTTTGAGACGCACGTCGCGCTCACACCAACGTCGAAAGAGCACAGTTTCCATGGTTCTGGCCAATCACAAAGCACCAACTGACGTTGACGTTGGCGTTTCCGTTGACGTGTGACGAAACGTCATGCCTGTCGTCGCCAATTGGGGTTTTCACACTGGGTGACGCGTGTTATTTCTGCGCTGACGTCAAGAATGCCACCGTTGGGTTCAACACCAAAATTTGACGCCGATGTCAAAATTCGACCGGGCATCACCTGGATCTCCCTCAGCTCCGGCACGTCGGAGGCGACGTCGCGCCCCGCGCGTTCCTCCCCGCAGGCCGCGTCGTCTTCCGGCGCAGTGGCGCCACCCGGTGGCGGAGGCTGAAACTGAGAGGAGACGATCGGCGTGAGGTGGAATCGCAGCTCGATGCGAGGACGAAAGCAGATCCACGATCTAGAGTCAAGGATGAGGGCGGCTCCAGGGTTGTGGGAGGGATAGATCCAGAACAGGGGTGCATCCAGGAAGAGGAATGGATCCAGAGTTGATGGGGGTTGATTCCAGCTTGGGGTGAACCCAGGATTGTGGGAGTGGATCCAGGGTGGGGTGGGTCCAGGGGTGGAGGGGAAAACCAAAAATAAGGGGTAGATCCAGGGTCAAGGTTGGGACAGGGTCAGGGTCAGATCCAGGGGCAGGGGCAGGTCCAGGGTCAGGGTCAGATCCAGGGGCAGGGGCAGGTCCAGGGTCAGGGGCAGATCCAGGGTCAGGGGCAGGTCCAGGGTCAGGGGCAGGTCCAGGGTCAGGGGCAGATCCAGGGTCAGGGTCAGATCCAGGGGCAGGGTCAGATCCAGGGTCAGGGTCAGGTCCAGGGGCAGGGTCAGATCCAGGGTCAGGGTCAGATCCAGGGGCAGGGGCAGATCCAGGGGCAGGGGCAGATCCAGGGGTAGGGTGGATCCAGGGTCAGGGGCAGATCCAGGGTCAGGGGCAGATCCAGAGTCAGGGGCAGATCCAGGGACTAAGGGCAGATCCAAGATTATGGTTGGGTCCAGGGGTCGGTGGGAAGACGTATTGTCCGGGGCAGATCCAGGATCGTGAGTGGATCCAGGATAAAGAACTCGAGGAGGACCCAGGGTTCAGTTTCAGGGTGGGATTGGGATTGGGGGATCACGATAGATGCGGATCCAGGATTGTGGAAAAGATCCAGATTGAACTGGAGCCAGGACTGTGGATCAGGTACGGTCTGATGCCAACTCGGAATTTGGTGAGAAAAAAAAGAAACTTTTTTACCATGGTGGATCTCGGATCTCAAGGGTGTATCACAGTGAGCGCGTCACTCGCCGCGTCCTGCGTCGACACGCATCGCGTCGCTGTGGTGACGTCACGATGACGTCACGGTGACGTCACGATGGAACACGCGCACTGGCACATCCAGTCTCAAATTCTTCCCTTTTCTGAAAACGTTTCGAAACTTGAACTTGTTGAGTGAATCCAATTCCTTTCGCGACCTGACCATGAGTGATACCGCTGAAATTCCCTTGCGTCGAAATCACGTTGCGAAAGACACAAGCGAACTCCCCCCCCCCTCCTGTGTCGGAATTGTGCTCGGTTATTGGTGGCGGATCCGAATTCTCAAGCCAAGGTCCATTTCCCTCTTGTCTTGAACTGGGAGGCGGAGCAACCTCGACAGACAGACAGACAGACAGACAGACAGGCAGACAGACAGAGATGACAGGCACGCACAGAAGCATGCACACACACTCACACACAAACACACACGCGCGAACAGAAATACACACAGAGAAAGACACGCACACACGCACACACACACACACATAACACAGAAACTCACCCGCACAATTCGTCTGTTGTTCGCTCCAGATCCACCTGTCTCTCTGTCGCACGTGTCTCTCTCTCTCTCGCTCTCTCTCTTTCTCTCTCACTCTCTCTCTCTCTCTCACCTGTCTCTCTGTCGCACGTGTCTCTCTCTGTCTCACCTGTCTCTCTCTGTCGCACGTGTCCCTCCCGTTTTGAATCCCGTCCCCTTCACTTCCTGATCGGACCAGTCAAAAATCAGTGCGTCTCGCCGCGCCGTTGTGATGCTGTTTGCGCAGAATTGACACGAAAAAGAGCCATTTGGGGAGAAGTGTTTTGAGAGCGACAGAACCCACGAGGAAATGTACTCGCATGCAGGGTGAATTCACACGTGCCGATATCAAACAGATATTTGTGGTTTGTTTGCAAAGCAAGAAATAACCACGTAGGAATGTGAAATGCGTGCGTGCATGCGTGTGTGTGTGTGTGTGTGCCTTGTGAGAGACAGAATGAAAGAAACAGTGTGTGTGTGCGTGTGTGACAGACATACAGACAGACAGACAGACTGACAGACAGCGAATTTTGACCTCTGTGTGTGTGTGTGTGTGTGTGTGTATGTGTGTGTGTGCAAGTGGCTGTCCTTACACACACACACAAACACACACACGCACGCACGCACGTTTGTTCTCATTCCCAAACTTGTGGGGATCACACCCCCTGTTCGGACCGTGTTTGGATTCGCTGGAGGACGTGTTCGGAAAGCAGGAAGTTTGCATGACAGTCGTAACACGACAGGGACGATCAGAAGCTCCATGTGCGAGTCAACACCACGTGATCAACACTCCACGTGTGTCTGTGCGTTGAAGATGTTTTTGGCGGGGCAGAACGGATCAAACACTCCATGGAGAGTCGTGATCCCACGGAGCGAAGAGCCCGAGATCCAAACAATCGATGAGGAAAAACTGTCTTGTCTTGTGGGAAATTCTGCGGAAATTGGAGCAGATTCCAAGAAATCCTGAACAAAACCTCATGCACTTGCTAGTGTGCGTGTCTCAAGAAAAACAAAACAATGTCAAGCGTGCATGCACACAGAAACACAGGTACAGCACGCACGCACGCAGACAGAAACATACGCACGCAGACAGACACACGCACGTACACAGACACGGGTACACGCACATAGACACGCAGATGCACAAACAGACAGACAGACAGACAGACAGACAGGCTTGCAGCACAAGCACACGCGATGTATACACACATGCACATACACACACACACATACACACACACACACACACACACACACACACGACTGCACTCAAATACACAACACGCCCCACACCGTGACGTCGTCAGGTCAGTCGCGACGCCCCTCAGACAGCGCCGCTCCAACCGGAAGTGACGTCACCGTGCGTTGTGCGACACACGCGTCCCGACCGGAAGCGACGCCTCGCGACGCTCTCTTCGTGGGGCCCGATGCGCGCGTCTGAGACACGTCCCAGTCGACGCCGACGTGGACACCGGAAATTGAGGCGGAAGTGACGTCATCACCCGTCGTGAGACGAGACGCTGCCGCCCGAGCCTCGTGCGCATCTCAGTAAATGGCACGTCACGTCACGTCCTTGACGCGTGACGTGCGATGAGGTTGGGACGTCCCAGCGGAATCCGCTGAGATCATCGTGACGAACGTTCTGTTGCGGTGCGATCAAAACTGCACACCGCTGTTGTTGCTTTCAGAGCACAGAACGTAACGTAACGTTGGCTAAGAACGCTCAACGTAAAATTTCGTGTGCTCAGAACGCTCAACTTCACGGACCAGCACGCTCAAGACGTAATCGCTGGAGCATTCAAAACGCTCGACGTTGCGTCTCCGATTCGGCCAGAACGCAACGTTTTCCGTTGAGCCCCGAAACGTTCTGAAACCCAGGGTCTGTTCTTCAACGTGCAATATCCCCCCCCCTGGCGACACCGCGTATCAACACAACGTGCTGTGTAGTCTGAACTAACTGACCGGTCATCCTGTGAGGAAGTCAGAGAAAATACAACTCTCAGGAACTCATCTATCTGTTGTACAAATTTTGTATTGAGCAAAATATTTTACATGCTGGAGTATCAAAACATAAACAGTGGCATTCTATGCATATTCATATATTCATGATTCATATTCGTAAATCAACGCAATATATCACAACAGCAACACATTTTCTTCTCAAAACTTCGGGTGTGCATAACAACACATCACTTGGTGATTACTGTCGTCAAGACACGATCACATGGCAACGGAGACACAACTGATCCTGCGAACAAATGACACCGCTCGCCTTGTGGCGGACAAACGACAGCAAAAGAAATATTTCTGAATCTCCAAACAATCACTTTCCAATTTCATTCAAAAACGTTTTTTGATTTCACAAAAATTTTGCAGTAAAACTGAGTCTGATTTGTGTTGGGTTCATAAAATTAACTTTGTATTAACTTTCCGCTGCTTGAAAAATTTTTAAAATTTCCTGACCCACATTCTGATTCCTGTGGGAAAAAAACAAGTGCACTTTTTTGACTTTGTTCCTGCAGGTAGGAGGCTGAGTGAGACGAGGCGCCCCCTCGCGGCGTGTCGCGGCAACACCCTGGTGAGAGTGTGAGACGTGGCGCCCTCTCCTGGGCGTGTGGCCTGCAGCAGCATCGCTGGGCGCTGCAGCACATGTCACGCCCCCTGGTGACACTCCCTCTGGTGACGCCCCGTGGTGACGCCCTCTGGTGACGCCTCGCCTCACTCGTGCTCGTTCGTCTGACACACGAAAACACGACGGACGGGTAAAAACTGTACAGCTGTACAACCACCCCCCCCAAACCCAAAAAGATCCACCCACCCACACCCACCCACATGCACCCACCCAAAGTACAAAAACTCACGTGAAAAGAACAACCCTGTTCGAACACTCCCAAATCGAACACCCTGTTCGAACTCTCCCATTTCAAACACCTTCAATTCGAACAACCACAATTTGAACACCTCCAATTCGGACGAAAAATTCGAACACCCTATTCGAACACACCCAGTTCAAACTCTTTCAAATCGAACAACCCCAATTCAAACGCACCCCTTTCCTTGTCAACATAAATTTCCCATCTGATGAACTCTTTGCACTTTCACCCCGCGCCAGCCCCCCTCCCCCCAACAACAAAACCTGAAACGTCAGATACAAGTCTCATCATCACCAATTCAAACTGTACAAAGAACTTTAACAAAAGCGGAACAAGCGACGCGCGCTGTCGTGTCAAGTGCAACGATCCAGACCTAAACGTGAACGTGTTGCAACGCTACGATCTACCGTATTCACCCGTGTATAAGTCGCACCCAAGTACAAGATGCACCCTTGATTTTCAGTTTTCTGGTAGGAGGTTGTATTGAAATAACAGTGATCTCGTACCCATGAATGAGATGCACCCCTAGTTTTGATGCTTATTTTCAGGACAAGAAGGTGCGTCTCACACACGGGTTGAATACGGTACACACCGGAAATCTACTATCTATCTCACCGGTTCAAACCCGTCTACACGACGTGAGCGCGTTGCTAAGGTAACCGTATTCACCCAGGTGAGAGACGCACCTTTCAGTGATTTGTTGATTGATTTATTGCACCTTTCTGTCCATAAAGTGAGAATTGAACGAAGTGTGGAGTCTTCCACATGAGACTCTTCGACTGTGGCACAGAAATTTTGCGTCAACAGTTGGGAGTGCGTCTTTTACTCAGGTGAATACGGTGCACAGAAATCGATATTTACATGACGTAACGACGTCGCTTGAGACGTAACGTCACACGTTACGTTTCGCATTTAGTTGAAATTGTGGCGCTTCGAGCGTTATTGAGTAAACAAAACAAAGATACGATAAACTAGACACATGTACAGATCTACACTTTGGGGTGGACGCCCCCCAGATACCCCCCCCCCCGCCATCCTGAACCCACCTGGACCCCGCTCCACCCTCCTCAACCGGGATCACTTCCTCGTCAGTGGGGCCACAGAGAGAATTTCGCTGTTTTCTGTCATGTTTTGAAGTTGGAATTTGCTTCTGGAAGAAAAGAATCAACCCCCTTTGTCCAACTTTTTTGGAAGAATCAAAAGTCCTTGTCCAAAAACAGAATTTCCTTTCCCCTCTGGGGGCCGGCGACCTTTGACCAAATCCTGGATCCGCTCCTGGAGAAACCACGTGGCCAGCACGTGACCTGCAGAGCGCGTGCACGACGGGCGTCGTCACGTGGTCACACGACTCATCACGTGACCTGTTGCTGCGGAGTGGTGGTTGGAGGAGCACGTGGGCGCCCGAACCACGTGACCTGTTGCTGCAGTGGATGACGTGGGTCAACGTTGTTTGACGTGAGGGTTGACGTCAGGAATGGACTGCACTGTTTTTGTGATTGGGCCCCACGATAAAAATTGACGTCAACAGCAAAATTTTGATGTTGACGTCAAGTCACCCAACCCCAAACTGACCCCGAACACGAACTACAACCTTTTGGCAAGATGAAACAATTGAAAAAGAGAAAAGAGAAACAAATTTCCGTCTGACAAAAATTTGGACAGCTATTCTAAATATTACATGAAATGAACATTTCTCATACTCTTCCGGTGGCGCATGCGCGTGTGCCCCCTGGTGGTCGCGCCAACCGGAAGTGGCTTGATCAGCGAAGAGGCGACACGCACGTTTGGCTCCCTCTACTGGGGCGCGGAAACAACTCTAAAACTGTGCGTCGGTTGGTCACAATGTTTTTCTCCCCCTCCAACAAAATTTTTTGTCACAAGCAACCCCCCTTCCCTTCTAAACTTCATCTTTCTGGGGTCATGAACATGTGCGAACCAACTTGTTTCACATGCCAAAACATTCTTCAAGGTGAGGAACGCTGAAGGCGATTTTTCACCAGATGGCGTGCAATGTCCGCGCAATGACGTCACGATGACGTCACGTGATCCTGATGAAAATGAGGCAAACTGACGCCACAGCGCTCAGTGGAATGTCATGAAAGGAGTCGTCACAGAAAACGCGTCGCTGAGATGATGTTCACGACGACGCGTTGCCAGGGTAACGAAACGTGAGATGATGTGTGATTGTGGAGATGACGTTCGAGACGACGCGTCGCGAAGGTGATGACACGACGTCGCTATGGGGATGATGCACGCACACCGCCGCGTCCTCGTCTCGGGCTCAGCCGACTGCAAGGACAAGACAACGTTCGTCAGAGACGCCGTTCCGGAAGACGCTGCTCTCATCAAGAGACGCAACGCCATCGAGAGACGCAACGCCATCGAGAGACGCAACGCCATTGAGAGATGCAACGCCAACTTTTCAGTCAAAATAACGCTTACAAAAAACGCACGCGTTGTCTGTTCGTTTGAGAGGAATAAATTTTGAGAATCAAAGTGTTTGTGCCCCTCGCCAGATCACGTCAAAAATGACGAGGCCGAGACGTGACGTCAACAGATAGGTTTCCATGAAAACACGTCCGCGCGAACATTATTCATGCAGCAACCTACGAACCACGTGTACCATTTCCCGGGTAGTTTCAGGGCAATACTAGCCAATAATTTCAGCATTTTTCAGCACAGAAACAAACATTAACTCTTTCCACAGAGACATGGTAAATTTCAGAATGAACTTTGGCATCTAACTTGCCAAAAAATGAATTTTGAAATATATCTTTTCCCATATTTTTGGGAGTTTTTTTTTTCTTGGCTTTGAAGTGGGGCTGGACGTGTGTTCACCCCATCGCAAATGGTGGGACATGTTGGCATGGAAACCTCTCTGCTCCGCGAACGCCAACTTCCGGCCGGTAGGGGGCGCGAGCTACGGGGACGCCTCACCTGGACAGGTGCCGATGTCCCTGACCACGTCTATGCAGCACTCCTTGTCGGCCTTGACGTACATCTCGCCGGCGCAGCAGTCTTCCGTCGCTAGGTTGTAAGGCTCTACTGACCCGCAGCACCCCTCGGTGGCGGTATCGATGACGGTCCAGCCGCAACAGTGGTGCGTCGATGTGTGGTAACCCACGGGCCCACAGCAGCGGTTCGCGTTCCTAAACAACCGGTTGTCACAGCAACGGTCTGTCGTCAGACTGTAGACGGTGCTGTTGCAGCACGCCTCGTCACTACCGAACCCCACCCCGTTACAACACCTGCCCAAATCAACCACCGACCCGTTGCAACACTCCTCGGTGTTAGGGTTGTACCCAGCCCCCTGACAACACGCTCCTATGACAACAACTTCGTCCCCACAACACTCCTGGAAAGCGGGGTTGTAGACTTCATCGTCACAACAAGCGTCATCATTGAGGTTGTAAGGAATACGACCATCACAACACCCTTCCTCTGATCTGTCAATGATAGCCCAGTTGCAACACTCATGGGTGGTGGAGTTGTACCCAATGTTGCCACAGCACTCATCAGCTTTCTCCCACACAATGTTGTTGCAGCACTCATCAGTAGCTCTGCTGTACACAGTCACATTGCAGCATCCTTCATCATGAGGGTCATACCCCTGTCCAGCACAGCAGTAACCTTTGTCAACCACTTCATCCGAGCAACATTCATGTGTGCTTGTGTTGAAGACATCTGTCTTGTTACAACATGAGTGAGTACTCTTGTCATACAGAGCACCATTGCAACATCCCTTCACACTCGGATCATATGGAACATCATTGCAACACTTGTCCTTTTCAACAACTTGACCATTGCAGCATACATGACTACTTGTGTCATACACATCTGT
>JAAUXT010137469.1_pt1 | contig 10896 bp, 8 predicted proteins | sample 7278171 | NCBI WGS metagenome assembly JAAUXT01 (sample SAMN14350112, study PRJNA611818) | marine sediment metagenome | isolation source: surface marine sediment (1.8m) | place: French Polynesia: Moorea | collected 2018-08 | reverse complement strand
TCAATCCGGCCCATTTGAGGATCCAGCATTGTCAGCTCGTGATTGATGAAGCCCACGTCGAACGGCGCATTGTGGATAATCAGTTCAGCACCTCGGACGAAGTCCAGAAAGTCCTGGACAACGTCGGAGAATCTGGGTTTGTCCGATAAAAACTCGTTGGTGATCCCGTGCACCTCGACAGCCCCGGCGTCAATCTCCCGGTCGGGGTTCATATACTGATGAAAAGTCCGCTCGGTAACCCGGCGGTTGACCATTTCCACGCAGCCGATTTCGATTATCCGATGTCCCTGGGATGGCTCCAGGCCTGTCGTCTCTGTATCCAGGATGATCTGGCGCATTGGTTGGTGGGGAATAGTGAATAGTGACTGGTGAGTAGTGACTGGTGAATGGTGCGATTTCGCTATTAACGCTTCAACGTTTGAATCGCTTTGCGCGCCAGGGCATCCACAAGCTCGTTCTCTGGATGGCCGCTGTGCCCGCGGACCCAGCGCCAGCGAATATCATGGGCCTCCGCGGCGGCGTCGAGACGCCGCCACAGGTCGGCATTCTTGACCGGCTTCTTGTCCGCGGTCTTCCAGCCCCTTCTCTTCCAGTTTCCGAGCCACTCGCTGATCCCTTTCTGCACGTAAACGGAATCCGTGAACAGAGTTACTTTGCAGGGGCGTTTGAGGGATTCCAGGGCTTTTATGGCCGCCATGAGTTCCATGCGGTTGTTAGTGGTGTTGGCCTCCGCCCCCGATAGCGTCCTCTCACGGCCCCTGTAACGCAGCAAGGCGCCCCATCCTCCCGGCCCCGGGTTTCCACTGCAGGCCCCGTCTGTATAGATTTCAACGGCCGTAGTGGCCATGCCGCTTCCTTGTGGTAGGTTCGACCCATCGGGCCGTGACCAGCTTTCGCTCCGGCCGCCAGGGCGACTTGATGGGGGTAAGCGTCACCACCCGCTTCCTGGCAACTATCAAATAGCCGCCCCCCAGGTAAGGCCAGAACCGCTTCCCCAGATTATCGAGTGCCCGCGACCGTTCCACTACCCGCTCGTTACGAAACGGCGCACGGAAGAAAAAAGTTTGGCTGTCGACGATATCGAAGCCCAGCAGAGCGAGCCAGTCTTTGATGCGCGTGAGGCTCAGAAAATGGCCGTTCCACGGCGCACCGCGCTTGCGCCGGCCCGCCATCCGCCATAGCCCCATGAGACTCCACGGGTTGAAACCGCTGATCACCACATGCCCTTCCGGCACCAGCACCCTTTCCACCTCCCTGAGCGCTTCATGGGGATGGCCATCGAATTCGAGCAGATGCGGCAGCACGACCACGTCAACACTGTCTGAGGCCACCGGTAAAGCGCCGGCGCTGCCCTTGAGGCTCGCGCCGCCCCCCGTCTGTGACTGGTCGTCAACATCCAGAATTTGCCGGCTCAGGACTCGACTGGCGGCCACGACATCCGAGTCACCCAGGAGACCAACCTGGAGAAGGTAGTAGCCGAACAGGTTCGGCAGAACCCGAGCCATCTGGTCCAGTTCATGGGAGAGGAAACAGCGCCCTGGCGCGGTCGAAAACCAGGCACGCAACTGTTGTCTAGTCTGCATTTGCATTGAGTGATGCCCTGGGTCGCCCACCTGGACATTTTGGGCACAGGCGGCCTCCGGCTCAAGGGGCGCAGTGCCGGGTGAACCAACGACCCTGTTGAAGCCACCTCCCTGGCGCCGCCGCGGCCGCTCAAGCATCCGGCCGCCGAGTCGATAACTTGAGCACTGACGAGCCCGCAGGCCCTCGTTTCTCTATGCACCGCACCATCGGAGCGTTCAGGCGACCCGCGGCTGCCGGCGCAACCCGAGAAACGTGGGTTTCGGGGGGATATACCCGCTTGACCCGCTCGTGGCGGATCCCTAGGATGCGCGGACATGGGAAATCGGAAGACCCGGCGACTTCTACTTCTACTCAGTCTGTTCGGTACGCTCACCGCCTGTAATCAACAGGCGCTGCGTCCTACGTACCCCGATCCATCGCCTGCCGCTTCGGCCACCGATGAAGCCGAGGCACTTGCCGCAACCGATCCCGATCCAGCCCAGCCAGTCGACGAGCAGCCGGGGGTTGCCGGCGCAAATTCATCTGTGGACGCGCGTGGGCAAGCGACGTGTGGGGAGTGCGCTGAAGTCAACCCTGAGCCCACCGCGGATACCGGCCCCCAGGATCTCTGGGATCGTATTCGAGCCGGCTACGCGCTGCCCCGTGACAGTCACTCGGCTGTGGTAGCTCATGAAAGGTGGCTGAAGGGTAACCAGGCTTATCTGAACCGGGTTACCGAGCGGGCAAGACCCTATCTCTACTACATAGTGGAGAAAATCGAAGCCAGAGACATGCCGCTGGAGCTGGCCCTGCTTCCTGTCGTGGAGAGTGCCTACCAGCCTTTCGCATACTCCCACGGGAGGGCGGCCGGCATCTGGCAGTTCGTGCCTGGCACAGGGCGCCATTACGGCCTCAAACAGAACTGGTGGTATGACGGCCGGCGCGACATCGCAGCTTCGACGGACGCCGCTCTGGAATACCTGGCCAGCCTGCATGACCGCTTCAACGGAGACTGGCTGCACGCCATCGCCGCCTACAACTGCGGAGAAGGCAATGTTGCCAAGGCCATTCGGCGCAACCGGCGCGCAGGCAAGCCTACAAGCTTTTGGCACCTGAAGCTGCCCCGCGAAACCCGGAGCTATGTACCGCGGCTGATCGCTGTGGCAAACACCATCGGCACGCCCGAGGCCTACAGGCTGAGCCTACCCTCTGTGGCCAACGAACCTTATCTTGGCCCGGTAGACGTCAACAGCCAAATCGACATGGCCCTGGCAGCGGATTTGGCAGGCGTGTCCCTGGAGGAGCTCTACCGACTGAATCCAGGGTTTAACCGGTGGGCCACCGATCCCGCCGGGCCCCACACGCTGCTGCTGCCGCTCGAGAAGCACGAAGCCTTCGTCAAGGGGCTTGAATCGTTGCCTCCGGAGAAGCGGATCCAGTGGGAGCGCCACCGCATCCGTTCCGGAGAGACGCTGAGCCGAATCGCGCTCCGCTACCATACCACCGTCGATGTTCTCAAGCAGATAAACGGTATCAGGGGAAGCCGCATCCGCGCAGGCCACAGCCTTATTGTCCCGGTGGCCACCAAGTCCATCAAGGAGTACAGCCTGAGCGCCGATTCCCGGCTCCGAGCCGTACAGGCTCAGCGACGGCGGGGCTCCCGAACAACCTACGTGGTGCGTCCAGGGGACTCGCTTTGGCACATTGCTCGCCGCTACCGGGTGAGCACGAAGCAGTTGGCTCGCTGGAACGGCATGGCACCCAGAGACACTTTGCACCCGGGGCAGAAACTGGCCATCTGGCAGAAGCCCGGGCTCAAGAAGACAGTACTGACGGCGCAGACCAGCAGCCCCGCCGTCACCGGGGAGACCCGGCGACGCATACGCTACACCGTGAAGCACGGCGAGTCTCTGTGGCGCATTTCGCGGCGATTCAACGTCAGCGTCGGCTCTCTGCGAAAGTGGAACGGTTTGAAGAAGGGGCAGTACCTCCAGCCTGGTCAGAGGCTGAAACTATACGTTGACATTACCCGTCAGGCGGAGAGCACCTAGCCCGGATTTCTCACCAGGCGGACCTCGGAGCACAGACTATGTTGGTAAACTCAACACAGGTGAGAAATCCGGGTTAGCGTTCGTCTCACTGGTGTTGACGGTGTCAGCAAGCCGGCCGGCTGGTAGGCGCGCGAGCACAAGATCAGCAGAAGCGGTCAAGAGGGCGAAGCAACGCAGATGGCCGCTTCCCGCCTTGCATTGCGACTTGGCGGAGGTTGGGGCGGTCGGGCTTATCGCCGTGGCGGCGGTTCCGGCCCGCCCCGGGTGCGGTTCACGGCATTGGTATTCGGTTAAGGCGGCACCGGCTGAAGCCGCCTCCGTTTGCAGCGGAAGACTTGCTGTCGCGCAGCTGAAACTGCGCCCGCGAGCGGCTCTTGGGGGATTGTGTGACACAACGCCCATTGTGGTGTACCGAGGGATGGTTGCAAACAATCCATGGACTATGATGACGGTTAGCATTGGATGCCGGGCCTGGCAGCATTGAGGACATCAGCCGACTTTACTATACGCGCAATGAGCATTTCACCGGAGCTTAAGAATCGTCTCATGGCCGAAATGCCCAGCAAGCTGGGCAAGTACGAGGTCATGGACATTTTGGGTCGTGGGGCCATGGGCGTGGTCTACCTGGGATACGACCCTTTCGCCGACCGCAAGGTGGCAATTAAGGTCCATGTCATCGACCAGGAGGACGAGCATACGGTTCAGCTCTACCGGCGTATGTTCTTCAACGAAGCCCATATGGCGGGCCTGCTCGACCACACGAACGTTCTCTCGGTCTACGACGCCGGCGTGGAAGGAGAGCTCCCATACATCGTGATGGAGTACGTTCAAGACGCCCGCACCCTCAAAGAACACTGCAGTGTCGACACACTGCTGCCGCTCAAGCGCGCCGTGGAAGTCATCTTCAAATGTGCCAAGGCAATCGACTACGCGCATCGGATGGGCGTCATCCACCGCGACATCAAGCCGACTAACATCATGTTCACGGACGATGACGATATCAAAATCGGTGATTTCGGCATCGCCAAGCGAACGCATTCGGATACGACCCAGGTCATGGGCATGATTGGCTCGCCGCGCTACATGTCCCCGGAACAGGCCCAGGAGGAGGAAGTCAACAACCAAACGGACATTTTCTCCCTCGGCATTGTTTTCTATGAGCTGGTCACGGGCAGACTGCCCTTCGAAGCTCAGGGTTTCAGCCGGCTGATGCACAAAATCATCAACGAGGCCCCGACGCCCATCGAGCACCACCGCGCCGACGTGCCGCGCCGGCTCCGCGACATCATCATGACCTGTCTGCAGAAGGATCTGAGCAAGCGTTATAAGAGCGGCGCCGAGCTGGCCGTGGACCTGGCGCGGAGCTTTGACGATCTGGAACGCATCGACAGTGAGATCGACAACGAAGAAAAGTTCACCGCCATAAAGAGCCTGAGCTTCTTCAAGCAGTTTTCTGATACCGAAATCTGGGAGGTCATACGAGCGGCGACCTGGGAGCGCTTTTTTCCCGGCGACCTGGTTGTCTCTGAAGGCGCCTCCGACCAAGCCTTCTATATTATTGTCAGCGGCAGCGTTACCGTCACCAAACACGACCGGGTTCTTGGATCCTTGACCATGGGCGACTGCTTCGGCGAGATGGGTCCGCTGACCAAAGAGAAACGAACCGCATCGATTGTTTGCGTCAACGACGTGGATGTGATCAAGGTCAACTCTACGCTGATCGATCGAACCTCGGTTAACTGCCAGCTCAAATTTCTGAAGATCTTTCTACGTACCCTCATCGAGCGCCTGGCGGTGACCAATCAGGCCCTCGTCGACCAGTAAGCCCCACTCTTCCACGGCGGATCCGTAGCAGGGATCGGGCTGGTCACGCCTACGGCCATCTGATAACCTCGGGTTATCTCTGTGGCAGGCGGCTTATCCAGCTATGCGAGCCATACGGTCGAAGCGGACCGGCCGGATTCGAATCCAGCAGTTCACCGACACTCACCTGCACGCCGATTCCGGCAAAGAACTGTACGGGCTCGACACGGAACGCTCACTCCGCCAAGTGTTGGCCAAAGCGCGCGAGGCAGCCCCGGCACCTGATCTGATTCTGCTGACGGGCGACCTGGTGCATGACGGTTCCAGCCATGGATATCGCAGGCTGGCGGGATACATGGGTGAGCGTGGCGTGCCCGCTTATGCACTTGCAGGCAACCACGACGCCCCGGCGACCATGGCCAGCATCTTCCAGGGCCTGCCGGTCGACTATCGGGACACCCTGACCATCGGGGCGTGGTTACTGGTATTTCTGAACTCCCATCTGCCGGGCAGCGACGCCGGAGCGCTCGGCGGGAAGCAGCTGGAACAGCTCCGGGCGCTGCTCGACGATTGCCAGAATCGCCATGTCCTGCTGTGCCTGCATCATCAGCCAGTGCCCGTGGGCAGCCCCTGGATAGATCGCATCGGCCTACAGGACGCTGCCGAACTCTGGCAGGTTCTTGAGCGCCGCCCTGAGGTAAGGGGAATCCTCTGGGGGCACATTCACCAGGACTATACCGGCGAAGCACACGGCGTGCGGCTGCTCGGAAGTCCGTCTACCTGTGTGCAGTTCGCCCCACGATGCGACGATTTCCGTCTGGACGATATCCCGCCGGCGTACCGTTGGCTGGAGCTGGCCGCCGACGGCGCCATCGAGACAGGCATCGTTCACTGTCCCTTGCCTGACGACCACGCGTGAAGCCCCGGGCCCCTCCACCCGCTGCACCCGGTCACTGCTTCTGCAGCAACTCCGGCCTTAGCATCCACTGCAAGGTCCAGCCGCCACCCTGATCGCGCTCCAGGCAGGCAACGCTTCCCGGTCGAAACTCAACCAGCGGGCGTTCCTCCCGGCCGGTAAGCAGCCGAGTCACACAGCGGCCCATGAACGGCTGGTGCCCCGCGACGAGCACGTCGTCCGTCATGGACTCGAGTGAACGCAACAGCTCATCCCCGGAGTCCTTCGGGCCCAGCCCTTCCATGGCTTCGACCACGGCAGCCGTACCGATGCTTGCGGCCAGCACCTCGGCTGTCTGCCGCGCCCGTGTCTTACCGCTGTGCCACACCCGGGCAACGGTGACGCCAGAAGCCCTCAGGTGCTGCGCGAGAGTGGCAACATCCCCCCTTCCCGTGTCGCTCAAAGGCCGCTCCGGATCGAACTCCTTGGCCAACGCTTCACCATGCTGAGTCAGATAAACCTTCATTGTGCTCCTCCGTCGGCCATCTCAGTCGGATGTGATGCCCGAGCCGCATTCCTCGCTCGCTGCTGGCCCTGCCAGCGCCCGGTGTCTACGACGTTTACTTACATGCATGCCGGCGTTGGACCCGCCGGACGCCACGTTGCTGCCGCGCCTGCGATGATTTTCCGTGAAAGCGTGTGCCCTTCGAACGCCTCCCGTCTATACTATGCACAGACGTCGGCCAAGCGTGTCGCTACGTCAAAACAATAACATCAGTACCCTCTCGAGAGAACGCAAGAATAGTTGCGAGGATAAGGCATGACACAGTTCACGCGCGTGGATCGGATGGATCCGAACAAACAGAATTCGCCCACCACCGGACCCATTGACGAAGAATCGACTGTCCTTCTGAATGGTGCTGCCAAGGCCTGCCAATGGAACGGACAGGAATTCCCCGACGGCGCCATGGTCTGTGCCGAGGGTATCGCCTACGAATGCAGCTTCGGCAAATGGGTCAAGCAGAAGGACGGCTGCTGATCCCGAGTAGCAGGATCACGGTTGCCATCCCTCGAGTGCGCCGCCTGCCAGCCAATAGCTGACCTCCCCCGTTACCTCCCTGCTGCTCGCACGGGCCCAACCCGATTTTAGGGATTCGGCTGCATGCTTTTGCGCGCGCCGCGTTGCGCATTAACTCCCGTACAGCCAGCACCGGACCCGATGGGAATCACTGAAGCCGACCTCTTCCGGGTATTGCTCGCCGCAGATTGGCTTGGCCTCAGGGCAGCGGGGATGAAAATGACAACCTTTCGGCGGACTTGCCGGGGACGGCAGGTCGCCCTCAAGTCGGATCACCTCGCGACGGCTCTTGGGCTCCACCACCGGCACCGCCGAGAGCAGCGCCTGGGTGTAAGGGTGCTTGGGCCTGTTCAATACCTCTTCCACTGTCCCCTGCTCGACGAGCCTGCCCAGGTACATCACCGCCACGTCATGGGCCAGGTATTCCACGACGGAAAGGTTGTGAGTGATGAACAGATAAGCCAGTCCCATACGTGACTGAAGTTCCCGCAGGAGATTGAGGATCTGGGCCTGCACCGATACGTCTAACGCACTGGTGGGTTCATCGCAGACTACGAGCCTGGGCCGCACGGCCAGCGCCCGCGCGATACAGATCCGCTGACGCTGCCCGCCGGAAAACTCGTGCGGATAGCGCTCTTTGGCATCCGGAGAGAGGCCCACGCGGTTCAGCAACTCGTCCACCTCGCTCTGCCGCTGCTCGCGACCGCCTCCAATCCCCTGGGCGAGCATGCCCTCCTCGATAATCTCGCCGATCATCATGCGTGGATTCATGGACGCGTAAGGATCCTGAAAGATGATCTGCATGTCTCGGCGACGACGCCGCAAGGCTTGTCCCCGCAGGGCCGTCAACTCGTCTGACTCGAAGCGTACTGAACCCCCGCTCGGACGAATAAGCTGGAGCAGGCCCTTGCCCGCTGTCGTCTTGCCACAGCCCGACTCCCCCACCAAAGCCAGTGTATGTCCCGAGTGAATGTCCAGAGACAGGCCGTCCACTGCCCGGACGGAGCCCACTAGACGCTTGAGTACACCCTTCCTGATCGGAAAGTGGACCTTGAGATCACGAATCCGCATCAAAGGCGTCCCGGGCTGCGACAGCCGTGAAGCTTCCGGCGGTGGCTTAACCTTGCGGTCAACCGTCGGCAGAGGCCCCCTGGCGGCGAGAGGGCCGTAGAGGTGGCAACGCACGCTGTGGCCGTTGCCTGCGTCACTCCAGCGGGGCTCCCGGGTTTTGCAGCTCTCCCAGGCGCGGTCGCACCGAGGCTGGAAACGGCATCCCTGGAAAACCTGCACCAGAGAAGGCACCGAGCCGTGGATGATCTCCAGGTGGTGTTCTCGCTTGTTCACGCTGGGCAGGGAAGCGAACAGCTTTTCGGCGTAGGGGTGCTTTGGAGCCTGAAAGAACTGCCGGCAGGTAGCTTGCTCCACCACATGCCCGGCATACATGACAGCCACCCGGTCTGCCATCTCGGCCACCACGCCCAGGTCGTGGGTAATCAGGAGTATGGCCATCCCAGTCTTGCGCTGCAGGTCGCGCAGCAGCTCCAACACCTGGGCCTGGATGGTGACATCGAGCGCCGTGGTCGGCTCATCCGCAATGAGAAGGTCGGGCTCTCCGGCCAACGCGATGGCGATCATCACCCTTTGCTTCATGCCGCCCGAAAGCTGGTGAGGATACTCACCGAGTCTTCGCACCGGATCCGGGATGCCGACGGCGTCCAGAAGCTCCAGGCAGCGGGCACGCGCGCGGGAGCCCTTCAGCCCCTGGTGGCTGCGCAGGCTCTCGCTGATCTGGTCGCCCACCGACAGCACGGGATTCAGGCAGGACTGAGGCTCCTGAAAGATCATGGCCAAGCGACCGCCCCTGACCCGTCGCATAGCCATTTCCGCCAGCCCGAGCAAGTCCTGCCCGTCGAGACGCACGGAACCGGAGACGATACGCCCGGCGGCCGGCAACAGGCGCATGACGGACAGGGCCGTCATTGATTTGCCACAGCCTGACTCGCCCAGAAGCGCGAATGTCTGGCCACGCTCGAGCTGCAAATCGATGCCGTCCACCGCTCTCACGGCGCCAGCCGGCACATCCAGCCAGGTGCGGAGATCTTCAATCCGAAGCAGCGGCTCAGCCATGCTGGCGCATCGCCCGTTGGCACGCTCGCCGCAGAAAGAGCAGGCGCCCCGGCAAAGGATTAGTCCTTTCTGATCCTGGGATCGAATGCATCCCGGACCGCGTCGGAAAAGAGATTGGCCGAGAGGACAAGCGTGAACATGAAGACGAACGCAGCCGCCAACGACCACCATACAATGGGCTCTCGCGCCATCTCCAGGCGTGCACTGTTGATCATGTTACCCCAGCTGACGGTGCTCGGATCCACGCCGATGTTGACGTAGGACAGAACGGCCTCGGCCAACACCAGTCCGCTGAAATCGAGCACCACGGTGATGAGTACGATGTGCATGACATTGGGCAGAATATGCCGGAGGATGATGGAGAAGCTGCCCACGCCGAAGGCGTGTGCAGCCTGAATGTACTCCACTTCCCTGAGCTTCAGGGTCTCGCCGCGCAGGAGGCGGCACAGACCGGTCCAGCTTGTGATGCCAAGTATGATGCACAGGAACAAGAGCCGCATGTCCGCACGCGCCGCCACGTTCTCAAAGCGCTCGGCATGGGTGGTCATGTACACCTGTAGCATGAGGATTGCGGCCGCGATCAGAAGCACGCCGGGGATGGAGTTGAGGGTCGTGTAGATGTATTGGATCGTATCGTCCACCCAGCCCCGGAAATAGCCTGCGGGTATACCGAGAAAGATCGCGAAAGGAAGCATCACCAGGGTAGTCAGTGTGCCGATGACCAGGCCCGTGCGGATGCTCTTCAGTGCCTGAAAAAGCACGTCCTGACCCACCTTGTCCGTGCCGAATATGTGATAAGCGGTGCCCAGGCGCGCGACCAGGAATCCCAGCACGACCAGCACGGCGGCAGTGCCCAGGATCACCACCCATGGCACCGGCTCATGTCCGTGCAGCACGCTGGCCAGCTTGGCCCGAAAGGAGACATCTGCACGCCTGGCGAACAGACTGAGTAGAACAGCAGCCAGCAAAAGCGAGACGGTGATCCCCTCCGCGACAGCGCGCAGTGACGTCAGCGCGATGTCCCTTGGACGGTCGGCCACGTCTTCCAGGTGACTGCCACCGTAGACGAGGCGACGATAGTCGCGGATCTGCTGGCCACCCGGCAGTTCAATACTTTCCTTTGCGTATAAATGCGTGGCGAAAGGCGCCGAGTAAGTCTTTTCCACCTTCGTACGCATGGGGGTCATTATCACGTCGAAGACGCTGAGGATCTCCGCCGAATACCCCACCCCGCCCTCGGAGCGCTCCAAGCGCGGGTGGAAATGCATGGAATCGAGCAAACCGATGAGCACATAGGCCGAGAGCACCACCGCCGCCGACATGCCGAGCCGACTTCTCATCATCTGCCGCCAGGGCGCCCTCAGATGCTCGTGTCGCCG
>JAAUXT010143123.1_pt1 | contig 10897 bp, 8 predicted proteins | sample 7278171 | NCBI WGS metagenome assembly JAAUXT01 (sample SAMN14350112, study PRJNA611818) | marine sediment metagenome | isolation source: surface marine sediment (1.8m) | place: French Polynesia: Moorea | collected 2018-08 | reverse complement strand
CTCTCTCACTCTCTCTCTCTCTCACTCTCTCTCTCTCTCACTCTCTCTCTCTCTCTCTCTCTCTCTCTCTCTCTCTCTATTCACCCACATCACCAACGTCCGCAGTGTGTGCGTCAGAATTTCCTGCGCTTCAGACACAGGTAAACAAACCGAATCTCTATCGTCTCCAGACAGTGTTGAAACCGAACCGACCACTTTGTGCGTCGTGCGTCTGGAATTCCACTTCCAAAGTGCCTGCAGAAAACAGTTTTCACTGCAGCAAAGTCGTCCTGTCTGCATGCAGCACAGCAAACTTTTCCTTTCTTGAAGCAGTATTCCGATGAACCTCGAGCAGATCCAGGGACCCACGGAACCTGGTCCCCCATCGCCCCCCCCCCCAATGAAAGTAAAACCACCCTCAAAATCTTGAACGTTCTGAAGAATTCAACTGTTCTTGGAGTTTGTTCCCAGGTTGTTTTGAGTTTCTTTTTCGTTGTTACAATTTGCTTGCTCCCCACCCAGGTTTCTGCCTCAGGCAAAGTCAGACGCCATTACCCCCGGCAACAGACCGGAGGTCACGTGATCTACAGACCTGACCTCAGTGAACCGGAAGTTCGTGTGAAGTCACGTGCTTGAAACGGGAATCATGCAGTTTCCTTGTGACAAACGGTTCGAACCACTTTCACAGACATAAAAACAGCAACAAATCCGTGCAGGACTGAAACTGAAAGCGATGCGTGTACCGTGTGCGTGCGTTTATGTCACTGTCCTGCAGACAGACACATTTGATCCTGAGTTATTTTTTCTTCCCTGTCGTGCAGATCCTGGAAGCGAACAGGATCAGTTCCGTGTGTTGCGGAATGCGCTCTATGACCCCTGAGTTCAGAGACACGGAACGCTGACAGTTTGATTCGCTCGGATCCGGGAGGGAGAATCTCACCCGTGAGAGGATTCTCCAACGACGGGGACTTCAAGCAAACACGTCCGGTCCTTTTCCGACGTAGCCCATTTGCATGCCAGATTGGTGACACAGGCTACCATTTGGTCACTTACCACTTGCTCTCATGTCCAAATTTGGTATCTGTGTCATTGATCTGGTAATTGGGGCACCGCACGGAATGAAAATTTATGGTTGCAAAAACTCACGATTGTATTTTTCCCTTTTTAAACGCAATTTTTTCAACGTGGGGGTTTGAGCCCCTTTAAATTTCGTAGGGTTCCTGAAGAGGGCAACAAGCGGACTGGACTCGAAGGAGATGAATTGCCTCTGGAATTTTGTGTCACAATCGCAGGTGTTTTCCCCTTTTGCAGTCAAATGTATGGAGGTTCAAGTATGCCATGCCACCCTGTCAAAGATTGAGCATTCCCTGACCTCAGTCTTGGATCAGCTGGAGTATCCCACACGTTGTCGCACTGAGTGTACTCGGACTCGCACCTCATTCTGAGAACCACTCAATACTCAGTATGTAGTACCTCCCGCACCTTCCATTCACGGAAGCATCAACTCTTCCTATTCACGCTCGTGTCCGGAAGAGCGCCTGACGACAGTGCGGCACGGTGCTGAGATCGCCTCCCACGCGCTGCTCACAATCAGAACTGCGGATCCAGGGGGACCTGGAGGCCTGAAGTCCCGGGGAACAGGACGGAGGTTGAGCCAATACGTCCGGTCCTTTGCCAACGTGCCCCAATTGCCAGATCGGTGACACAGATTGTATTGGGTCACTTGTTATTGGCTCTCAGTGCACTACAGAGTTTTGTGGACCACTGATCTGGCTATTGGGGCACCGTGTGTGTGGAAATTTAGGCCGTGCTAAACCTCTTACATGAAAATCCCTCAAGCTTGCAACAGCCCTCCACCCTGACCCTCAACATTGTGCACCAAAAGCACAATTGTCCCCTTGAAATTTGTGAGTTGAAGCTGTGGTTCTCTGACACCCCAGCCAACAAAAAAAATTCATGCAGGTCCCCCCCCTCTCTTCATCGCCCATTTTTGAGAGTCAGATGCCTATGGAGATCCAGATCGCCCCCCACTCCGATCCTGAATCTACCAGAAACTGAGGTGGGACCCGTCATCCCCGACCCTGGATCCGCTGGAGCCACGTTCCCTTTATCTCCTCCGCCACAGCATAATTTGGGCTAAATAATTGCTTCTGGTCCGCCATATCCACTCGGGTGAATATGCACATTGATTAAAGCCATGAATAATGCAGTGACCTGTCACAAATTGCCCTGAAGTGTGTCTTTCCCAACACGATGTCAATAGCTTTGTAATCCATAAAAAAGCAAACAAAATGCTTCCGGGGACAACAAGGATGCACGTGTGTACAGTGTGTACACGTGTGTGTGTGTGTGTGTGTGTGTGTGTGTGTGTGTGTGTATGTATGTATGCGTGTATGTACAGTGTGTGTGAGTGTTTGTGTGTGCGATGAGTGTATAGTGAAGACGTGTGTGTGTATGTGTGTGTTTGTTTGTCTGAGCATGTGTGTGCGGGTGTGCGAGGAGATGCACAGCAAAGACCTCTGTGTGTGTGTGTGTGTGTGTGTGTGTGTGTGTGTGTGTGTGTGTGTGTGCGTACGCGTTTGCGTATCCATGTGTTTGCGTGTCGTGCGTGTGTTCTAGTCTTGTGTGTGTGTGTGTGTGTGTGTGTGTGTGTGTGTGTGTGTGTGTGCACGTCTCATGTGTTTCTGTGTTTGAGTGTGTGTTTGTGTATGCGTGGGATTCCCTTTGATCTCCGAGTGCGTGTAAACTATGTCTTTTGAAGTGACAGACAAGGAAAAGCTTTTCACTCGAATCCCTCCTCACAAGGAACTGCGCTGAAGAACCCGGAATTGCCCACAGGTGTTGCGTCATTTTACGGAACTCTGCACCTCCAGCAAGAGTTTCCTCACAGAAAGGTCCTCGCTGAACTCCACAGATGATTGAGAGGAGAGGGACGTGTTTCCGCCAAGTGTTCCAGTGAAGGAACGTAGACCCGGTGTCCTGGCCCGATGAGACCTTGGTGCTGAGAGCACTGGGGGCTCTGGGAACCGGGTACACCGCTGGGGTTTGTGAGTGATGGTGGTGGACTCAGGTCACTGGGTGCTCATGGGTACTCAGGAGGCCTGAGTTCTCTGGGTATCGGAGTCCAACAGGTACTGCTACACCTGAGGCCACCGGGTAACAGAATCCTTTGAGCACCATTTTATCAGAGGTCTCTGCGTAACAGTCGTCTGGTCACCGCTACACCTGAGGCCTCTGGGAAACAGAGTCCTCTGGTGACCGTTACACCGGGAAGCTCTGAACCGCACTGTACTTCCTGTCTTCAGGGTGTCTGGAAAATGGGGAAACAACTGCGTGTGTGTCAGTGAGAAATGAATGGGGACTGCTGTGACTGAAACAGAGCTTCCGGCGCAAGAATTGTTATGTGTAGACAGTGAAAAATCACAGTCATTTGTTTTGACTTGAGTTCTCAGTTTTTACTGTGTCCGTAAGCGACGCAGAAAGCAGTGAATCCGTGAAAACGAAGTGATGAGGGATCAGAGATGAGAACCAGCTGATCTGCCGGGTCTCATCCAGGATTTAGTCAAGGGTCGCCTTCCTTCGGGAACAGCTTCCGGTGTAACGAGGTGCAGAGGCGCGGGGTGCAGGGAGGCCTGCCCGGTGTACCGTGGTGGACAGACTTGGGTTACAGGGAGACCTGCCCGGTGTACCGTGGGGAGGGAGACGCGGGGTACAGAGACCTGCGGGGACCATCTGCAATTCCAGTCTCGCGTGGGTGGGCCACCCCTCTCCCCGTGCAGCCAAGTTGGAATCGCACGAGCACCTTGGGTGGTGTCAACCTGGGGTTGGGCTACCCTGATCTCAGCCTGAAAACTTCTACCCAACTTCCTGACGTTTGCGGGGTGGGACAATTTGTCAGGCGTTCCAATCCCAGCCTGTTTCACATTTTCTGGTCAACTTGGGATTGACTTTCTTGTTTCTTTTGTGACCTTCACCGAAGTGCAGCATTGGAGTGCCAGAAAGAAGTAAGTTAAGTGCGTCTTTTGCCTGGGTTTGACTGACACAAATACGGTAGAATCACGGGGCATGCATCAAATCCAAACCTATTTCTCTTCTGAGCTGAGATGCTGCACCCGTCAACAGATCTTCAAAGCTGGATTTCTCTTCAAACATCATCACAGATGCACACGTGACCTATGCGTGCTTCTTTTCCTCTTTAGGGCCAAAAATCTCATATTCCGGCAGAATTTTGACAGACATCAAAGTAAACAGCACTCCGCTATACAACAACAAGATTTTTCAATATTGTATGTGCGTCTATGTAAAAAAATTGACTTTGTGACAGAAGCCCCGCTTGCACTGCACGAGACTACTTAGTGAATTGCAATTCCACGGAAGTCATAGGAATGCTGCCAAACTCCACTTCTGCCTGTTGATGAATCTTATTAGTTGGTCCCTGCAGTGTAACGCACCTGCAACGCGCTCCTGCAGTTCCCTCCAGGGAGAAGGAGAAACAGTTCATCGCCTTGAAAGCGGAAGGTGTAAAGTTTGGGAAAATGGGAGAAAGTATGTGGGGTTGACTGACACGGCGTGAGAGAGAGAGAGAGCAGAGAGAGAGAGCAGAGAGAGAGAGCAGAGTAGAGTGTGTGTGTGTGTGTGTGTGTGCACGGTGAGAGAGAGAAACAGAGAGAGAGAAGCAGACAGAGAGAGTGTGTGTGCGTGCACGGGGTGTGTGTACTCAGAGTGGAACATGTGATATTTGGTGGAAAAGGTTGGGGATTTGTGTGATGTTTCCCTCTGCATGAGAGGAGGACTGTTTCTGTTTTCACGAGCACACGGGCATGCAGCACTAAACATGTTTACACGAATCGCAGACAGGTGTGTACAGGTGTTTCCACAGCGGGGCAACTGACCCTGAACGAATGTCTCAGAGACTTAACAAATTTTCCCAAGTTTGGTGCAAGTTTCTGAATCCGAATGTCATCTGGATGTCAAGACGCCACAATTGTGTTGATTGAAATCCATGTCAGATTACTCCAACATCTGCAAGAATCCATGTTGTTCTGATTGACGTCCAGATACCCATGTCAACAAATTGGGACATTATGAACTCAGTTTGCCAAAAGTCAACGCTAATGTTCTTGAGTAATTGACCAGTGCCATGGAAACGGTGCTCTTTTCCAACTTTCCAACATTAGCGTTGGCGCGACACGGCATGCGACGTGCAAGAAGTCCCGAAAAATGTCCTTTCGATACGTTCAAAGGGTCCGAAACGCGGTTGGTCTCCATTTCCTCGTGCATCACGTGACGTCGTGACGTGATGACGTCACGTGACGTCACGTAACGTCGCACGTCGCACGTCGCACCTGCTTCACGTCACACGTTGTGACAATGCGTGAGTTTAACCAACAGCATGAGACCCAAACACCTCAAAATGAAAATCCACAGGAAAGCAGACAAGCTCAGTTTGATAAAAAAAAATGGCCCACTATGTTTTTCTTGAACAACTCGTGTGTGCAGGTGGGAAGCTTTTCTCAGCAGAAAGTTTCTCGCAACACAGGAAGCACTGCACAGTGGCAAAATCAAACCCACTTCGTCTCCCTGATGCCTGCGCACAGCACTTTGGAGAGTCTTTATTGGCCAATTTGTTTTAATTGGGAGAAATTGAACAAATGTGAAGTGCTCTCCTCCTGCAGTGTATTGCACCACTGAGAGAACTTTGCTGCAGGAACTCCAGCAGACTTCCTGAGTCGAGATGTAGATTTAGATAACTACAGACGCAGTGATACTGCATCGTGGAAAACTAACTTTGGGAGGTTAGATTTTGTTTTAGGGTTTGGAGGGGACAACGACAATTTCAAAAATTTGCTTCCGTAAAAATAAATTTTGGATCCAGGCAAACTTTGGAAGAATCCTCTTTTCAAGGTCAGGGGACCTCAGGTCCAGTTCATTTGGACGATTCTCTGGCGGTTCCATCGGGAGTGGGACAGGGGGCGACCTTAGGGTTCAGCAGATCCAGGGTCGGGTTTGGCGGGTGACCCTGGTCTCGAGGGGGTACACAAACTGGGCAGTCTCAGCCAGCATTCGGCCCCAAGAAGGCTCAAAATTTCGAAGTGGGAATGAATTAGGGTGTGCGTTCTAAGGGGTGGGCTCAACTTCATTTTTACATGTCAAACTGCACACAAATAGTTTGAGCCATTGATGCAGGCATTAAGGGTTTTCTCTTTGGTGATGCAGCGACAAAAAATTGACGCCCGCGTCAAAAAATTTGTGATCGGTCTGGACCGATAATTTGACGCGCGCGGGAAGCTTTTTGTCGCCGCGTCACCAATGTGAAAACCCCTATTATTCCGTGTTTGGTTGTGAGCCCTGTCCCCCCCCACCAGGAGTAAATTCTTCTGTTCCTACACTTGACCTTGTTCTGTCTATTCTCGGATTCAAAGAGGCGCGATGCGTCTCGAGAGCTGCTGGCTCTGTACCATTCCCGGGTCCACTTCTCCCGCCTCTAATGCAGCCGAGTGGAGTCTGCAGCGGAAACGAGTCGATTTGCCCTCCGAGCCACGTACACCAGCGCATCTCGTAATTGTTGAGCTGCCAAATTTAAATGTGAGTCTCCTTTCTCTCGGGGACGAGGCAGGTGGAGGGGTGGGAAAGAGCCCCTCTCCCTGAACACAGGCAGAACAATGGGGTATTCTCGTCCCCTTTGTTTGGGTCGCAAATGTTTGCTGATCAAAAGAAAATTTTATGACTTCTCTCTCTCTCTCTCTCTCTCTCTCTCTCTCTCTCTCTCTCTCTCTCTCTCTCTCTCTCTCTCTCTCTCACGTGCGCACGTGCGTGTGTGTGCGTGCTCTCACTCTCCAGCTCTCTCTCAGACAAACACTCTCTGTCTCTCTCTGTCTGTCTCTCTCCCCCCTCTTTCATGACGTCTCCGCCCTCTTGGCCCGATCCTGCATCTGCTCTGTCTCTGAAGAGCGCACAACACAAAACAAGATCATTCTACATGAAACTGCACCCGACATACCCTGTTCCAAAATGCAGAAGCATCAATTCTTTCTAAAAAGCTTTCACGTGAGCGCCATTAGCTGAGAGTAAAGCTATTCATTGGATTGCGATGCGTCTTTTCTGGTTTCCAAGCGCGTGATCACGAAGGCGGCGCAGCGCGCTTTGTACAATCACTATGGTATGGTTCTCTCTCTCTCTCTCTCTCTCTCTGTATACATGTGCGTGGACAGCATGGGTTCCAGGGTGGCCCCAACCAGTCCAGGTCCAGCGGATGGATCTTCTGGATGGGTCCCACTCACCCCCCTCAGGACCTGCCCACAAGCCACGCGCATCGGCCTGGACCGCGCGCTTTCTGATCTCTTGTCTCTTGTTGGTTTTTGCACTGAGACGGCAGCAAGCAGCAGCCCCCTGTATCTGCTGTACGCAGAAATAATGCTGAAATTCGATTCGACCCAATCAGGTACGCAAAAATAAAATTGCATCGCACTCGTCTTTGACGTCTTGTGAGAATGCAAAGCGTTTTGACCTCAGTGACTTTCCTTCAGTTGGGTGTCAAATGTGAACTGAGTGAACTGACGGGAGGCATTTTTGAAGACTCTTGCTCCACAGAAAGAAGAAGCTAGATTCAGTTGTTCATCACAATTATATGTTGTGTCAAAGGAAAGCTAAGAAACTGCAACAGAAATCGTGAACAAAGGTCTTGGTTTGAAGCGTTTCTCAATGACCTTTTGTGTGGACTCTACAAGCACCTGACAAAACCTTTCAATTTATTTCCGTCTGGGCAGCACAAATTCGTCCTGCGGCCAGAAGCAAGGTGTTCCACGTGCATGAACACGTGTTGCGTCACGCCACAACCAGCGTCACAAGGGAGGTTTCGCAAATTTGAAACGTAGACGTAGACATGAGCGTAGACGTAGAATCTCACCCTGTGGGATACAGTACTCCCCAAATGCCTTCATTTTTCTCCTGTTCTCAACAAATTTGACCCTTATTTTCTCATTTTCTTTGGAAAAGGGTCGAGGTAAACAAGAAAGCAAACACCACAAATAAAGAATAAACTATGTTTCTTGCTTTGGGCTCAAAATGTTGAGGTGTGAAAGAACCCTCAGGGTGAGATTCTACGTCTACGTCCACGCCTACGTCCACGTTTCCAATTTGCGAAAACTCCCTTGTATCTCCCTGTCTCTTTCAGGAAGGGCTGGTTGCGTTTTGTGTCAGAACAGATATCCAGCAAGAAACACTGGAAAAGATGACAATGGTTTTGCGATCAATTTGAAAATCCAGGCCACGAAAGGGGAACATCACTGGGTCTCAAGTCGCGTCGCCAGGAAGTTTCCACCACACACACACACACACGCACGCACACACAGGTGTGTGAGAAGACAAGGCTGTGTGAAACAGTGGTGTGATCAGGGACGCAGACACTGAGAACGAAAGGAATGGGTCTCTACACAAGAACACACACCTCTCTCACACACATTCACTCTGCATGTGTGTGTGTGTGTGCGTGTGTGTTTGTGTGTGAAACCTTGACCCACGCGTGTGACCCTCAACCGTGTGGGAACCCTGACCTCACACCACCAATACAGCGTTCAGCACGTGTCAAAATTCCCACCTTGAAATCATCTTGCTGCAGCATCGCCCGCGGGCGTCGCTGTCATTGCCGCCGCCGTCGCTATTCACCCGCCCCGCCGTCGTCTGACTCTCGCTTCCCGCCGTCGCCTCAGCGACGCATTGTTCTCCTGTCGGGGGAATCACAGTGCGACACGTACGAAGACGGGAAAGGTGCGACGGGCTCCAGGGGTGGATCCAGGGGTGGGTCCAGGGGGGCAGGGGCGGGTCAAGGGCCACATCTGGGGGCGGGTCCAGGGGTGGGTCCTAGGGTGGGTCCAACGGTAGGTCTAGGGGCAGGTCCAGGGGTGGGTCTTGGGGTGGGTCTTGGGGATGGGTCAAGGGAGGGTCCAACGGTAGGTCCAGGGGCAGGTCCAGGGGTGGGACAAGGGGTGGGTCTTGGGGTGGGTCCAAGGATGGGTCCAGGGGCAGATCCAGGGGTGGCTCCATGGGTGCACACAGGTGTAGGTCCAGGGGTGGGTCCAGGGGCGGGTCCAGGGGCGGGTCCAGGGGCAGGTCTGGGTTGGGTCCAGGAGCGGATCCAGGGCCAAATGTCCCTTCTGACCCAAACAAAAAATATTGAACCCCCTCCCTGCCCAAGCAGTCGGGCCCTCACCCTGAACCTGCCCCGAGAATCTCAGCTGGAGACTCCGTTCACTGGGCTCTAAGGTCGGAATGGGTGAGGGTTGACCTCGGCCAGGGACAGCGTCCCACTCTTGGGGACTTTTCTTTCGGGGAGGTTGGGCGTAAAATTGCTTGCGGGTTTTGGGGTCCCAAGATCAACTTGGGTATTCGAAATATTTGACGAGAAGCCAAATTGGAAAAAGTTGGGCGTGTTCGTTGAATTTCTTTGGGGGGGGGCGGAGGTTGGGAGTGGCCTCGGGTTCCTGCCCCCTGGATCCACCAGAGTTGCTCCCAATCGGGAACTCCTCCAAGGACACATCGCACATGTCATTAGCTTCGCAAAGCAATACCCATCGTCGTCTCTTTTTGTCAGTCGCAAGAGAAAAAGTCCTGCTATTTCGAGACAAGCATGGCAGAAATGAAAAAAAGAAACTTCAAGCCACAGCAGGGATGCGTGTACGGAACTTGAGTATTGGGCAGGTTTTGCACGCGCTTAATTTTCACACGAGCGGTGCCCCAATTGCCAGAACAGTGGTCCAGAAAACTCAGTTGCACACTGGCCAGTGACTAAATGGTGTCTGTGTCACCCATCTGGCAATTGGGGCACGTAGGAAAAGGACCGGACGTATTTGCTAAACCTCCGTTTTGACTCGACTTCATACGATGATGAGTTCTGAAAATAGAGATCTCAAGTTCATCAAGCACGTTTTTCCTCGGTGAAAAAATGTCCAAACAAAGGCTGCTGATCGTGCGTCCTGAACAAAAAGGTTCATCTGTCGCTCCTTTGTGAATTGATAAATCACGAACTTCGTGCAAAACAGTGAAAAAAGTCGCCATTGTCAACAACATAGTCGGGGTCGTGAGCAATTGTAACGAACACCACACACAGGGACGAAGTCGTGTCTTCAGCTGGCCTGAGGATGAAAAGGGGAACGGAAATTAAATCATGTCTCTTCACGGGAAAAGAACTTGTTTTTGCGGTGTTTCCTTTCGGGGTCGTGTTCTGTGTCGCTAAGATCCGGTGGAACGCTAAGGTCACGTTTTGTTGGACAGAACAGACGACGGGATGTCTGACGTCACCACCACCAGGGGGATCCAGAGCAGCGGGGGGCATCCCCGGCCTCGGTCTCAACGAACCATGGGTAGGGACACCTCAAAGGGGGGAGCCAAAACAACAACTTCAACAATTTGGAAAATCGCTTGCACCGTGCAATTTTTGCCTCAAACTGGAGCATAAAGAGATGGGATGCGTCTAGTGTCAAAGATCCAAGAGGTGCAGCCAAATCACGGGTGAGTCACACACAGAGGACGACACGGTATTTTGATCTATCAGGGCCAGTGTCTCCCGGCCCCTGCTACCAGCACCCAGTACCCAGATCCTTGCCCCTGGCAACTGGCCCCACCCGGCAGCCCTTGGTCCCCAGCCATGGTCCCCCTCTCCCCCGGCACCTGGCCCCCATCTCTCAGCTCCCAGCCCCTGACCACTGGCCCCAAGGCTTTTCGCCCCCCCCCCCCCGGCCGAAAAGCCCCGCCCGGGCGCCCCCGGCCCCCCCCCCCCCCCCCCCCACCCCCCCCCCCCCCCGGGCGCCCCCGGGGGGGGGGGGGGGGGGGGGGGGGGGGGGGGGGGCGGGGGGGGGGGCCCGGGCCCGGGGGGGGGGGGGGCCAAAGCCTTGGGGCCAGTGGTCAGGGGCTGGGAGCTGAG
>JAAUXT010099808.1_pt1 | contig 10898 bp, 11 predicted proteins | sample 7278171 | NCBI WGS metagenome assembly JAAUXT01 (sample SAMN14350112, study PRJNA611818) | marine sediment metagenome | isolation source: surface marine sediment (1.8m) | place: French Polynesia: Moorea | collected 2018-08 | reverse complement strand
GGTCTTTTAGGGTTCAAAACCCCCCCCCCCCCTTCTGTATATACTGCTGCCGTAATATAGAGCTGTCTTGCTTCGTTTTCATGCACCAAGCCACTCAGCTTTGGTGCTTCAAAAGCAACGCGACTTGTGGTGAGAAGAGCGACCGTGTGCTGAGAGTCGTGCAGAATTAGATCCTCCAAGGGAGAGAGCGTCTTTGAGAGTAATTACGCCATCAAAGGGACGCTGCGTCGCGACCCTCGACAAAGACAAAGCGCCCGGAAATGTGAGCTCTTCTGTCACGGCTTCAAAAGGCAAAAGCCTTTTGTCACGGTGGTGGTGGAGGGTGGTACAGCTGCACTGCGCGCGCGGGAAGTCACCGCGGCTGTAGTTTGCACTGCGCGCGCTGGAAGTCAGCGCGGCTGCGGTTTGCTCTGCGCGCGCGGAGAGTCACCGCGGCTGTGGTTTGCACTGCGCGCGCGCGGGGAGAGTCACCACGTCTGCGGTTTGCACTGCGCGCGCGCGCGGGGAGAGTCACCACGGCTGCGGTTTACACTGCACGCGAGGGGAGTCACCACGCTGCGGTTTGCACTGCGCGCGCGCGGGGAGAGTTACCACGGCTGCAGTTTGCACTGCGCGCGCGCGGGGAGAGTCACCACGGCTGCGGTTTGCACTGCGCGCGGACGAGGGCGTTCCCTGCTGCACGGAGACCAGGTAGAACACATCTGCTTGCGGGGGGGGGGACAAGATGCGCCCTCGCTGAGGTCTTCATTTGCAGGTCTATGTGAACAGGACCTGACTCAGCCCTCACCTGTACTCGTACTCTCTGGCGGCTCCATTGACAACCCCCAGGACCCCCAAAAACTAAACCTTGCCCCCTTCTGTTGTGCACTGCATGGCACAAATTCAGCTGGCTCCGCACTCCAAGGGTTGGACTCCAGTCAAGACAGCACAGCACGGGTTGGTCCCATTTCCTCCCAGTTCAAGGCCTCGGTCCTTGTGTCCGATTTCTGCCTTCTCACTTTGGAAATGTCAAGTTTGCGCATGTGTCTAGCCGGTCCTCACCGCTGGGGACACAAGACGCACTGTGGCAGAAGCTTGAGTCCGACGCCACCCGAACACAGCACCCGCGAAGAAACGCAATTTACGGAGGAGAGCGGGGAGGGAATCCTGACGCTGATTGGCGTCTGAAGGGGATCACGTCGGATTCTAATTGCATTTATCAAGACTCCGGTGAACAACAGTCATGCGCGCTGCGTTTTGAGGCGGTGGGGGGGGAAACACAGCGTCTGTAGCTGCGTTGTTGTCACGTGGCGTTGATGTCGTCGTGCTCTTGAGGAAGGAAGACGTGACAACGTAGGCAGACATGACGCACACTTCTCCTCTGTGTATGTGTGTGCTTCTCTGTGTCTGTGAGTCTGTGTCTGTCTTGCTCTCTCTTCCTCTCTCTCTCTCTCTCTCCTCTCCTTCTCTCCTCTCCTCCTCAATTTCTCTGTCTCCCTTTCTTTCTGTCCGTCATATTTTGCTTTTGTCCTCTCTCTCTCTCTCTCTCTCTCTCTCTCTCTCTCTCTCTCTCAGGTTTGTGAACATGAGCAGCAGGACAACGCTGCGGCACTTTGTGCAATGAAACTCTTCCGCGTCACATTTCAAACGCCATTAGCCGAGAAAACATCAAGAGGAAAGACGCAATTTTCGCTGAGCGCGCCCTGTGGTCCACCCTCCCCCACTGGGAAACGAGAACGTTCCAGGGCTGGATCCAGGGGGCGTTGCAGAACCCTCCCCTCCCCACTGCGGACCACACCCACTTGAAAAGGCGCAAATGTACAGATTTCAGTTTATCACGTTCAAGTCCAAATGTTGACGGAAGGAACAGGGCTCTCAGAGGAAACGGGGGTAGCCCCCCCCCCCCTTAACCAGACCCTTGATACGCCCCTGGGATTTTCCAGCGCGCGGAATTCATTCGGAAATATCCGCCGCAATCAGCTAAATGCGGGAGGAATGTGTCAGAGGCGTCACTGCTCCAGAGCTACGCGCTTCTGCCGTCCGAGTGGCCGGGTTTACCGTGCAGCAGCGCACAGTGCTGCACCGCGGCCCCTCACACACACACACACACACACACACACACATACATACATACACAGAGACACACACACACACACACACATACATACATACACACACAGAGACACACACACGCACACACACATACATACACACACAGACACACACACGCACACACACACACACTGAGACAACTGCGCGTACACCATCCCACCTGCCTGTCTCTCTCTATCTCTCTCTCCTTCTCTCTCACACTCTCTCCCTCTCTCTCTCTGACACACACGCACACACGTACACACACACGGCTCTGTCGAGCGCTGTGCCGAACGCAGCTCTCAGCCAAGTCGTTCACCCGGTGTATCACGCAATCCTGGGACCATGTGAATCCGGTGTACTGAGCGCCGCGCACCGCACCTCCTGTGCACCCGGTGTACGGGGAGGACGGACGCGCAGTGACCACCGTGAGATTGCGCGGAAATGAAGCCTGTCAGCTTCGTTTATTCGCGACACAATGGAAATCAGCGCCGCTTCCACCGACACAGCGACCGCGCGAGGCGTCCCAGGGATTTGGAGTCTGGGACGTGAGAGAACGCAAACAGAACTCTTCTCTTCTGCATGAATTCTCTCGATTTCACGCCGGGCTAGACGTCGTGCATTTCCGTCCCTGTGCGAGGTCATGAGGAGTTGCGCCACGATGCAAAACGCATCGCACTGTGTCCCTCACCACCTGCTTGCCCAAGACGGGCTACAACACCGTCCACCACAGCACACGCACACACAGAGTGTGCGTGTGAGAGAGAGACAGAGAGAGGGGGTGAGAAAGAGAGAGAGAGAGAGAGAGAGAGAGAGAGAGAGAAGAGGGAGAAAGAGAGAAAAACTACAGTGAGTATCAGTGACGCGACTCGCCCATCTGTGAGAAAAAGGCCGCGACAGGGACAAACAGCGTCGGGTCGCCTCACCGACCGCTGGGCCGCGGGACAGAGACAGATTCTGCAGTGAACTGAGGGGCTGGGCACCATGGGAGCCGGGGGAGGGAGACACAAGGGGCCGGGGAGGGATCCACACACTGCAGGGCCGCGGGAAGGACAGATTCAACAGAGAACTGCGGAGCCGGGCACCAGGGGAGCTCGGGCATGGAGACACGGGTGGGCGGGGGGAGGGAGACAGGGCAGCCACGGAAGAGAGATACATGTGGATCCAACAGTGGACTGCAGAGCTGGAGAGCAGGTGAACCAGTGAGAGGGGACCAGGGTCCGGGGGGAGAGACACTGATTCCTGGCTGGGACCAGTGCAGTCAGGGAGAAATTTGCACACTGCTGGGCCGAGGGACAGAGACAGATTCAGTAGCGAACTGCGGGGTTGGGCACCATGGGAGCCGGGGGAGGGAGACACAAGAGGCCGGAGGAGGAAGACACTGATTCCTGGCTGGGACCAGGGCCGCCGCGGGAGAGAAACGAGAGAGACACAGATTGAACAGAAGACTGCTGGGCTGGGGACCAGCCAATCTGGGGGAGAGAGACATAGATTCCTGGGTGGGCAGCCGCGGGTCCGGGGGAGGGAGACACGGGTCCCGGGCGGACATCAAAGCGCCGCCCCGGCGACGCCGCGGCTCCGTCTCAAAGCGGAGTCTCACGGCTCGGCGCACAGACAAGCCTCCCACACCCCGGTCCCATACCCCCGGCTCATGTCCCGCGCTGATCAAAGCTGCCCACGCGTCTCCACTCATCCCCTCATCTCAACACCTGTTTGTTCTCTTCCGCGCGCGTGGAGGTGTGTTGGGCGTGGTGCCCACCGGACGCGTGGGGTGACGATTCCACGACTGTGGCGTATTGTCTCGCTGTTTGACCCTGTTTGGGACAGAGTGTGCGAGAGGCGCCCAATTGAACAGGCATGCATACACATTTGACACAATCTACCATCAGCTCACACTCAATGTAGTTTCAGAAGAAGTCCTTTCCCACCGCTTTAGGCTCAAACATTTGCTCGAATTGCATGACCTCAATTGTTCTGAAATTTGTTCATCTTGTGTGGTGCGAAAACAAAGAGCTTTTCAATCTGCGTTGAGTTCTTCACGTCTTTGCCCTGTTCACACTGCACGCTGCCATCTTGTTGACGCAGTGTTGCAGAACACTTGGAAAACAACACACGTGATCACGCACCCCGTGTATCTTCAAATTGCTCTTCTGGGGCTCCATCTCACAGCAGCCTCTCATGTCTCAAGAGCCAATAAAATTCCAGAATTCTCTTTATGCGGAGAGGCTCGTTTTGGTCGTAAATTTCAAATCCACTTTAATTTAAGGGAGAGACTTGATGATAAATGGGTGCTGGGGATCATAAACATGGAATTGAAGTGCAAAGCTGTCGCGTCTATGCGCGCTGCAGTGAAACGGAAGAAGCGCGGGGGGTGGGGGGTGGAGAGGAATGGGGATGGAGCACAAGAGTTGAGAAAAGAGGAAGGGAGAGACTAAGTGAGTGGGAGAGAGAAACGGGAAGAGTGAGAGGGAAAGAGATTTTTTTTGGAAAAAGAGAAGTGAGTGAGTGGGTGAGAGAGTGAGTGAGTCACTGCGAGTGTCAGAGAGAGAGAGAGAGAGAGAGAGAGAGAGAGAGAGAGAGAGAGAGAGACAAGGGTGCACACACAACTGGAAAAGATAAAGGGGAGAAAGAATGAGAAAACAAGCTTTGCAAGAGACAAAGAAAGAAAGAAAGAAAGAAAGAAAGAAGGAAGGAAAGGAAAGGAAAGAAGGAAAGAAAGAAAGAAAGAAAGAAAGAACGAACGCACGTAAACACCAGAAAAACAGATAGAAGGAAACGGTTGAGTCTGAGGCACCTCGGGTTCCACTCCCTGACTCAGTTCGGCTCTCACCCTGACCGATACTGACGGGACCCCCCCCCCCCCCGAACGCGCGGAGCCGCGCGGGGTGTCGGAACAGCTGCTCACAGCTTATTTACCTTCGTTCTATCTTGATCGGCCCGAGATTAACCCGGCAGTGCAGCGTTCCTCAGGTGAGCATCACGCATTGTTGGGATCCTGGAGAAAACAGCTTGTTCTTCCCACAAAAATCCAGATTCTGCAGCCATGTTCAATTCTCTCTCCCCGGCTCTGAAATCAATACCCAGTTGGGCAGAACCCAATTGAATCAGATGTGAAAATGAAGCTGGAGGCAGAGAAACGCAATTTCACGTTGATCAGCGCTGTTTGGAGGGTTTCTACGTCGCGTTGACGCTGAGTCCGCGTGACGAGACGCAGACGCGACGTGATGCCTGCGTCACGCTACGTGCGTCACGAGTGTCAAGTTCAGGCAGACTCAGAATCTCCCCCCCCCCCAAAAAAAAAATGAAAAAAAAACTGGATCCGACAGAGGTGCCTGTTGCGTTCATAAAGAGACGCATCACACCTCACCCAAGGACCTGCACACGGAAGTGAAGCAATGCGTGGTGTATTCCAGCCCCCGCCCCCCCCCCCCCCCAAAGAAAAAAAACAATCTGGATTCCATCAAAACTTCACTGTGGGAACCCGGTTCACGTCTTCACCACCCACGATCCAGGTGAACAGTGCAGGTCTATCCCCAGCAGAAAACGCGCACAGATCCAGGGGGTGATGGGGAAGGAACGGGCCCGCTGACAGGCAACTGTCCGACCAATGGCTGCGGTGTTCCTTATTGCCAGATCGGTGGCATATATGACCAAAGTTGCCCTGAATTTGTCTGAGAGCTAATGACTCGGAACCAAATGGTATCTGTGCCACCGATCTGGCATTTGGGGCACGTCGTAAAGGAGTGCACGGGTCTGCTTGACCTCGTCACTGGCTGAATGTTCCAAGGCCTTTGCTTCTGCACGCCACGTCCGCTCCTCCCTCCCCAGCCAATCCAGGGTCGAGCCCCACGTGCGTGCAGGCCTCACTCCGGATCCGCCCCCGCGTCAGTGCGTTACTCCGCAGCTCAGCGGCAGAATCCTGTGATCTTTCCCGCGCTGTTGAAACTTCGCAGCCCCGGAATCAGTGGGTGAGCGGGTCTGTGATTGGCTTTGTTAGTTGGATCCACCTGCTCCCGTGGCCCAAGGCGTACCCGGCTACTCAGGCTACAGACGACGGGGCCGAGTCTAAGGACTCCGGCACGCTCCTCGTGCAGCACTGGCTTTGTTTATGCACAATTAGCTCTGGATCCTTGGGTGCGTTATACAGCGTCCAGGGTGCGTCATGTAGTGTTCGTAAGGTGCATCACATGAGTTTTGGGTGCACCACAGAGCAACCAATTGCACGTCACACACCATCCCCAAGTGGATCACAGTGTCTCAGGGTGTATCACGTAACGTCACTGGGGTGAACCACATGAGTTTTGGGTGCACTACAACCAACGGTACGCCACATATCACCCCCAAAAGGTGTCTCCGGGTGCGTCACGCAGAGTTGTTTTTTGGGTGCATCAGGGTCGAGGTCACAGGGGGCAATGCTCAGGGGGCTGACACTGCAGCCGTGAATTTTTTTGTGCACATTGGAACATTTGGGCCTGTGGCTCAAACTTTAGGGGCCAAAGTATCCAACAAACATACTCAAGAAAAAGCAAAAAGTGTGAGTATGTGGCCTCAAAACCAGCAGAGAGGATTTGAGTCGATGGGGATCTGGTTCCCAATGGGCGCCCCTGGATCTTCCCCGAGACCAGTATCATTCTCCCTGAACAGGGCGGTTTCTATGCAGCGACACACACCCCACCACGCGGAGCGGCAGAAATGATCAAATTTACAATGCTGTCCCGTAGCCCCGGGAACTCGGCTTGACAAATCGCTTGTCAAATGCAGCGGAACAACAAATCTAATTTGGGCGCGCCTTATGGAGTGCAGAGGACGCGGTTCGGGATCGAGGTGGCCGTACTTCATGGTCCCACGCATGCTCTCTCGGTGCAAAACACGGCGTTTTGCGGTGGGTCACAAGGCGTCCAGGGGTGCGTCACACGGCGTCACAGGGTGCGTGACACGGCGTCTAGGGGTGCACCGCACAGCACCACAGGGTGCGTCACACGCGTTCCAGGTTGCACCACACATGTCGTCTCAGCGTGTACCACATACGTCGCAGGGTAGATCTACGTCACGTGGCGTCCTGGGAGTGGCTATACCCGCCACGTTCCTTCATTGAGTGTACAAGGGTGCAGCACATGACGTCCCTGGGTGCACCAAATGAGTTCTGAGTGCATCAAACAGTGACCTGGGGTGCACCACACGACATCCATGGGTGCACCATGCCGCACCCCACGAGGCTTTTGCTGACACACACTTCAATGGAGTTTTACTGCAGGCAGAGATCAGACGAAGTGCGCCCGGCGTGCACAGGTATCGAGCCCCGGGAGCTGCACCGCAGATGCCCCGTGGAGTGGGCCCAGAACCCGCGGATATGAAGTGTGAATGCGCACGTGCAATCTCCCCGCAGCTACAGCGTGCGTCAGGAAGGTTCACCGCGCATGCGTCACGCGTTACGTCGCTGCTTCACCCACTGGACGCAGGGCAAATTGAAGCTGTTTTCACATTGGTGACGTGCGGTCGTATATTTGACGTCGGCGTCAAAATTTGACATTGAACACAATGGTGGAATTTTTGACGTCAACCCAGAAAAACCGCGAGTCATCCAACGTGAAAACCCCTTCAAGTGACTTGCACGCAAAACGGAGTGTGATACATGGAGTGTGAAACATGCCTTGGTTTTGTGCGCGAGATCTGCTCAGAACCAGTTGGCGTTCAACGCTTTGAACGCGAGAGAGGTGCAGTTTTCGGAAATTAAATGCATTCTGCACGGAAGCCCCGTAAAAATACTTGCAGCCCAGTCGTTCTCGAATTTGTGAGTTCAGGTTTTGCAAACGAGACAACAGATTGGTGAGGAAAATATTGCCCAAAGGACTTCAGGTCAGTTTTGCTCCCTTGGTTGCGCAATCAAACTGAGCTTTGCTGCAAGGATGGTGCTGCAGCCCCAAATTGCCACGCTCCTCGCTGCGGGGACGGCGCTGCAGCCCCAGCCGCCCTTGGCCTCACTGCAAGGACAGCGCTGCAGCCCCAAATTCCCATGGTCCTCACTGCGGGGACTGCGCTGCAGCCCCTGCAGTGAGAACGCAGCCTCGCCGCACCACATGCCGCCGCACGCACCCAGATCCCATCTGCGCTTGGAACAGCCGCACACATCTCGGGTTCCACATGTAACATTCATGCGGAAGACGAAGCCGCAGTTTTACCGCAGGAAGCGCCTCCCGGACTCGAAGATGAAGCGACCGGAAACACGTGGTTGTGTGTCGTCATCAGTCCGGTTGATGGGACAATACAAGCGCGTATACATCAGACAATGAACCTCCCCGTGGTAAGACCCCCAACATACAGAAACCAGCCGTGTGTGGAACCTCCATTGGCATTCGTGGCCGCGTGGGGTGGGGGTCCTTACACAGAGTTTCTGCATGAGAAGACAAAGCCAAAAAAAAAAATTCCTCTGTGGTGGTGACGATTTTCCCGTGATAATTTTGGCCAAACGGTGTGTCTCACCCAGACGAAAGTTAATAGTATCAAGTCTGAGCTGTTGGAGGTCAGTGGGGACCCCCCGGGCCCCCAGGGCCCCCTGGATCTGCCCTGAATCTGTCCGGGTACGGCGTGCGGAGGGTCGGCAGCTGCTGCTGCTGTTGGTTCAACCTGCTGAAGCGCATCAACCCCGTGAAAACCAAATCTCTCTCCAGGTCGACCTCAGCTCGGGTCAGGGGTGGATTCAGGGACGGAGCTCAGCCTCAATCTGGGTCAGGAACTGATCCAGGGATGCAGGAACAGGACCCACTGAACAGAAATATCAGGTGATACATGTGGGTCCTGATCCTGCATCCCTGGATGAGTTTCTGATCAGTTTGAGGCTGACCCTTTTGCCAGATGTTTCTCGCTGATCAAACGTTGTGGTGGGCTCCAAAGTGCCCTTGACCAATATCAGATTACAATGACGTGTTCATTGGCGAACTGCCAAGCCTCAGATTCGTGACTCCAGATCCTACCTTGACCTTGGACCCTTTCATTTCCTGATCTTGGATGCTATCTTGACCCTGGAACCGCCCTGGCCTTGAAACCACCCTGACCCTGAATCTTACCTTGACCCTGGAACCACAACCCTGGAACCACCCCAAGCCTAACTCCAAACCAGACCCGTTCCCTAACTCTGCCTCAATCTGCCCCAACCCGGATCCACCCCGACCCTGGACCCACCCCGACCCTGGACCCAGCCCGACCCTGGACCCACCCTGACCCTGGAACCACCCCAACCCTGGACCCACCCCAACCCTGCACCCACCCCGACCCTGGACCCACCCTGACCCTGGACCCACCCTGACCCTGGACCCACCCTGACCCTTGACCCACCCTGACCCTTGAACGCACCTCCCTTCTGCTGCTGCAGCGGCTTGCTCTTGCACCGCATGGTCACAACACTGATTCAGCGCTGCTTAACGAACAAAACACCCGTATTCGCGTGTCAACAGTGTGTTTCGCAGGTCCCATGGGACCATTCTGTGGACGGTGGTGTGAAGGGGCGCGGGATGGGTGGAGACACGCAATCCAGTGTCCCTGCATCTCCAGTCTCCACCAACCCAGGGTCTCCAGAGCCTCAATCACCCTGGGTCCGCCCCTGGGTGTGGAGAGGGGTGGGATGGGTGGGGACATCAGGGGGAGACCTGTTCAGTTCTGGTGTCAAAACCACTGTTTATCCATCCAGGGGCGGTCGCTGACCCTTGCTTGTTTCTTGTTGTCAATGGGCTCAGGATTCTCTCTGAAGGATCAGAACCCAGTCAAGACCTGGATGGCAAGCAGGCCCCCTCGTGGCGGCACCTAGTCAGGGCGGGACCCAGTTCGGGCGGCACCCAGTCAGGATCCGTGGGGTCCAGCCCGACCCTGGGTCCACCTCCGCTCGTCTCTGCTGCAGACACAGATAATTTACAGAGCAGGCTGCAGGCATTTAGTGCAGGTCTGTTTTATTCAATGCGAGTGTCAGGCGTGAGGAGGTTACAACGGTGAAAAATGGCGCAATATCTCAGGGCGGCCCACGTGGTGAGCCCAGATAACACTTACGCGCCTCTAATGTCCATTCCGCCCCGCACTGGGCGCGCCAATCGCAGCACGCCGATCTGTGGCTCTCGACACGGAACAGAGCCCCGCTCTGCAGCCAGAGTGCAATGAGCACAGCCGCAGGCTTCCGTTACAGAGATGTACAGATCTGCGACCCCAGGGGTAAAACCGTGGTGGAGCTAGGGTACGGGGCTCCGGAGGATGCCCATGCGAAAATGTTGCCAAGGTCTTTTGCGTCACAGGTGATGCTATATTCCTCATGATTTCATGATTTTTTTGAAGTTGTTACGCTTCGAGCGTTTCTCTGTCCTCGATCGCCCAGGGTCTTCCAACCCCTCTCTTGCGAGTGAGGTGACCTTGGCCAGGTACCAAAATCACTTGCTGATTTGGGCCCCTTGGGACAACGCTCCGTGGGGGTTGTGGACCAGGAGCCTACAGAACTGTGGATACTGACCCTGAGGGGTGTGGACCCCGAACCTACGGGAGTGTGGACCCTAGATGTGAAAACCCTTACCCCTGGGAGTGTGGAGCCAGACCCAAAGGGGAAGAGTGGACCCTGACCCCTCAGAAGTGTGGACCCTGACCCCACAGGAGTGTGGACCCTGACCCCACAAGAGTGTGGACCCTGACCCCACAGGAGTGTGGACCCTGACCCCACAGGAGTGTGGACCCTGACCCCACAGCAGTGTGGACCCTGACCCCACAGGAGTGTGGACCCTGACCCCACAGGAGTGTGGACCCTGACCCCACAGGAGTGTGGACCCTGACCCCACAGGAGTGTGGACCCTGACCCC
>JAAUXT010032765.1_pt1 | contig 10898 bp, 9 predicted proteins | sample 7278171 | NCBI WGS metagenome assembly JAAUXT01 (sample SAMN14350112, study PRJNA611818) | marine sediment metagenome | isolation source: surface marine sediment (1.8m) | place: French Polynesia: Moorea | collected 2018-08 | reverse complement strand
GTGGGATTCGAACCCAGGCAGTCTCGGCCAGACTGAGATGCACCAGCAGTTTAACCCACTGAGCTAAGGCAGCTGCCCCAAGAAAATCAATATTTAGAACTCCCTAAGGTCATTGCAGCCCAGTGTCCGCTGCAAGACTGGAAGTGAGCCTGGAAGTGAGCACATCTCTATGGCAACAGCAATCACGTGACTCCTGGCGCATCGTGGGCTGCGAGACCGTCACTAGAGCACTCAATCTCCACATCTCCATGGCAACAGCAGTCATGTGACTGGGAGCAATTGCCCCAGGGCAATTGCCTCAGAAGTGCGCACTTTTGCGCTCTTTTTTTTTTTTTTTTTCCAAAAAAGCGCAGTAAACTTTCTTTCCAAAAGTGCGCACCCGCAAAACGTGATTTTGGCGGGAAAATGCGCGTGTTTTGCTCATGACATCATAATCTCCATGGCAACGGGCGAAATGGAGCGCTCTGATTGGCTGAGAGCCCAAATTGTTGTCACTTGCAGGTGTATCTTACATGATATACTACTTGCGCTGCCTATTTAAAGCCACGCCCACGACACCCTGGGTCTGTCGAGAGCAACAGCTTGAGACAGGAGTGAACCAATAAACGTTTGAAGCGTACGCTTGAGTTTGACTCCACTGCGGCAGTCTGGCCGAGCCGAGGCTGCTTTGTACCGCGGTGCCGCACATGGCGGCGGTTGTGTGGACGGGAACCACCGGGACCCGACCCGCACACAACACCAAGAGCGGATGCGCTATCATGAATCCATCTTGGTCCTCATGGGCTTCCTGTTGAACAGAGTTGGTGGCACATTAGCAGCAACAAAAAAGATGGGTTGCATTGATTCGCAATGCATGTCTTGCGCTCGTTTAGTGTTGGAGCTGAACGAGACGGGCGACTTCGACGCGTACATCTCCTGCAGCACGGACAACATCCGGCGGGTGGTGGAGCTTCTGGAGGGTGTGCAGGCCCGGGACAGCGGGCTGCGCCTCTGCCTCCCGCAGAGAGACCTGCTGGGGCACGTCGCGCTGCCCATCATCACTCCCGATCTCATCACTGTCAGGTCAGAATTCAAAACCCACGCTGCACGTTTTGTGTTTCTCATCGGTGTTTTCCCGGAGGCGCGAGAGGTCACTCGGAAATTCTCGTTCTCCCAGCTTTGCTGACCTTTCGCAGCGACATTTGAGGAACGTTCATCGCTCACTCCATTTTCAGGAGCAACAGAAACTTTCCTCGAAAGCTTTGCCGTTGTTCCATCTCAAGCCTTGTTGATAATGGTTTTGCTCACTCCCTGTGTACGGACGAGAAGATCATTCTGGGAAATTGTCTCAATGCAGGTGCAAGCACACCGTGCTGTTTCTGTCGCCGGAGTTCTTCGAGTCGAAGGAGTGCATGTTCCAGTCAGAAATTGTCACGTGGTTCTGCGCAGGTACTTCAGTTTTCAAGCACCAGCCTTCTGTAGTGATTCGGAACGGCAACTGAACCAGACGGCTGCGCGTAAGACATGAGGAGAAGCAAAGCGAAAGGGTCGTTCGACCTGTCAGGTCCAAAACCTCCAGACCGGTTTCAGTGATGGTCATCTGCTGTGGCACAGCCTTGTGCAGGGGTGGGTTTCTGGGGCTCACATGTATCTTGGTTCTCACGGCTTTGCCGAGGCCTCAAATAGAAATTCAACCAGTTGATCCAAAACGTTTTGTTGTTGCTCTTGTTTTCAGGAGCGGTGAGGAAGAAGTACATCATCGTGAAGCTGGCGCAATACGAAGACTCGGTGCCCGAGGAGTACCGCGCCTTCCTGACGCTCTTCAGTGCCGTCGTCAGGATCGACCTCTCCCGCCGAGAGATCTGCGACTGGCAGCTGCCCAGACTCCTCGGCTCGCTCAAGGCTCAGCTCTAGCTCCACAACAAGCAGCTCGAGCGACACACGCGGAACCGCGCTTGGTTGCTTCTTTGTTCCAGGATAAAAAGTTGCATGACGCGATTCTAGATAAACGGACAAGCCCACTCTGCCCCCTTCCACCTCTGCTGAAGAATGTCTGTTGGATTGATTCAGTTCGGTAGTGGCTGGCGAGTTACAATGTTGTGAGAAAGGCTGTTGTGTTTTGTTGTGAATGCTTCTTCCTCAGACAGGCTTTCGGGAGTCGTGGAGCGTCCACGTATCATTGACTCGGCAAACAAACGAATCAAGGCGATTCAATTTCATTGAGCGGAAGCCGCAGTTGTTTTGCAATTCAAATTGAGAAGTGCGCGCCTCAGATCCAGTCATTGAAAAACACGGAGATTCTTGAACGAATAAACGTTTAGATTTCTGTCAACCGTGTTCTTGTTCAAAGTTCAGAATCGGAACAGCAAACAGCACAGTCGTTCCTTCAAAAAACAGTTGTGCGCAATTTTGATGCATTTGTTTTTTCCGGCAAAAACAGCGGTAACATTGTCGAGCAACTGAAACAAAGCACACAAACGAAATCTGTGTCTGCAGGGATCGGAGTGTCACGTGAATCACGAACGGGCTGTTGACGATGTCTTGCCATACCAAACAAAAACAGCAATTGCAGGTTCCGTTGGTGAAAATCAACTCTCAAACAAGCAAAAGTATGGGTTTGGTTTTTCCTCTCAGGACATACGAGGCTAGTCCAAACCGATTTGCGAATGGTTGCGTTTGTTGTGTAATTTGTAGTGCATTTTTCTAGTGCGTTGACATGGATGTAGGTGACAAGTCCAGCACCTCTCTAGTCAATTTCTGTCCTGTTTTGCGAAGAATTGTCAATGTGAGGACACTTCTTGTGGAGCAATGTTCGGTGTGCGCATCGACCGGTCGATTTTGACTTGATTCAACATGCGCACAAAAGAAGAGCAAAGGGCAGAAATCCAGTTCTGTGTTTGGAGTGGACTGTCCCCAACAGAGACATATGAGCGTGTGAGAGCTGTTCATGGAGCCAACACATTGTGCAAGTCCTCAGTGTTTTGGTGGCATGCCCAGTTCAGGTCAGGAGACATGGATTTGAAGGACAAGAATCACAACCCCGGACCGAGGAAATTGACTCCTGCCAACCTGGACAAAATTCAAGCAGTGGTGGATCAAGACCACAGGAAGACTGTGAGGCAAGTTGCTTGTCCAAAAGTTCCACTCACACCGGATTGCGCAAGCTTGGCATGCACAAAATCCCAGCCACTTGGGTGCTGCATTTGCTCACTCCAATCCAGAAGCTCCGGAGAGTGACATGTGCTCGAGCCTCCCTGCAGTTGCTCCGTTGACGCAACCACCCTGTCCACATCATCACTGGTGATGAGTCATGGTTCCATTGCTGGGAGCCAGGCAGCAAAGTGTCCAGTTCACAGTGGATCCACTGCCAAAGAGAGCCACACCCACAAAAGCCGCACATCGAGCAGTCCACCCGGAAACTCATGCTGGTTCTGTTCTTTGACCAATATGGGGTGGTTCACCGTGAGTTTTTCCCAAATGGCCTTGGCATAGGAGGAAGGGTGTACCTGCAGGTACTCAAGAACTTGAGGGAACACGTCTGGCGCCATCATCCAGTGGTGTGGAGAGACCAAAGCTGGGCCATCCTGCATGACAATGCGCCGGCGCACACCTGTGATCGTGTCCAGCGTTTCATCAGACAAAAGAACATCACCCAAGTGCCCCACCCCGGATACTCCCCGGATTTGAGTCCTCCAGACTATTGGATTTTCGCTAAACTCAAGAGTTTGTTGGCTGGGCAACACCTGCAGACTCTGCATGAACTGGAAGTTGCAATTGACAACGCAATTCAGTGCATTCCACAAGAAAACTTCAGGCGTGCGATGGACAGATATCCTGAAAGACTCAGAAAGTGCATCGCTGCAAACAGAGCTTATTTTGAGTGCAACAAATAGTTCAAAGTTTGCGGAAAACTGCGAGCAATGAGCCACAGATGTTGTCTTGACTGTCACCAAATTTGAGCAAAATCGGCTGAACCAATCCGGAGTTATGACATGTGCGGTATTCTCCAATTTGGGTGTGGTCTCACCTGTTGAGAAACCTTTCTGCACCAATAAAAATGTAAACAAATGGGTTTCCATCTCTCCTGAACATTCGGTCTCTGAACCCATCACGAAAAAAACGCGCATTCCGTCTTTGAACAAATTGCAAAATGGAAATTCGCAAATCGGTTTGGACTAGCCTCGTAGTTCGGGCAGATTCGTGCCCAGAAGAGTCCGCCAGGGTCGGGTTGGGGCGACCCCAAGTGCTTTGGGGGGAGCCGAGTTCAACTGAAAACAAAGCGCCCTTGCCTCGCGATTATTTCAACATTCGGGTCACCTATTTCGATCGCTCATTCACTCGAGTTCCTTTGGTACACAAAACTTCAAAATGGACTGCGCACAGCCGTCTGAAAATGGCACCTTTCAAATCGTTTGACCCATCAAGTCCACCTGCAACCATCTCAGACCAGCAACATGAAAAAACTGGAATTCCTTTTCGGACTGACAAAATTTTCACCACTTTTGCTCAAAAACCACAAATCCTCAGACAAACGACCGTAGCTCTGTAACGCCTCAACCCATTTGCGTTATGATTGTCTCTTTGTGTACTTTGTCATTTGATGCAGAACAAGCCAAAGAAAGTTTCCAAACAAACGCAGAAACGTAATGTTGCAAAAACCATATCTTCAACAAGCTTTCAAAAGTTTGTACATGTTTTTGACCCCTACTCACTCCCAAATAAGCATGCTAACATTTTCTCAAACCTTGGGCATCCCCTACTATTTGCAACCAATTCCCTTCACAACCCACAAAATTTTTCGTCTGGCACAAAACAGCACAAAAGTATCTTTGCACACCTTTGTTTTGAGTCCACACCTGACTGACATAAGCAGTGCAAAATATCTTGGGCAGAATTCACAACCAGTTCCTGAAACAACCCAAAAAAGTTTCTTTTCCATGTCAAATATTTTTGGAAAAAAAGAAAAGCTGGATCACTTCTTTTGTCCACCACCCCAATGTTCAAATCAAACTTTTATGTTTCAGTAACCAAAAAAAAAAACTGCTCAAATTTACATTGGAGGTACAAAACACCTCCTTTATCTGGAAGCTCCTCCCATTCAACTGATGAAAAACATCACCCCAGACCAAATGTTGCTCTGTTTCAGAAAACAGCACAATACAGAATCCCATGTGCAACAATAGTGACTGTCTTTTTGAACCAATTGCACTCAGAATAAATCAAATTTTTGGTTTGCCAATTCCCTCGTGCACAAACTTGTGGCACCCCCACAAAAAAAAGTTCAGTTTACGAATTCATCCGTGTGTAAGTTGCACATAAAAAAAAAGAGGCACCCCAACTTTTGCCTTGATTTTCTGGTTTGGGGTCATATTGACAAAAACAGTAATCTCGCAGCGATTTTAAGACGCACCCGAAGTTTTGGTGCTCTTCAGGACAAAAAGGTGCGTCCTACACACATGTGGAGACGGTAGATTTTTCAGACCTCAGGTGTTTTTTGGGCATGAAACATAACAAACAGACCATTGAACCCAAAAAGAAATCTCAACCACAGCTCACAAGCCAGAAAGTTGAACATGATGCCTGCAAGTCACTTGCTCAGGTCGCACTGAACAGGAACCTGAACATGCATTCCGCTCAAATCGCCTGAAAAACAGGGCATGACACAAGAGGGGTTTTCACACACGCAGGGCCTCAAGATTTTGACTTGTCAGTCTTTCAGCCAACAGTTCTGGGATTCAAACACGATGAAAATCACTCAAAATAGTTTCCACGCGCAAGTACACACGACCTCCAATGGAAGGCCATGCGAGCGAAGGCGTGGTGAAATTCGTCCTCCCCAATCACACCGATGACCACGTCCACTTGCTGCACACTTCAGTAACGTTGTTGAACCTTCTTCATTTGAGATGGCGTTTGATTCTTTGGAAAATCCAAAAGTCAGCCGGGGCCAAATCCGCGGAATAAGGAGGATGACTGAGCACTTGAGTATTGGTGTTGCAGAGATAGGCCTGCCCACAGTTGCGGACGGCGTCGTCTGATGCCGTTGCACAGTTGCCTCATGACCATGAGGTAGACGTCAGCGTTGATACTATGTCCTTGTGGGATGTACCTTTTCAAGATGATGCCTTCAGAGTCGAAGAAAAGGATGAGCATGACCTTCACTGTCACTCTCTCCAGCCTGACCTTTTGCGGGTGTGTCTCTCCGGTCGATAACCACACTGATGTTGCCTGGTGAGATGCAGGGTCACAAGCAAATATCCAGCTTTCATCACCTGTCACAATTGAGTTCATGAAGTTGGCTCTTCTTCTCACCAAAGCCAAGTTCTGCCTGCAGATGGTGACCCTTCGCTGCTTTTGTGCCACCATGAGCAGATGCGCCACCCATTTGGCAGGCCTCTTGCAAAGCTGGAGAACCTTGCACACAGACTTATGGATGGTGCCAACACTGAGACGGACTCTTCTGGAAAGTTCTCTGATGCTAAGTGTCTTGTCACCTTGGAGAAGACGGCATATCTCTGCGAGCTTGGCGGCGGTCAGTTTGGGTGGACGCCCACTGCGAGGAAGAGACTTCACACTCCTTGCTCCGAGGCGAAATCTGTGCGCCCAATGATGCACCGTCGACTTGGAATACATAGCTGGACCGAAGCTGGAGACAATGTGTCTGTAGATGTTAGGGTTTGCCACACCCAAAGACACAAGGAATTGTATTGCCACCCACTGCTGCACCCACCGGTCATCAGAATTTGCACCAACAAGACCTACTTGCAACAAGAAAATCACGCAGACAAGCGTGACTTTCGCCATGGTCGCCTCACCCTCCGAAGATGGCCACCAAACAGGACATGTAGCTGGCGAGATAATGATCTAAATATGGTCAAACCAGGTCAAACACGACATTCGATCACCCACCTGTACCAACCCCGCAACCTATCTCTGTGATGGCCCAAACAACTGAGAAACTGGATCCGAACTTGCCTCGTAAAACACTACAAACTGAAGCAGAAAAGATGTATTGTCAGCCAAATCTGCACGCGGCTTCAAGCTCCACACCCGACCCGACGCCTGGTGTCAGTCGATCTCGGTACGACTACGTCCCCTTCAGGTAGACGAAGTCGTCTTCGCCTGAGATGGAGTCCTCACTGATGTTGAGGTAGGTGACCCAGTAGATGGTGTTGAACAGGACAAAGGTGAGAGGAAACAGCACACGGGAGTATCCGTCTATAACACTGGGGCGAATGCAGCACGCTGCTGTATAGTGGCACGCCAACTCAGGCTCCTCCGGCCCGCCGCCCCCGACTTCTGCACCGGAGAAGCCGACGCCTCCGCCCACCGCAGACTCGGTGACGTCCCCGCCGCAGGGAGCGCTGCAGCCGCCGGACGAGGCTCCAGCCGCCGCGAAGCTCTGTCTCGCGCCGCTGCCAGCGGGAGCGAAGCCGCCGCTGCAGCCCGGGGTGTAGGCGAAGCTGCTGCTGCCGGGGGCCGAGGACCCGAGTGACCGCAGGTCCACCTCCGTGTGCAGTTTGCGCAGGCTTGTCAACCGTACCTCCTGAAACGAACAAGTCTGAGCTGGTTGAAAGTCTGCTGAACCTTTTCCCGAGCGGGATTTTAGCTGAGGCCCACGGAAGGTGAAAACGGCTCGTGTGGCACACGTGAATTCCAAAGTCTTCTGCTCAGTGATGGTGACTGCAGTTCTTCATCAAAACGGTGTCTGTCCCTCACCTTCTTTGCCGCTCTGGCGACCAGGCTTTTCAGGTGATTGTGAAGGTTGCTCAATCGTTTCAGGTTGCTCAAATTTTTGAGTGACCGAAATGGTGAGCAACCGAAACCAATCACATGCAGGCATCCACAAAGTAAAATAGATCTGTGTGAACAACCTGTTGCTGGTGAAGATGAATGTCAAATTTGGATCTTTTACCGCATCCCCTCATGTACAAGACGCACCTTTTTGACCGAAAATTGAGCATCAAAAGAAGAGGTGCCTCTTATACGTTACGTGGGTGGGTTGAAAAATGAGACAAAGGCTTTAGTAATGGGGATTGTCTTGAAACATTTTGAGATATTTGAGCCAGAAGAATTGGAATACCACATTGGTTCCCCAAAACTGGGAACAGGTGGAAAGTTTACATGGGTGCGACTTATGCATGGGTGGATACGGTATGTCTTTTGGGTTTTGTTTGGGTCATGGATAATGTGTAAGTGAAGAATTTATCAAGTTCAAAATTTTGAGGGCAAAAAGTTCACATTTTTGGGTCAGAAAATTTGGACTTTGTCACACAAAGTAGGCAATGCCTCAGAAAGTACAAATTTTTGATGAAGGATGTACGTATGTTCATATATTTTGATGAAATATTGGTTGCGTGTTGGACTGGTATCATACATTTTTTTCATTTTCAAAAGTTTGTGCCTGTTTTCAGTACAAATTTGGATTTTTAGGAAAGTACCGGTATTCAAAATTGATATTCGGGTTGGTTTAGCATGTAATAAGGTACAAGGTGCACATTTTTTGTATTGCATGCAGTGACTGTGACTGCAGCACATAGCAACCGCTGAAAAACATATTGACCGAACCACATAGCCACGGGAAATCAGAGTGAGCAGAATTTCCTCAAATCACCGCGAGCTCCCTTGAGCTATTTTTTCTACACTCGTTTCACACCTGATTCTAAAACGAGGACACTGAGGTTCGTCGCGGTGAGTGCTTCCACACTCCACTCCACATGACCATCGTGTTATTTTCTGCTCCCTCAGGTTGTCGCCAGATCAGGTCCAGGTGATCAAGGAGCTCCTCGATATCGTTCATGACACGACCTCGCGCCCTGTTCCCCGTGCACGTCCCAGTTCAGCTGTGAGCTCGGGTTTCGTTTCCTTGCGTTTGGTTGGAATTTTGCTTCGGAGACGGTTTCGCACGCAAATCTGTTTTCTGTAGTGAGTTCAAATGAAGCAAAAACAGGACCCATTTTCAGTGGCGTTTCCTTGAACAGAATATTTCCCAGAAAATCCTTGAAAACCACCCGAGGGGGAAGCAGCACCAAAAGCTCAGTCCGCACGATTGGTGCAAAGCTGTTTTCTTTTCCTGGACGCACAAGGTTGCAAGAATGACAAGGAGCTGTACATATGTACCTCGCAGCGGTATTCCTGTGTTTTCAGAGTGAAAGAAAATAACCATCGAAAAGAGGCAAGGTAATTTGTGCCGTTACATCGACATGACTCGGAGCACATTTCTTGGGTTGGGTCAGTGCAAAGGTGTCTTGTGTTCCAGCCCGCAGGCCTTGCACTAAGCTGTTTAATCCTTTCACGACAGATTGATTTTCTAAATAATGCACACACGTCGTCTCCCTGTTGTGTGACACCAGCCTGACGAGATTACGGTCTTCGTTTCATCGTTCGTGACCTTGTTTGGCTGCAAAATGCAGCAGATGCCGCATGTCGGCTGGAGCGCATGGAGAAGAGTCAGAGTCACCTCAGCAAAAAATCTGGGGCAGCAGTCAAAGTCAGATGCTGGAGCTTCACGTTTCGTCTGAGGCCACTTGTTTCTTTGATCACAAAAAGGTTTTGAAATCTCCTGGTTTCAGGCGCGCGTCTCGTTGAACATCGTGCTTGTTCGTTTGTTTGTTCGTTTCCACAAAAGGCCGGTGAAATTTTAAATTTTGCAGATGAAAGGGGATAGCACCTTCTGAACATCCAGTTTCGGGTCCCTGGCAATGCAGAAGGAAAGACCGACCTGTTCCTTTTGTGCCAGTCTTTGCTCTCTTTTATCAAGAAAAAGGGATGATCGGGCAAACATCCGGTTCTCACTGCGAGCTGACCTTGCCGAATTCCAACGTGCAAAACGTGCACTTGAGACCGTGCAAACTTAGGAAACTGTATGAGTTCACAAATTCTCATCCAGCCAGGTGATCGGTGCCACATTCCCATGTTTAACCGACCGTTCTGCGATCTCCCACTGATCACCTGTCTGGACGAGAAGTGAGTTCCTAAACATGAAGATTGCTTGTGGGATATCACAAAACTTGCTCTCGACTGTGTCTCGAGCGCATTCTGTGATCTCCCACTCACAATCTCCATACATTCGGGAACTCTTACGTGACAAGAGGGTCATGCGGACTGCAAAACGAGTAGAAAATCCGACCAGCTCATTCTGACCCTCGTTGTGAACAGTCAGTTTGAAAGATCAGTGTGTCAGAGCTCCTTGAAAGACCTGAAAGACTGTTTCCCTCCGCGTTGCTTATTCAATAGATCTAAGACTCAGTAAACACAGCCGGTCCAGGATCAGGTGGGTGGAGGCAGGTGCAGAGTGGGGTCTCACCCTCACAGGCTCTCGAAGGGAGTAAATTGCAACAGTTCAATATGCAAACAGGAACATTGGCCAGTGGTGAAAAATTGGGAGTGGGTGTGTGGTGGGGCCCACGGCCCGACCCCTGCGTCCGAGAGGGCGTCAGGGTGCAGAATCCGAAACTAGTAGAAGTGTTCCCCGTCTGCAGCAGAAGTCATGGGTTCTGTTTTTCCGACGACAAAATTTGTCGTGAACGTTTGGTTCGGCTGTTACACAGGAACTCAAGCCGTGGCAACACGGACTTTTCACCTCAGTTTGGACCAACAGATCTCCTGCATTTGCCTGGTTTTTCATTGAACGTAGATTTGGATGTTTTAGTACGAGGCACGAAATCTAAGTTCCCGATTGGGCGGTATTTCTTGTCGATTGAGTGTGAATTTTTCCTGATCCTTGGGGAACAGTAGATAGTAGGTAAGAGTCTTTCTTACCATACAAAGAACCCAACAAAAGAAGATGTTTTGTTCAATATAGAATCAGTTGAAGCTTAATGTTGCACACCAGGTTGGCTAAAGTTCATTGCAGAAAGTATCAACAACTTTGGTAGTTTCTGTTTGGAATTATGGATATTTGATGATTATTCCTGAAG
>JAAUXT010026789.1_pt1 | contig 10899 bp, 10 predicted proteins | sample 7278171 | NCBI WGS metagenome assembly JAAUXT01 (sample SAMN14350112, study PRJNA611818) | marine sediment metagenome | isolation source: surface marine sediment (1.8m) | place: French Polynesia: Moorea | collected 2018-08 | reverse complement strand
CACACACACACACACACACACACACACACACACACACACACACACACACACACACACACACACACACACACACACACACACACACACACACACACACACACACACACAGAGCAACCATGGTCATCAGCAGAAAAGTTTCTTGAGAAAAACGTTCTCTGGGAAACGACGACGCACCCGTCCGTCCACGGATAACGCAACTCAGGACGCGAACACGAGTACAACAGTGCTCACGACATTGGCCCAAACTTTTCAGGGACATGTGGGGAGAGACCATCCCGTCCGACACCACCTCCCCCGCACCCTTACCCCCACCCTGAATTCGGCCTGAACTCTTTGTTCGTGACCCGCACTCTTCCAGGATCTTCCGTTGCGGGGGAATTTTCCGTGAAATTTTCCACGAAATTGAAACAAGTGTAAACAGGATATTGCCTCCGAGGTGGCCGTTTCCGGTGCTGAGAATAGAAGAGAAGACGCGTTGTGACGCCCCGACGCGACGCCCTGCAGCTCTGACAACGAACTCGGCCCAATCCCGTGATTGACAGTCAGCAGACGACCAAGCATGGAATGATTTTTATATTTTTCCAAAACAACGAAACAGGACCAAGCAACAATACACACAAGCCCAAGCAAAACCCTATTTTGCGATGTTGGTCCCCGAATTTTTCTCTGTGCCGCGATTATCGCGAGACGGTTTGGAACCTACAGACCAGCGGTAAACTCGTAACCGACTCCCCTGATATCCCCCCCACACACCACCCAGTGTCTCTCTCTTGGCGCTGCCCCTCCATGTCCTCACTCAGTTTCCCCTGCAGTCTCCCCTCCCTCTGCTCCACGCCTGGAACCCTCCCGCCAAACGCCGCCCCCTCTCCCGGCGCCGCCCCGTGGTGTCCCCTCCCCCTCTCCCGGCGCCGCCCCCGTGGCGTCCCCTCCCTGGTGCCCGGTTCGCGTGCGGTGCCTCGCTCTCAGTCCGCGCACGCGCAGTGGACGATCACGCGGTGCGACGGACGCTGATTGTGGCGCGATCGTCTTTCAGCGAGGAGCACGCCACGCAACGCGCCCACACTCCAACCACGCCGCAGCGCCGTCCTCGCCACAACGTCTTTCAGCGCCGTCCTCGCCACAACGTCTTTCAGCGCCGTCCTCGCCACAACGTCTTTCAGCGCCGTCCTCGCCACAACGTCTTTCAGCGCCGTCCTCGCTGCAACGTCTTTCAGCGCCGTCCTCGCAGTCCCAACAAACTGCAGCTCAGGCCGTTACAAACATTAGCAAGCACAGGTGCGGGTCTTGGATCAACATGGAAGGTTCTACCCAGATTTAGTTCCACACCAACGCTGGGTGCGACAAAACTACACCTTGTACCAGATCGCCAGGGGAACGTTTTACCCCTTTTCACGGGGCTGAATCGCCCAAGATTCGCTCCGTGGCATTCCGCAACATAACCCGCACCAGACTCTCGGCAACGAGACCGCAATTTTTCACAAAATCCGACTGGTCCCCGAGTCTCTTTGTTGAAAAGGGAAGAAACGCATGAAATCAGAGCCTTTTGACTCCATTCTGTTTCTGCATTATGGATCTGAGTGTTTTGCCATCTCTGAGACGAGTTGACCCAGAAGCTTCAGACCCCAGTCTTTGTGCAGCCTGTTCCAAGGGCGACTCAATACGCTTTGAGCACCGCATCCAGATTTCACCCAGCATGGAAGGGTCCCGCCTTGAATGAATCTCCACGTGAACAAGTCAAAAGCGAACTTGAACAGCTCAAACGCAGAAGAATTTAGCCGTGCGCAGAATTCCACGCTCTGTACTCAAGCGAACACGCACTCACACGGCGAAGTTCCACACAATATCACTCGTCTTCGTGTCAAGATTTCCTCCATCTTGAGCGCCACCTGGTGGATGTCGTGACTGACGACCTTCTGGAGCGCTGCGTCGTCGCTTCCGACTCGTGACGCATCCCGTGTTCACGAGGCTTCAATGCTCCGCTCACGCCCACCGTGCAAGCTGTGCGATGACGCAATGCCTCCCCGCAACCACACCGGACGCTTGACGCATCGAATCACGCACCACAAAAGGTGCACCACCACTTTAAATTTGGCGCAAAAACACACTGCCTGATCATCTGGTGCAAATCATGGTGCTTCCATTGCAGAATTCCGTCTGGCGACTGAATCTGTAGGTTTCCCTGTCGCCATCGTCTGACGTCGCCACGTGAAAACGTGCGACGCCGTCCAGTGTGCACCGTCCTTGGGGAGATAAACGTCGCCGCGTGATCGTCAGTGCATCTCGAGCCACAATTTTCTGCGTCATCGTCCTGTCAGCACTGAACGTGGCGTCTCAATTATACCTTTCACAGCTGCAATTAAATTCCCCGTTTTTAGGTTCGGCGCTGTCAACCGAGATTCACGAGTTGAAACACCGGCTCAATTGTACCTGTCCAAATTCTATTTATAGATTTTTCACAAGCGCACGCACACACACACACTCACACACGTGTGCAAAGACTGAGAGAGTCTCCACCGACACACACGCCTGCAACACACGCACACACACACACAGACACACACACACACAGACACACACACAGAGTCCTGGGCAAGGGTCCCACTGCTCACGCCACCCCATTCGTTGTTTCTGAATGTCGCTGAAACGGCATATCTCTTCGCAAACTTCCGAAACGAGACGCAACAGTGCCGTGTGCAAGTGAAAAACATGAATCATGAATCAAGTCTCTGGAAAATATCTGGCAATGTGAACTCGTGGGCGTCACTTTTGCTGGGTCAGTCAAACATGGTCTGGAAAATCACAGATTTGGGTCACTGAAGCAATGCGCATGCGCTGACGTCTGCGCCCACGCCTGCTGTCCTCATAACAAACACCCTCTGGGCCTATCACACAGGAAGTCAGGAGTCAAAGGAACTTGGGCACAACTGACCCTTCCAAAGCGGACCACTGAAAAAATTCCCCGCTCCTAGTTTAGACACAGCCTGCAGACACATCACATATTCATTGTGTCCTTGCGCAGACAGAGTCGAATACACAAACCTTTGACTTTAGAACCTGATCCTCCCACTGGGAGAACGCGAGGGCGTGGTTCACACTGGATGCATTGTGCTGGCTTCCTTGTGCAGTCAATGGGCACCGTGCCACAGCCAGAGAGAAACAACACAAGGCATATGTAACACCGACACTGGTACGGGGAGGAAAACCATCTTGACTTTCAAGTAGAAAACGAGCCGCATGCCGCTGTCATCACTGTCAAGGTAACCACACTCAGTGAAATTTCCCTGTACTGAAATTTCCTTGCAGGGGGGTAACAAGGAAGCCCCCCCCCCCTGTGCAAGGAAATATCCTGCACTGAAATATCAGTACAAGGAAATTTCCCTGTACTGAAATAACCTTCCACCTAGCGGGGGGGGGTTACAAGGAAAGTTCCTTGCAAGAAAATTTCCCTGCACTGAAATTTTCTTGCATGGGGGGTTGCAAGGAAATTTCCACCGTCACCTCAAGCTGAACTGAGTGAGATCGAATTCGTGCACCGTGACGCATTCGGGGTCATTTCCACGACGCATTCCAGGTGTGTGTGTGTGGGGGGGGATATGTAAAAAATGTACCTCCTCCGTGACACTGAGCGGGACACGTTTGTACTGAACAACGTTGACGTCGCAAAAACACGCTCTGTGGAAACCTTCAGTTGGGATTGAGACTTCTCGCCCTTCTGTACCTCACGTACAGCCAGAGTTCGTGTTCTTGTCACTTCTCACACTCAATTTGCTCACAGAACACCTGGCCCCTCGACACGTGTGTCTCTTTCACGACTGGCCCACAAGCGTCACCACCACTCACGGTTGAACCTGTTTTTCAAGACGCGTCACGCATTGTGTCACTGCCTGCGTCAAACAGCGTCGCGTTGCCTCAGCAACGTAGCGCCCGTCAAGACAAACGCCGCGCCCGTGGAGACGATGGGGCAGGACGTATCAAGCGTGCAAGAATCCACAGCAAAAGCGACGGCGCTCATCCCCCTCCTGCTGACAGCACGATGCACAGGGAGTGAACCAGGGTCGCGAGACGGCACCCTCCGCCCAACGCACCGGGTGTGAGCTGGTGTCGGGCCCGGCCCTGCGGCAACGGACGCTGCCCCTCGTCACAGCGCACGACGCACCGGGAGGGACGCTGCCCCCTCCCCCTGGTGTCGGCACAAGACGCACCGCATGTGAACCCGCGCAGGCAGGCCGCATCTCCCACCGAAGGGTCAGCGCCTGACGCACTGTGTGTGAACTGGCCTGTGCGTGAACCGGCCTCGGCTCCCGGGCCCCCGCGGGGAAGGCCGGGTCTCCCCCCGGCGTCGCGTGCGCTTTACCCCGGCATTAGGCGCCTCATCCCTCACGCGGCTAATCTGCGTCTCGGCCCGGGCGGTGTCCTCGCGCCCCGCCGCGCCCCGGTCTCAGCAGGGCCCACACTGTCAAAGCTTTGATGTGGTGAAGGCACGGCTGGTGATCACGTCACAAGGTGACGGATCTGTTGTGGCTGAAGCTGGTTTGACCTGAGGGGGTTTTCATATTGAGTGACGTGCGGGCGTTTTTGGATTGACGTCCAAAAACTCCTCCATCAGACTCAATGTTAAATATGAAAACCCCTTGACGCGCCGCGGGAAGCACCTTGTGAACCCACGTGGTTCTCTCGTGACGTCACAGTGAAAAGGACGCCGTTGGTGCACGTCACACAAGATCTATTTCCTCCCGAAAATCTACAATCCTTGGCTCACACTGGGTTCACACACTTGTCAGAAGTCACCTGCACTATGAGCCACGCACACGGACGCAACACAGATGAGGAGCGAACAAACTGTCCCTGGTCCAGAGGTCCTGGTCTGGAAACTCAAATCAATCCCCCTGGTGACGGAGATTGGAACCAACGTTCTTCATCAGATTGGATCTCAAGCATTTTCCCGGCATTTTAAAAACAAAATTTCCACCAGAGGGTATGGCAAGAACTGCATCTCCAAACACTGTCTGCACCAGCGCGCGTCAAACGGCGTCAAAACGTCACCAGGACGCAGCGTCACAACGGAGCGTCGCGTTCTCACAGCGTCGCGCTGTGTTTGCGATGATTTGTGCTGCGTGCGGAGAATCCCAACACTGCGAGATTGAAACAAACACGTCGTGCAATTGAACCGTAACATTCGATTCTGTTGAGTCAAGTTGTCGTGTTGATGATTCGTGTACTTAGATCTGTAATCTGCATGGGTGTTCTGGGTGTGTGTGTGTGTGTGTGTGTGTGTGTGTGTGTGTGTGTGTATGTGTGTGTGTGTGAGAGTGTATTTATATGTGCGTGGTGGCTGCGCGCAGTGGAAAATTTTACGCGCCTTTCTCGGTCTTCCTGACATCATTTTGAGAGCCTGACTCAGGCCCTGCACGTATCCCAGAACAGGTCTCTTCAACAGAAACGAACCCGAAGGTCTTACTGCACCACTCACACGATAGAATATTTCGAGGGGGGATCAGTGCGAGTCCCATTCAAAATTTCACAGGAGCACAACAGATGGAGTTGTGCTGCACGCAACGTATACGGTGGGAACCGGCCTCAGCGTCAGTCGGGGAAACGCACAGATGGAGTTGACGTCGTCGACCCTGAGCGAACTTGATTCATTCGCGACGTCCCTGGACGCGACGCGACGCGACGTGCGAACGTCGTGAGGAGCGACAGATGCGATGGACACGACCCACAATGAAACCCACCGCGCCGAGCACACGTCTTCAGCCTCATGCAGCGCCGTCCCATGATCACAGTGTGAACCAAAGTTCACATGGCAATCGTGTCCACGAACAAGAACCACTGCTCACAGCAACTACGTCCTCTCCGCAGACAAAGGTCAACCAAAGAAAAGGAGTCGGAGAGGAAGGAAAGTCCTGATTCAACGTGACCCACCCCTTGCCTGCCGACACATCCAAATGGGGTCAGAGACACGTGGTCAGCACGACAAACTTTGTACGTTGCCACCCCAAATCAGTAGCACTGCGCTGGACGCTGCTGGTCACGCGATTCGCTCGTTGCGTTCTGCACACATCGTGGCTCACGCATCAAGGACGGCGCTGCATCAAGGACGGCGCTGCATCAAGGACGGCGCTGCATCAAGGACGGCGCTGCATCAAGGATAGCGCTGCATCAAGGATGGCGCTGCATCAAGGATGGCGCTGCATCAAGGACGGCGCTGCATCAAGGACGGCGCTGCATCAAGGATGGCGCTGCATCAAGGACGGCGCTGCACCGCCAACGTGAATCAACGCCACGAGTTTCAGCCTCGAAACGTCGGAAAATCTGAGGGCCCTCAAAACTGGTCCATCGTTCTGTGCCGTAGATCCTGATTCTGTTTTCCCCCAAGACTCAACCATGAAGTTCTGAACATGGAGACAACAGGCTCACTGCATGTTTCACAGCTGACGCCTTGATTCATCTTTTACCACTGTGCAGTTTGTATAAAACCGAACATTCGTCCAAAGACGCAAGGTAATCACGCAACGCGTCCAATAGAGATCCATTGCCTTGTGTACCACTGCCTCTCCAGCATGGCATGTCTGCTCTGCGCTTGCAGCTGAAGCATACACACGCACGCACACACACACACACACACGATTCCCCATGACCGCACTCACAGGTGTACTGGAGAGGCACAGATAGCACCCGTGCTCAGGAGACACCTCACGCCTCTCCAGCACGGGGGCCTTCCAGCACCGCTACACCTGCCCCGCCTCTGACGCCAAGCTTCACACAAACTCTCGTTTCACCGCAACAGTCCTGCTCGTTCTCCGGATCAACAGATGCTATTTACCGACGGCGTCTCCTTGGGTTCAGGTCGCTTTGATCCGAGTGTTGACGCTCCCATTGATTACAATACAAATATGTGGATTAATCAGAGGATAAGCCGGGATTAATCTGGGAGATTAACCTCCGCCTGAACCGCCATAAACCAGACTCATTACCGCCTGGGTCCCGTTTCTGTGTCAACTCGCGGGGACCCGTGGGAGAGACGCGCGGTTTTGACGCATGCGCCGCCGCCGCAGGGTCGGTCACGTGTGTAGATGGTGGCGCTCCCGTGTGAAGTGCGTCAGTTCTTGAGTTCCACATGTGTGTGTGTGAGTGTGCGTGTGTTGGTGTGTGCGTGTGGCTGTGTGCCTGTCAGTGTATTGTTGACAACTTTTTCCCTCTTCTCATGACACTGAATTTCTCCGTCTGTTACGCAAGCCCCTTGCACATGTGGATATCAGCGGAAACGTACTTTCAGAAGAGATTAGTCAAGAGCAAGACACTACGCGTCTGAAAACAAACCAGATACGTTATGAGCTGCAAGAAGTTTTCCCGAAGATTCGGGAAAGAACAGGATGAAATGAATCCACTCGCAAACACAGCTGCACGCATCGTGTGAAAACTGTCTGAAGCCAAAAATGTGTCTCTGCAGCTTGGTTCAAGAAACGAGAAAGCAGTTTTGAACACAGACGTATTCCAAGCACCGCAGAACCAACCCAATAACGAGGCAGGTCCTGATCCTGAGGTTGGAGTACACGCAGTGGGTTCTACCCGTGAGGGAATGGCTCCAACTGTTGCCATTGCGCAGAGGCGCTCCTTCGCATGCACCAGTGTGTTCCTGGGGATCCTCTGTGTGTGTGTGAAAGTGTGTGTGTGTGTGCTTCAGTTGCAAGCGCATTGTAACAGTGGGAATAGACGAATCGGCGGGACGTCCAGATTCGGCGCACGCGCGTGGCGTGGGGTGGGCACGTGGGTGGAGAGAGGGGGCGGTACCGACATGAAGCCCTTTTGACGCAGCTCAGTAGAAACGCTGACGCACCTCCTAAACTAAGCAGTTCTGTGTGGGCATCCACCACACTCTCATCATGCGCAGTGCGAACCTCGCTTTTTGACGTTGTTTTTGCACCGCACGTCGATACGCAGACCCTGCGTGTCTGGACTGATCATCGTGCTTCCCCAATCTCGCCAGACACGTGGTCTCCACAAATCACCTGACTGACTGATCTGATCTCTCCAGACTTCAATACCCACCTGGGGAAATCAACCGGCCGAGCCGATTGGGGCGTGTCTGGGCGAAGCGGTCCAGCGGGACCACGACAAATGTGGACCACTCCAGGGAATGCACCACCGACAAGAATCGGTTTTCCGTCCAGAGGATTGCTTACCGCAGTTGTCATTCCCCGGTGTGATGAAATGGCCAGACCCCAAGACCAGAAGACCTTGATATCTGACTACATCAGGTTCCACTTGAAAGAGTCAAAGACTCAACAGGGATCTGAGTGGGATTTTCAGGGGGTGTTTGGCCATTTCAGGCGGCCCAGAAATGTCACCTCCCACACACGGGCCACCGCCTCAATCTGTCCTCCCGATTCTTCCTGCAATGCCAGATTCTGCACAGTTGCATCAGGAATATTTCCCAGTGCACCTTGTGCTGTGCGCTGTTGTCAAGATGCGGGGTTTTGTCCAGAACTGAACAACACAAAGGCAAGGGAAGCGGAGTCACTTCCAGTGACGAGCAAAACAAAACTGCCACGGCACCAGACACACCTGGGACCCACCGGTTCCCGTTTGTATTCATTCTCCATTTGAAAACTTTGCATTTTTACAGCATAAATTCCGCGCCGGGAGCCAGGCCATTCGACGCGAGTTAGAGGCCCCCGGGGACCAGGTTATTCCTCACAGCGCAGACGCGGCGACGAGACACTGCGCGGCGTCGTCAAAGAGCAGCTTTAAGCGGGTACCAGGTATAAATTGCGCGCAACTTTTCGGCGCAGATCTCTAAACGCGAAGGACGGCGAGGACGAAACGGGTCGGATAACCGCGCACTTCTCTTGAACCACAGGTGAGTCCGTCTGTCTCAATACTTGTTTTCAAATTTGTGCAAGACTTTGCACGGGCTTCATGTTGCTGGTCTTTCTCAGTGCAAAAATGTTTGGCAGATCTGCCTATTTTTTTTCACAAAAGTGAAAGAAAATCTGACAGGAGAATCTTTGACAACAAAGGAGGGGGCGTCAACAGCAGAATTTGACTAAAATTGATTTTGTTCACATTTTTGGCAAATGAACGCAAGGAAACTATTTTTTTCAAATCAGCTTCCAACGAAGCAAACTGCGTGGTGTACATTTCGACAAATTTCAGCCAGTTGTGGCAGGAATGCAAGAAACAAGGCACAGTGCGCCCGTGATAAACCTCACTCCTGTCAATACTCAAAAGTATTTTGACACACTGCCAATTTTATGCGCTTTTTGGATGGTGTGTTGAATCGCATCTGTGAGTGTCTTTCTTCCCTTTGATGTTCGTCTGATGTTGAGGTTGGTTTTGCTTTGTTGTCGATTTCTTATCAAACTCCTCGTTTTGTTCCTGGTATCAATTTCGTTTTCGTCCTTTGGATGCAGAATTGAACATTGAAAATTGTTGCCAAGTTTTCTTGCAAAGGGGAAAATGGATACCTGTGTCTTTTTCTCCTTTTTCCTCACATTTTCTCCCCCCCCCCCTCTTTTTCTGGTTTCTTTTCTCCCCTTCTTCTCTTCCTTCTTCTGTCAAACTCGCAATGCTTTGCGTCAGACGCTGAGAATCTGACGCGCTGCGTCATGGCGAGACACGACGTTCTGGCGACGCGCTGCGTCACGGCGACGCGCCGCGCCACACACCACAGTGCGCTCGTAGAGAGGAACTCCCTGCCGGAGAAATTCCATTGGGGGAGAGCGCAGGGTGTGCCGAAGACAAACCGCACACACAAAACGGGGCGGGGCAACTTTAAACGGTGGGAGCGCTGCTCCGCATCAAAAGCAGGGGCGCATCTTCCAAGGGTGTGACTTCACCCTTGGGACTTTGGCACCAGGGGCAGAAGTTAAGGTTGCGTCTTTTGTACGTGTGCGTCTTGCACACGGAACTGTACGGTGGTTTCAAGCATCTGAGCGGTCAGTTTTGTTAATTCTTGTACGCAAAACCCTCTTTCTGTGTTCCCGGGGAGTGCACCAAGAGCATAATTGCTGGTTCCGCTCCTCTTTCCACAGCAGCTTCAAGTTTTCAAGGTTCTTACTTGGCTCATTTTCAAAGACACTTGAGATCCAAGGAACTTTATCAGAGCTCAGGAAAGAGTAAATCCACCGTCTCTCTTTGTGCGAATTGACGCAACACGACGGATTCGGTGCGTTCGCGTCGCAGACGTCATGACGTCATGTCTGACGTCAGTGGACGCTGCGTCCACCTGCACTGCACCGTCATCAACTACGTAAAAGTCGCACTCAAGAACAAAGACAAACCATATCTTTTGTCTTTGTTTCATGTACAACTGAGCTCCATTGAGAGCATGCTGAACACCAGTGTGTCTGTCACGTGACCGTGGGCACCCCGCACCCCACTGAGGGACGCGCTCTGTCCTTGAACGAATTCCTGAGCGAAGTTGTTCTTTCATCTACAAGGACTCTGAAAGGAAAGACGCCTCCCCCGCGACCCCGGATCCCCCGGGGCCACACCCACCCACACCCGTTGAGTGAATGCGCCTGAAACGAGCGAACCGCCGCAGTGGGTCGTCTTTGATCAAAACTCAGTCCGAAAAGGAAGATCACACACCATTTCCACACCAACTTCTTTGCTTCTAATCGATTTATTACGTTCTTCAAATACATGAATCACGCACACATACCAAACAAAAACTTAAATAAAGAAAAGCAATTGGGGGGAGGGGGGGGATGAACACCTCGCAGTGAACTTTTTACCATTTGGTAGGAGTGGTATGAGTTAAGCAAATCTGCCCGTTGTTACTATAAATAATTTAACATATTGGTATATATTTCTATATATAGTATTGTCTATATTTTGCTCTCTTTTACCTAAAATTAAACTAACTAATTGTCTGTTGGATAAATTTAGGTAATT
>JAAUXT010067390.1_pt1 | contig 10900 bp, 8 predicted proteins | sample 7278171 | NCBI WGS metagenome assembly JAAUXT01 (sample SAMN14350112, study PRJNA611818) | marine sediment metagenome | isolation source: surface marine sediment (1.8m) | place: French Polynesia: Moorea | collected 2018-08 | reverse complement strand
TCAGGAGAGGCCGCGAACAACACTTCGTACAAAATGCTTCATTTCAGGCACTGCGCCGAGACCCCCCCCCAACGCGCTCTTTGTTTTTTACCATGATCCGTGTCTGACACGCTGTCCAGTCAGTTTCACATTGCGAACACTGTGCGTTTCTCCCACACAACGCAGTGCGTTGCGCCTCCCGCCAACACTGTCACGTCACCCTTTATCGCCCAGTTCTTCACCTATCGCCCTGTCACTCCGCTCCATTCCTCGCGCTAAATTGCCCAATTTGCGCGATGTTTGAGTGACAAACACTCAACCCAGTTAGTGCGAATCCAAACACGGTTAGAGAGGGTCCGGGGTCAGGAACCGGGCGTCACGCACTGTCCCTGATCGGGGACTTCCGTCACACAGCGACGGCGCAGATTTCTCCAGCATCACGCAGAGAGACACGTGACAAGAACATCACGTTGAGCTCCACGTGAGCAACACGTAGTGAAACACCCAATTATCGCCCGAGTCATACGCGTTCTGCACTCGAGTCGGGTGAAGCGTTCCAGGGGAAGGGAGGGGAGGAGAGATACTGGGGAAGGGTTGAGGAAGGTCCTTGAGGGTCTCCCCAGCGAGGGCACAGGGAAGGAGAGAGGGGGAGGGGGGCCAGAGTGCACTCGTGTTGCACTCGTGTTGTACTTGTGTCTCAGATAAGTCCGGGTCAACAGGCTCCGGACGCGTGCTCGAGCACAGAAACTCCACAGCAGCAGCTGAGACAAGAGAAAACACACGAGCGCATTCACTGTCGCTTGAAGATACGTCCTGACTGCAGGGCACTCGGTGCTTGCCCTGATCCACGAAAAGGTGTCCATGCAGGCCACAACCAAATCTCAAGTTTCTACGTCGTTGTTTGTGGTTCAAGTTGGGCCCTCTCTCAAAGTGCAGGCAACCAATAGTGTTTCTCACGTGTGTGTGTGTGTGTTGTGTGTGCGTGCGTGCGTCCGTGTGTGTGCGGCGTCACCCCGTCACATCGCGTGCCTCCCCCGCGCACACAGCGCTCTGTGTCTCCACATCAAAGCAGCGCGGCGGCGGGGCGGTGGGGCGTCGGGGTGGCGCCCTCAGAACCCCGCGCGGCGGCGTCTCCTCGTGGCGCACGCGATCGTCATTGAGCGGGTCACGGGGGGCGTCGTGACGTGTCGTGACGACCGCCACACGAACCCGGCCGCTGCTCCGGAATGCCTTTGTACTGCATCACACGCGCAATGCACTGACGTAGCGGAACGCACTGAGATTCCCTGATATGACTGGCACCTGTTATGAAACACCAATCTGATGACCATTTCTCTCCAGGTCATGAGAAGCGGGAAATTTCGCTGCGGTTCAATGACCAAACGATTGAGCCGTTGCCACTGAGTTTGATTTTGCAGATTGTTGGTTGTCGCGCCACATTCGTGCGTTGAAATTGAGTGCGCACACCACAAACGAGCGCGTGCGAAAAGCGTTTGTAGAAACAGGGATGAGCTGCACTTGTCGCGATGCACGTGTGTGACAGCAGTGCATCTCCATGACGACCGTTCCCACGCTGCCTGTCGCGCCAGACTGCGGGTCCATCATCGGACGCGCGAGCAGAGAGCTCAGGTGCACTGTGCGTCCACCGCTGCTGCGTGCGTAGAGATGTGTACAGGACATGCGGACACGTCGTCAGGGGCAACCTTTGTTCTCAACAGGAGATTCTGCACAAGTAATCTACAGTAGTGAGTCAAATGGTTTGACATACTCTCACTTTCGGTTGCCCTGACTTGTGCCTTACAACAAGCTAACCAACAGAAAACAGGAGATCAATTCAATCCTCAGCTTCACCTTGGATTCAATAATCTCCTGTTGTCCGTTGTTTACCAACAACGTCACCACCACAGTGCGTTGGTGATCGAGAAGGTCAAGAAACCTCGTAGCGAATCTGGTCACCAAGTTCACTGACATACGGCACAACGGGTTCACTCAACATCGTACAAATCGCCTGCAGCCGCCACACACTCAAACTCCGCCGTCGCTGTTTCACAGGGACTTTATGCACGGCGTTTGAGGCGCACGTCGCGCCAACGCCAACATCAAAAACAGCGTCGTTTCCATGTCACTGCCAAAACGCCATTTGACGTTGGCGTTGACACGGCGTTCAGTCAAACGTCGTTGCATAAAGTCCCTACAGACTCGACATGGAGTCAACGGCCAAAGGCCTCCAAGAGAGCCAGGTCACCGCACCGCCAACATCACGGAGAGGTCACTGTGCCGCCAACGCACAATCGAGAGGGAATCTATCTGGAACGACGTCCAATTACGGTTTCGGCGGGGTTCTCCCCCGAGAGTCGCCGTCGTAATGCGGCGGCGGAATGAGTCGCTCAGAGACTAATGTGTTTGTCGCAGGGAGCGGGTCGGGATGCGGCGGGGGCGATGGGGATGGAGGGGAGGCTTCACGCTGCACGCGTCACGTCACGGATGCTGCGTCTGGATGCCACGACGTCTCTAGGTTGAGACGCAACGTCCACGACGTGTGTGGCTTCAAGCTGCACGCGTCACGTCTTCAGGATGACGTCACGGGCACTGCGTCACGCGTTCAGGATGACGTCACGGACGCTGCGTTTGAATGCCACGAAGGCGGCATGCACGACGTCTGCAGGATTGAGACGCAACGTCAGTGACGTGTGTGGCTTTACGCTGCGTGCGTCACGTGTTCAGCCTGACGTCATGGACGCTGCGCCTGGAGTCCACACGGCGCGACGTACGACATTTGCAGGATTGAGACGCAACGTCAGGGACGTGTGTGGCTTTACGCTACACGCGTTCGAAACCCTCGACCTCCAATCGAAGCGGTGTGCGGACTCGGTTGCGAGCGGCTCCGCTGTCTCCGCTGTGTTAACTGACGATCGCGCGGCGATCTCCGTGTCACGACTGATCTGCGGCTCCGTGTCGCGCTGATCCCCGGGAGATCGAGCCCGATCCGCCGCGACTGTCGCTCTCAGTCCGGGAGGCGAAGCCGATCGAGGCCGGGCGCGATTCACGCCAGTTACGCCACGCACTACGACAACGTTCCAAGCAAATACGTCCGGTCCTTCTCTGACGTGCTTCAATGGCCAGATCGGTGACACACACACACGCACACACACACACACACACACACACACACACACACACACCATTTGGTCACTTGTCATTGGCTCTCAGTGCAAATTCAGGGTAAGTTTGGCACCGATCTGGCAATTGGGGTACCGCGTGTTTGGAAATTAAGGTTGTGCTGAACCTCCCTATTGTCTCACATGGGTTGCGTCGAGTTGTGTTACATCCAACCCAATCCAGTTTGGATAGATACACTTGGTGACGTTGGTAACGCAGCGTCCACTGACGTGTGCCACGACGCAGCGCACGCACGACGCATGAAGGACGCAGCAATGCACGACGCACGCAGCGTGAGCCTGTCGGATGAAACTGATCTCCGGGAGGGATCGAGGTCACAGCGACTCCGTCTCTTCGTCTGTTACGCAGCTTCATTTAATCTCTCGCTATCTCGCGATCCGGCGCACTGCGCGACGGCGGTACGAGCCCGCTCCCAGGGTCTCTTACACTGCTCTGTCGGTGCTGCTGTGTGGGGCTGCATGACGCTTTCCCAACTCCACAATACATTGTCACGAACTTTCCAACAATCAACCAAACGCCAGATTCAAAAGCATCGGTGCACAATAGTAGTGATACGAAAGAATTTGGTGGAGAGCCCCCCCCCCCGGGTTGGGTGGGCGATTCCAAACAGGGAAGGGCGCGGGGCGGAGGAATCCAGGCCCAGGGACGCCTCGCCCCCCCCCCCGGCTCCGCCCCTCACCCACCGGACTCGGCCGCTATCTCCATCTTTCCGCTCGGAGGGACCCGCGATGTGAATAAAGTGTCCGTTCGATTCCCTTTCTTCGCATCTCCTCCATCTGTCTGAGGTCCTTCCCCTCTCGGGGGGGGGGCAGAGTGAGGGGAGGCCAGCTTCATGCTGCGTGCGTTGTGCTTCCACTGAGGGCATTGAAAGCTGCCGCTGACGGACAGACTTCTCAGATGCCAGGCCCTCTTCATACGAGGCTGATTTCACTTCTGAGCGGAGTGTTCATGTCTTGATCGACGACATGGGCCGATCGGTATTGATCTTTTCGCTGGGTCAATGGGGTCGCAGTCGACACTGTAGTCTTGCAACCTGCACCTAAAGGTTTTTTCTGTTGTGCATCTGCCAAAATGCGCAGAGTCACTGAGATTTCAGATCTTTTGAAGCAGCGCATTGTCATAGAATTTTGTGTACGTGTCGGCAAGACTGCCACTGAGACTCTGCATCTTTTGAATCAGGCATATGGAGCTGTTGCCATGAAGAAAACTCAAGTCTTTTATTGGCACAAATGTTTCCAGAATGGTCGACTGGATGTGCTGGATAAGCCAAGAGCTGCAAGAGCCAAAACAGGCAGATCTGCTGAGAACGTGAACAAAATCAAAGACCTTGTGGAGGGGGACAGATGCCTTTCTGTCACAGCTTTGAGTGGACTCTCAGGCATTGCTGCAACAAGTGTTTTCCGGATCTTGACAATGGATTTGGAGCTCAAAAGAAGAAGTGCCAAGTTTGTACCCCACCTCCTCACTGCTGCCCATCAGGAACATCGCCTTGAAGTTTGCCAAAGACTTCTTCAAAGAGTGGAAGCAGAACCGGAGATCCTGAGTACCATCATCACAATGGATGAGACTTGGACTTATCAATATGACCCAGAGCTCAAAGCTCAATCATCTGAGTGGCTCAAAAGTTGTGACCCACGCCCTGTCAAATGTGTCAGGGAGCGAGCAGTGGGTAAGGTGATGCTTGTGACTTTTTTTGACATGTCCGGGATGATCCATTATGAGTTCTTCCACCGTACCATCACAGGAGAGATGTTTGTGCAAGTCCTCCAGCAGCTGAGAGAGAGCATCCTGAACCGCAGAGGCATCACCTTCCTCAAGCAGTGTTCTTTACACATGGATAATGCGTCGCTGCATACAGCTTTGGACACCCGCAAGTACTTGATCCAGTGTGGCATGAAGGTCATTGAACATCCTTCGTACAGCCTGGACTTAGCCCCATCAGATTTTTGGTTGTATCCACGCCTGAAGAAGCCTCTGAGAGGGAGAAGATATGAAAATTTGAGAGCTCTGAAAGAAGCAGTGCGCCAGGAAATTGGGTCCATCAGCAGTGACAAGTTCAAAGACTGTTTGACAAAGCAGTGGCCTTGTCGATGGGCTCGTTGTGTGAACAGTGCTGGAGCATACTTTGAAGGAGTTTCCTCAAATGATCCCAGTCAAAAACTGGACTGAGAACTGTTTGGTTAAATTAAAGCCAAAGTTTTGACAGTTTCCACAATGTTTTGTATTTTGTTTTGGTTGCAACAGACCGTGAAAGAGGTCAACACATATGGCGCGTGCCGTCGCGTGTCGGCAGCAGACATGAACACTCCGCTCAAAAGTGAAATCAGCCTCGTACGATACACAAACTTCGCACAGTCCAGTTCGCAGTCAACTTGGGAAAGGAAGATAAACCGCGCAGAAAGGGATGCAAAGCTTCAAGTGGTGTGTGTGTGTGTGTGTGTGTGTGTGTGTGTGTGTGTGTGTGTGTGTGTGTGTGTACGAGCCACCAGCTCCATTTACACAACACACGGAAGGCATCACAAACAGCAGCCCCAAAGGCAGCTGCAACCACTACGGTGCGAAAATTCAACTACAGTAGGTTATGGTGCTCATCAGAACTGCACCTGACCCCGACACCCTGCTTCCACAGCTCCCTCACCCTGTAGCGAGAGACGGCGCCGTGCCCAATCCGCACAGTGATGTAGAGCTGGATTTGATCTGGACATCGCCTCTCTCCATTACAAGTGAAGAGTCTGTGACAACCGACCCGCGCCCCAACGCACACCGTTGCGGGCGCGACATGTGCCTGTTGACAGCACCTATTGTCGTGCTGCAGAAGGACGCAACGCACACCGCACCCAGTGTGAACCAGACGTGACACGTGACGCACCCCGTGTCTGTCCTGAAGATGAGTGCTGCTTTCACACTGACATCCGCCCTCTCCACACAGAACTGCGCTTATCCCGCCTTTCTCACGTCCCTTTTGTCTGGCTGTGTTGGAACGAGGGTCTCGCGTGTTGAAGCTCAGCATTCAGCCACGGCACATTCCCCTCGTAGAAATCCACGATTCACACGCGCAGACCTGACGGGTCAAATTCTGTGGTTCAAATCTGAACTGCACAAAACGCCCAGTCTTCCCGGGCCAACACCCTCAATCCAAGCCCAAAACTTCGCATTCCGCCTCCAGTGCAACTATTTGGCTCCTTGCTCACGCTAACTTCCTGGATTCTTGACGCGAACCACAAGGGAGGGAGGCGGACAGAGAAACATGTGATTCAGTATGATTCAGGAGTCGAATCAAGTATTTTGACGAGAACATTAGTCTTCATTGGTCCGATCGATTCGTATTGAAACGGACAAACCGCCCAGCATCCCCCGCGGTGTTAAAGAGCGCGTCGTCCAGCATCCCCTGCCGTGTTGAGAGCGCGTCCTGTCAGACCGCGGGGGCTGCTTCGTGTCAAAACTGTGTGCACAGCCGCCGCGCGTCTGCTGCACACTGGGTGCGTTCAGCGTGGCGTCCTCACGTGGGCGCGACGTCGACGTGGCGCGTGACGCCTCAGGCTGAAGACACGCCTGCTGCACACTGGATGCGTTGAACGTTGCGTCCCCACATACGCGCGACGTCGACGCGACGTCGACGCAGCGACAACTGACGTGAAGGACGTCGCGTGTGACGTACCCAGTGGCGGGTTTTAGCCAACCGTGGCGAGTTTTAGCAAACAGCCCGCAACCCTGGAAACGTAAACGTAACATTTGGCATGCTGTGATTGTCAAAAGTTACGTTTGCGTTTCCACGGTTACAGGCAGTCGGCTAAAACTCCCCAGTGTGATACGGGCCTCACTGAGCGCTGCGTTGACTCACACTGAGTGAGTCACACGTCTTGCCAGTTGACGCAGCTCCCGCGGAGACGCAGCGCGTGACGCACGTGGTGAGCAGCTGCCCTGGGCCACTTCACACCACTTCCACAACGCCACTCAATCAATCAATGCCCGGATCAATATGAATTGAGTCCGGCGGTCTGTTCAACAACCGAGAGACAGGCGCACTGCGTAGTGTCACGAACCCTGAGGTCTAGACAGCAGCAGCGCGCAACGAAGACGAATACAACTCGTTTGACCAGGGGACGCTTGCAACCACTCAATGGCGAGTTTGAGCAAACAGGCCGCAACCTGCAAACGCAAAAATAACTTTTGACCATCACAGCATTACCAAAAGTTACGTTTACGTTTGCGTTTCCAGGGTTGCGGGCTGTTTGCCCAAACTCCCTTCTTCCAAGATGTGAACCCAAGAATTCTTGAATTGAGAATTGCCGTTGTTGCACCCCCCCCCCCAAATAAATTTGTGACAACTGCTGCAAAGTCCTTTTGTTCTTGTCATGCCGTCAGTACAACATATGTAATTGTGTCTGCAGGCACTCGTATCTTTTGCAGTTTTGAGCAGTTGACACGCCTTTGCTTCTGACGCTTTGGGACTTCACACGGAGGACGTTTTCTTACCGTATCCACCCGTGTATAAGACGCACCTATTTATCCCTTTTTGAGCACCAAAACTAGGGGTGCACCTTGTACATGGGTATGAGCTTCAACGTGCTCCCACACCAGAAAATCAAGGCAAAGGTTGGGGAGTGTCTTGTACTTGCGTGCGACTTATACACGGGTGAATACGGTAACTTGGGTGCGCCTCATACACGAGTGAATACGGTAGCTGCCTCCACCACTGAGCCTCGCTTCGCCCCGTTCTGATCCCACGGCGCATCGCGCGCATCAGAATTTGTGGCCCATTCACGACGCGTTGAGGCGATTCTCTCCAGCACAAATGGTCCTCTTTATGGGATTGAGTCTGAAGAGCCAATTTTCCTTTCACAGTTGTCCGATAATATCTCGGGAGATGTTCTCTCCGTCCTCACGGCCTCACAAACGAACAAGGCCCAGCTCCACAGTGGTCAAAACCAGGGATGGCAACAACTGTTGCCGGAGCGTGTTAAGATCTGGGTGGAAATTTTCACTTGGAGGGAGAGCAAGGCCCAAGCAAATCAGGAATTCAAAAAGCACTTTCTTTTGCCCATTTTGTTTGATACCCGACAAGCATCAATCACCCAACAGTCTAAAATCATGAAACAGAATATACTGCAATTACAGTGGCTGTACTGACGATTGATCAAAGTGTGGCCCATTTTCCTTTCAGCCACAGTGCACTTTGCCATCTCGGCCCATGCAGGGGGGCGGAGTCAAGATTCGGCAGGGTGGGCGACCATTGAGGGGGGGCTCAACTTTGCCAAACGAACCCCCCGCACACACACATACACACACACACACACACACACACACACACACACACACACACACACACACACAAGAAGGCTGTGTCTGAAAAGGCCCCGGTTCTACCACGCCAACTTGGCTGACTGGAACAATGCAGATTTGTCACGTTGATGAACAACGTTCACTGACGAGGAGAGGCGTGTGGGGAGGGAGTGTAAAGTCAAGATTCCAAATCAAGATCACTGGAAACTGCAATGGCTTGATAACCGCGCATAAACACAGGTGAGAAAAATTCCCTGGCTAGCCCCCCTCCACCCAAGATCCGCCCCCACCCTGCACCTGGCCCACACTTCGGAGCCTCTCTTCTCACATTCTGTCACCTGCGCAGCGGTCACTCCCGTGTCACATAAAACTTTCCCTGTCCGTGGTCGCCGAGTGTGTCCTGCCTTGAAGATCACAGACCGGGCCACGCAAATCACGGCCCAGGCGAAAAGCACGCGACGGCGTTGCACTCAGGAGTGCGTGTTCTAACAGGCCAGATTGGTGCGTATGTGCCTGTGTGTGTTTTCTTCTTCAGACGAGTTACAAACTTCTCAGTCCCGTCCAACTTTGGCAAGGAGACAACCACGCACTACAAAGCTTCAGGTCAGCGTGTGTGTGTGTGTGTGTGTGTACGTGTCCGAACGGCTTGCGTGTTCCTGACAGTTCCAGCCTGTGAACTCAGAAGCTCCACGCTCTTGTTGTCTGGTCACGTCTTGCGTTCACCAGGAAAAGGAGGAAGAGGACACAACACGACAGAGAATGAACACAGCCTGAGAGAACGACAGAAAACGTTCTCCCACACCCGCAGAACCACGAAGGACACTCTGCACTGCAGTTCCACGCCGGGGCCTCGGTCCTGCCTGCAGCCCCGGAACCTGACGACGTGACGTGGCGCCGCAGCCTCTCCGCGCATCTGTTCGCGCATCACCATCTGTCCCGCGTGAAACACCCCCGCCCCTGCGGCTGCGCGACGCGAGGCGTGACGTCAGCACAAGCATCTGCTTTACGTCACGTGGGCAGCGTCGTGAGACGCTGCGTCCGCCCCTGGACAGTCGACGGCGCGTCCCGATAATCCACGACGCGTCTTACGTCAACCAGACGTGCGCCTGGGTTCCCAGTTAGCACTGATGCTCGCATTACTGGTGTAATCTTGGGTCTCTGGACCAGTCGCGAGTCCGAACACGGAGCAAGTTGGGTAATTCAAAACGCTGAACTCTGAAACACACGCAACCCAATCGCGGACCGCTCAACATTTGTCATCCATTCCAAAACACAAAGCAGAAAGATGACGTCAAGAAAAGAAAGGCAACATCTGAGTTTCACGTCGTTACGTTACTCACGACACCCGCAGAAACCCGTCGCAAAGGACACAACAAGCGTTGCTCAGCAACCGAGGCTTACCTGCAAGCAGAAACAAAACACGGACAATTAGAAACTGAAATTCAAATGAAAATCTCGCAATTTCGAGAATATGGTTGATAGTCATCAAAACTGCATTTTTTGTCGCGCTTTAGTGCAGTTCTTTCTGGGCACTTCTTTTCGCTGGAGCGCCGTTTTCTCTGGAAACAGCCCGCATCACTCTCAGCAATCTCCTCCCCGCCCCCATCAACATGCGATCGCCACTCCGATAACGCGCCAATTTGGCAGTTGACATGAATCAAGCATCATCCGACATTATCGTTACAATATTGCGCAGACAGTGAAGCACGCATTCCACCCTCCATTATCCTGCTCACTTCACTGCGCTGTGACGTCATCAAAATTTTTGATGAATTCTGTGTTGGTGACAGAGCTCCTCAGCGGCCCTTGACCCCTCCATATCAGAATATGAATATTAATGTGACATGCTCAGAATATCGATTTTCCCCCTCAAAAAGAACAACGGAGAAAAGTCAAGTTGCTGTCACGTGAATCAGTGACATCTTAATTAGAATCGGGCCCGTTGTCAGGGCGCGTTGCCTCGCAACGGGAACGCGCTGTGGTCATTCGGCGCACAAATCACGTGCGTCTTCATGTCTTGCGTCACACCAAAGCTTTCACAGACTCTGATTCTTTTCATTTGGGATCTGTTTGTGTGTCTCCCACAAACATTACATTGGCACAGACAGCCGTTAAAATGTTCACTCAAATTTTAATTGGAAAGTCTGCTGAGAGGAAGTCACCTACCGAGTAAATACGTCTTCCCCACCACAACAGACACCGCGAACTCGTTACCCACACAGAACGCGTCTCTTCAATAGGATGTACGGTTTGTAAAGGTTGGATTAGCGGCGGGAGGCGAAGAAAAGAAACGGAAAAAGCCATTGATGAGGAAGAGCGCACGGGACAAAGCGAATTGAGTCGCTAATGGGGAGAAAAAGTGGGAATGCGAAACCGCGGAGAGTCCCCGCACCTGCCTCCGCTCCTCCATAACCGGGGCGGACCCTGGGCGGGGGGGGGTCCCGCAGGGGGAGGGGGC
>JAAUXT010036721.1_pt1 | contig 10900 bp, 13 predicted proteins | sample 7278171 | NCBI WGS metagenome assembly JAAUXT01 (sample SAMN14350112, study PRJNA611818) | marine sediment metagenome | isolation source: surface marine sediment (1.8m) | place: French Polynesia: Moorea | collected 2018-08 | reverse complement strand
TCTGTTCACCCGTTGTCCTCTGCCTTTGCTGAATAAACCCGCTTGTTAAGTAAAGAACCCTTTTAAGTGTCATTCTCGGAAGGCCTAATTGCAGTCGGCCCATTTCAGGAGTCCTCGAACGAGCCTGGTGGAAAGAAGATTTAGTGCGTGCTTGCGAACGGTTGGATTAGCCGTCCGAACGTGACAATATGATTCGAGGTCCCAGTAAATTCGAGGAAAAACTTCACTGTGATAAAACTTTGAATTGTCCAAGCTGGGTGTGCTATTAAACCGTCAATCGAACTCTCAAACTCTCTGGGTGGAGGGGGGCAGTGGGCCTGGCCATTCATGGGGCGTGGTCTCTTCTCGTGTCTGCCCCCGCCCGCAGGATCGACCTCTGGTCACACAGGTCACGCCCCAGACTTCAGACGCCAACCACCCTGAGCCTCAGCACATGGCTAGGATCCTCAGCCTCCACTGGACCAATCTGTGGTGCTCACTCTCACTCTGGCCGAGTCCAGAAAACACAGGGCGTTGCCCCTCAGGACCAGCCACCAACAGGTCCATCCCACCCCACACTCCACCATCCCGGTCCCCACCGAACCTTCCACCCTTCCCATGCCCGAGGTTGCTCCCCACCTCCCCAGCCCCATCTCGGCACCCCCACCCCTATCCCTACCCAATCCACATCTCACCCAACTGCTGCAGCATCCCTGTCCCTTCTCCATTCCGCCCGCACCCACTGCCATACCTCCACCATACCCTGCCACAACATACCCTGCCATACCCTTAACCTTCGCCACCCCACCCTCCACCCTCAGCACCCCACCCTCCACCCCACTCTCCACCCTCCCCATCGTCAGTCTCACTCCTGCCCCACTGCCACGCTCACCTCACCCGTCCCCACCCATCCATATCCTGCCCCCGCTCCTATCAACTTCCGTGAACCTACACCGCACCCTACCCTCCCCAACCTCAACTTTCCACCCTGCTCCACCCCACCCTCCATCCTTCTCACAGGGACCCACGCCCTCCTGGCACACTCACTTCCGTGACCTGCCGCAGCTCCTATCCGCTTCTCTCCCTTGCATTCACGCCCACCCCACCTTGTCCACACTCTCCAGGAGTTCTCACTTCATGCCTCACTCCTGTCCTGAGGACTCGAGTACTGCCTGCCCTCAGCTATCAACTAGAGTTGCACCTGATACCCATCTCACTCGAGGCTGGAGGACTCGCCCCCCTCAGGTCGGGGCCGACCTCACCCCGGTCTCCGGCCTCCTCCACCCTTGCCCCTCCCCGCCCCAATCCAGGGAGCGTTCGATTTGTCCTTCCGTGAATCTGGAATTGCTTCATAATTGCGCAAAAAGAACAGGAATTGTACAATTCAGGCCATTCTGGATTGATCTTGGCCATTCTGCTCTGCAGGACGGAGGGGCCATTCCGGAATTGCAATGGATCGACGGATTGGTGAATCGAACGCTCCCCTACCCCGGGTGTACCGAGTCACCCACTCCTGTCCCCGAGTTCAGATGCACATTTCGGTGGGCACTGTGTCGAAGGGGACGGGGGAGGGGCAGGGGGTAGAAGTGGGCTGGCCTGCCGCCACACGCGTGCACCACACTCTACCCACGCACCCCAGTGACACTCACTTCTCTCCCAGCTGATTTTCAGCTGATTGTCCCGCCCGGCCCCACCACACCCCCCGCCACACACACACACGCACACGCACACACACGTCCTCCAGGCTACATTCCGGGAGGTACTGGATCCGGTTACGCGAATGCTCCTACAGAGAAGATGGGGAGGGTCAGTTTCAACACGAACATACACACACACACACACACGCACACACATACCGTCCAGGGGAACTCACCTCACTCCTGTCTGGAGGACCCTGGTCATGGCCTCCCTCACCCTCCAGGCTGCCCTCCACCAGTAGGGGTTTTCACGTTGGTGACGCGGCGACAAAATTTTGACGTGCGCGTCAAAAAGCCTGTGATCGGTCTGGACTGATACTTTGATGCTTTACATTGGGCGTCATGTTGACTTCTAACGCGCGCTTCAAAAATTCTGACGCCGCTCAACCGCGCGTCATCAATGTGAAAACCCCTATTGGCTCACCCCCACCTCCCCCAACCCATCCTTGAAGGGTACTCACCTCACTCCTCTGTGGAGGACCCGGGTTGTCACCCTCAGCCATCGTCTGCTGTTGCTGCGGGGTCACTTCATTCGCGTCTCCACCGGACTCCGCCATCGTCGTCCGACGTGGCGTGAGACTCCGAGTTCAGCTGACGCGAACCTCTGCAAGAAATTGACCATTTCAGTGGGACTGTCGGGGTAGAAGCGGGCCAAAGAAAGTGTCACAGCTTGACACTTTTTCACGAAATTGTCAAAAGAAATGTGATTTGTGACGCATGAAAGATATTGTGTCAAACGTTCATGGAAAAAAGCATCACTAAAAACACTTCAAACAACTTTTTTCAACATTTTAGTTGTGAGAGAGTGGCTCTCTCTCCATCTCCAGTCTTCTCTTCTTCTTTGTTGTGGTCTTCCAGTTTCCCTGGCCTTCTCTCTCTCCATCATCATCCAGTCCTATGTGATCTCTCATGATCTGTCTTTTCGCAATATCACATGGGCCACTCCCTCTCTTTCCTGTTCCTGACCCACATCCACCTCTCTATCTTACTGCCCAAAGTTTGCTACATTGTTGGTTCTTTGTGCTGTCAGCCAGTGTGTACCTGTGTCACTTTTGTTATCAGTGGACAGCAAACAATACCAAGCGGCCAAGGAATCAAAACTGGAATATATCTCTGTTGTTGGAGCAGACTAATGGTGAAGGGAGAGTGTGGAACAAAGACAACAGAGCAGTCCTGTGTGTGTGTGTGTGTGTGTGTGTGTGTGTGTATGTGTGTGATGCAACCATCTACACACATGTCGGCAGCTCGCGCTCAATGGGTTGAAACACAGAGTGACAGGCACAGATAAAAAGGATAATGTGAGTGAGAAAGAGACACAGCAACTGAGGCAGCAACTGAGACATGAAGACACAAAATATGGGAGAAATTGTGGGAAAAACAGGAAACCTGTAACACACAGCAAACATAAAGAGACAAGTGAAATTGTGATGGTGTGGAGAGATACAGAGACAGCAGAACAGACAGACATAGGGAAGAACAGAGACAGTTGGACAGAAAAAAAGAGCAAGAGCAAGAGAGAATCAACTTGTTCTGCCAGTACTGCTGTAAAGAGTACTCAAATGTATGTTGTATTGTCAGACATCAATGGACAGCTGGTGGTAACCAATGAATCAGTGCTAAATGAGGAAAGAGAGGAAAAGGTATCAAACCAGGACACTGTGTAGTTTTTCCTTGCTCTGTGTCCTGTTTCTGCCATTTTCTGCTTTTTCAAAGTTGACTGCAACCCTTTTGAAGTTGAATGCAAATGGCACATCATGACATTTTATTGTGAGTGTTCACATTGGTTTTGCTGCTTGATACAGGTATTGGTTTGGACCATTCTCAGCAGTGGACAACAACTACAGATGTGTGGTTGACTTCAAATTCCAGCAGCAGATGTCAGTTTTGCAGTCAACACATCAGTCTTGCAGTTGACATCAACCCCTTGTGTGAATCCTTTAATTTCTGCATTGCGCCCACCATTTGCACGTCACCCTTTTGTTTCTCAACACATTCATGTAATTACAAGTACAATTGTTCCTTGGCAATTCTCAAACACACAAAGGGAACAAAACCATTGACTGTGGCTCAGTTGTATTTTTCCAGAACTGAGGTCATCCAAGAGAAATCATTGGCACTCATGCTGTTGCTGGCAGCAGCAACCTGTGGCAATGGTTGTTCCTAATTTGCCTGACCACAATGACAGAATTACAACTTTCAGGGTTTCATAGTTCCACAGGTTAATAGTTGCCAAGATGGGCAACCTTGGGTGTGTTTGCAACAGGTCTCTGACATTTGTGACCGGTGAGAGCCCTATGCCACTTGTCCAAATTTCCATGCACCACCTACTCTCCCTCGAGGCCCCAAAATATCAAAAAGGACTTTTCTTTTCTTCATCTGTACTTCATGAAGGTTTGGTGTTTTGCCTGATGGTCACATGCATTTTGTGTGTTTTGCCAGAAAATTGGGACTGTATCATTTCTGATGATGAGGCACACACAGAGTCGTCATTTCAAATCAAACAGGCTTGTTTTCACTCCAAAGTTGTCTGTGGAGCAGCATTGTTTTGAATCTGGGAGGAATTTCACATTTGTTCAAAACAATTGAATGTTTTAAAATATGTTGTTGTTTTGGTAAAAAAAAAGACACCTGCCTTCGAAGATCTGATGCATTCTGTTCTGAGATGAGAATCTGATATTTATCAAACTTCTGTCAATTAACCAGCAATTCCTCACTGGTAGAAGCACAGCTGTCTCTGGCCACAGCTCCTAATCAAACTGTGCATCTACATTCTGTTTTCCTTTCTTCTCCACACCTGTATGATAGGATCAATTTCCTTCTTCAGAGAACATGTTGAAAGATGGCAGCTGCCAGATATTCAAATTGCTCTAAACAGACCACAGCTTTCATAGCAACTGGTCCTGAAGGCTTTGAGACAGAGAAAAGCTGCACAGCACCAGAACCTACAATCTGGAACAACAGAAGTGTTTCTTCTGAGAGTGCTCAGGTAGCTAGGTGTGTGTAAGTAGTTTGCATTTCATGGTATGTCTGGATAATTCACTCACAATTTATGGTCAGGGAACAGGCAAGGTTGGTTCATTCCAAATGCATTTGTTGTCTCACACCACTTTGAAGCTCTTTGAAGAAGAGTGAAGTGTGAAATACAGCATCAATTGAAAGAACATTCCACAATTTCCAAATTGGTCATGCTCTAGTCCTTGGACCACACACTGACCCAGTGAGGTGGTTATTGTCTGGTCCTAAACATTTATCTCGGATCACACTATGACCAGTCAGAGCCTAGTCCTGGGCAGTCATGCTTTGGTCCTGAAATTTCAGGACCAGAGCACAGCCTTCTGGTGTGGTCATGCTCTGGTCCTGGTTTTTCATTCACATGCCAAGGCAGGTCTGCACATGTAATTTGAAGACCACTTTGTGATTTGAAACTCTGGTCTTTTGTGTCAGTGAGAAAACAAGTTAAGAATGCATTTAGAAAACTGATTTGTACCCAAACAGACACACAAGTGACAGCAGAAAGACACAAAGAATGCTACTACAAGTTCTTGCTATTCTGCTGGCATCAGCAAAGGCACAAGGTATGGTACTTGGCACCAAAACTCTCTTTTTGTTGTAAAATGTGAATCACAAAAACAGAGTGAATGCATCTGAGTGCCATTCCTCAAGGTAAATGTTATGTTTTCTTCTTGGTTCTGTGCATGCCAAAGGAAACAGAATATTTGCACACAACTACGTGGTGTCCATTCACAATGGGTTCCACAAAACAACTGCAACTTGGTGAAACTTGCTCAAAGTCAACTCTTCCAATGGTTTGTAGAATGCGATGCCACAGTGTCCAATCCTCCAATCCATGCAGTAGGTGATTGCCTGGTGTACTATCAGAGTTTTGACACTGGAAGTGGATATGAACTTGAAGGGAATGCAATGCTGATGAACAATGGAAAGGTAACTGCTGGTATATCACACTTGTGGATAAGACTCTCTGCTTATTTGTTCCTGACTTTCCGAGTTGAGCATTGTTGTATTGGTTTTGTATTTTGTAGGTTGGCAAGGCTATAAAAACAGACCACAGTCAAAACTAGTGGGTTAACTTGGGCAGCCATCCTGATGCATGTATGACAAGACCAAATGCCTGTGAAACTGGAGGGACACTCAGCTTCTGGCTCAGGTTCCCATTTGAAGAGTGTTCTTCTCAAGCTCCAGATTTCAGAGGAATTATATCTTCAGTGCAACAGGCACCCTATCCATGGTCATCTGGATTCAAAATTTATGCACAATGTGACACTTGTAGTGGGCACTTGTATGGACAGGATTGCGATTATTTTGACAAATATCTCATGAAGTAAGTTTCATTTGACCATTTGAACCACTGCATCATCATTCATTCATTTACATTCAATGGTTCTTGGAACATTCAAGCACCCACACTTGTACTTTCCCTTTCAGATTCTATGTGTTTGGAAGTGAGACATATTATTTCATTGCTACAGATCTTACAATTTTTTCTTCCTATCAACTTGTGACTGTTGTTTACCATGGACCTGACCTGGACCAGACAGGGAATGAAGGAATCAGTGTTTATATAAATAGTGTTTTCATTGAAAGGGAAGACAATCCAACAAGTCTGAGTCGAAATTTCCCAACTGGTTCTGGCCAAGTGGTTGTTGGTAAGGATATCTTCTTCAGACAGAAAAGTGAAAAATAAGGACAGAGGGTAATTCAAGAGTGGGACACAAAAATAAAAATCTTTCTGAAATCCATCAATCACCTCCAAATTTCCACAGCAGATGCCTGTCCACAAGGACATTTTACACATTCAGGCTAAACAACGAAACAACATACAAAAAGATACACAATTTTTTTTCAAAAAGTTCTTCTCTGTCCCAGCTTCCACAATGTGTTTCTGGAGCAGGACACAAACCAGGGCACAGCAATGTTTGTACAAATCAAAACTTCTGTGACACAACACAAGATGAAGATGAGCAGTCTCATTAGAAACCAAACAAAACTTGGTGTTGGTGTCTTCCAAAAAAAAGTGCTTCAAAAAAGCCACCAAGTACTGACTGAGGTGTTACATTTCTAGTGTCCTGGTTAAAATTTTTGATGACTTTTTTCTTTCACAAATGTTTTGAACAAAGGTGCAAGGAGATCTGACATACCTTGCAGTATCAAAGGGTGTGGCAACATTTTTTTCTTGTGAATTGAAGTCAATGACTTTGACACAACACAGATATTCAGTCTGTACAAGCATAAATTAGTGTGATATAAATTTTTTTAAACTGAAGTCAATTTGGTGTCCTGATTTTCTGTCCCAGTTTCACACAAGATTGTAATAGAAATTGACATAATTGCATAAGTATGTCTCCTACATGTTCCAATGGTTGCTGGGAACTCAACCTTGACAGGTTGCCATGACAACAGGACTGCCTTCAGCCAAAGATATGTAGAACAATGCATTTCTGCCACACTCTGAATGTTTCAATCATCAAACCAAGATGCACAGACCATATCACTCTTGAATCACCCACAAAAGAGAGTTTTGAATCAGATACACTGAGTATCCATGAAAACCTTTGATCCAAACAGTTATCACTCTTTGCCACTTTTAGATGGCCACTTCCACAGGCCCACATGTTCTTTTCATGTTTGAACAGGCAAAATGTACACTGATGAAAATGATAATTATGGTTCAGTTGAAGTGGATGAAGTTCTGATGTGGAACAGACAACTGTCAGTCAATGAGATACAGCAACTCTATCAGTCCTACAGTGAGGTTTATGGAGATAAAGCTGACCTTCTGTGATCCCTACTTTACACACAAAACTGTCATCCAGTCATGTTACAAATCTCTGACATTTCTTCATGTAGCTTGTGGACTTGAGGTATCAAGCCCTCCAGCCCAGCCTGTTGGTAAATGCCTGGTGTACTATCAGGGATTTGATTCTGGAACTGGATATGAACTGAAGAGAAGTGCACAAATTGTGCATGAGGGAAAGGTAAATTGAAAAACAATGACATTTTACTGTATAACAAGTTACAAAGTCTTGCAAAATTACCTCTCTGTTTAGGTTGGACAGGCTGTACGTTTTGACAGAATCAACAGCCAGTGGGTGGATCTTGGATCCCACACTGAAGCTTGTCTGACAAGACCAGAGTTCTGCACCAATGGAGGAACTCTTAGCTTCTGGGTCAAGTTCGCAGGCAACTGTGAATGGTATGACAGAGGGGTACTCTCTTCAGTCAAAAAATCCCCAAACCCATACTCTTCAGGTTTCAAGATATTTAGACATTGTGAAAAATCGTGTGACTGGTATGGATGGTGTGACTATGTGGACGACCTGAGGTAACAACAGGTTCAAAGTTTCTTTGTTCAGCATTTCTTCACCTCCACTTCTGCTTGTGTCAAAGAGTAAATATTCTCATTTGTTGTCAGGTTTCTTGTATACACCACCAATGACCAGTATCAGGCACAATTGCCAACCAATTGGTTTGCATATACACATGTAGCACTTGTGTAGAGTGGATCTGGCTTCAGTGTCTACATCAATGGTGTCCACAGGACAAGTTCCTCTCTTATTGGTACAACAACACTTCCAAGTGGTTTAGGCAAAGTGGTTGTTGGCAGGATGTTCACAGATCAAAATGAGGAGTATGCTTCTGCTCAGATGGATGAAATTCTCATGTGGAACAGGCAACTGTCATCTACTCAAATACAAAGTCTCTACAGCTTATATTGTAAGTCTATATGTATCCATTGGTGTATATCACTGCAAAATCAATCATTCTGTCATTACCCTTTTTAAATGGCTTCACAGACACTGAATAAGTTTGATGTTGTACTTCATGAAACAACAGAGTTCAATAGACCAATGGAAACTTTCCCATGTTTTCCAGAAAACCAGCAATCCTGCAATGTTCAGGACAGATCAGTGAGGAAGGCAGGAGCCTGGTCTTGTTGGTTTTGTACTTGTTGTCATCAATGTGACTTGAGTAGAACACCTGAGTCAGAGCCATCATTTATCAGACTATTGGAGGAGCTTCATAGAGCACAAAGCAAATGTATTGCTTGTGCACTTGCACACATGCACACTTGTTGTTTTTCCTTTGAATTCCTGATGTAAATAGAATACCCTTTTTATTGACAGGAATCTGAGTAGAATAATACCAATACTTTGCTTCAATGATTCTTGGCTTTTCCCAACAACAACACCCATAATTTCAAATTGAAATGACTCATAATTGTGTGTGAAACATGAAACAACATTGACATGTTTGGCCTGTTTTTGTTGGTGTTGTGAGCACATCTATTGGAGGAAGTGAATTGCTGAATCATTTGAGTCTTAACCTTGCTGTCTCAAGAAAAATTCATGTCAAGAGAATTGCAAAGTTGTAGATAAGAATTTTGTGGTACAAAATTTTCTCACTTTGTTTGTCACTAGGCTTGTGCTGGCAATGTTTGGTTGGATTTATACAGATCAAGGATCTATTCAGATCCTCACCCAACCTGAGGAGCAATTTGAACTCTTTCTTTTGCATAAAGAGTTGAAATGACAGGATTCAGGTCTTCTGGATGTCCTGCTTCAAAATAGATGGTACTTTGGAGACCTTTTTTTTGCTGGATAAAAATTGATTGAGCCTTGCAATTTGCTTTGAAGTTCTACACATGAATTCATTGCTTGAATTGTTTGTTTAGCTTCTTGTGAAGAATGAGGTCAATATTCTTTTGGGGGCTTCTTCCTTCTGTGTAAAGTAAAAAGTATTCAAAATGCAATTGAATCATTATTCAAAATGACAAGATCTTTCAAACAGAATGACTTCATCTCAAAGTGAATTTTGAAAACAAAATATCCATAAACTGTGGTCTTTGAACAAATATATAAATAAATTAATTGAATACAATGGCTGAAAATTGTTGAATTCCATAGATTTTTGTATCTACACACATTTACACAGTGTACATATCAAAAACATACCAATGTACCAATGATTTCATTACTACTTGAATCTGTGATGGTTTTGAGAATGACAGTAACTACAGTGCCAGTGTTTCCACACTTCAAACTTGCTATTTCTTGTTCCACATTGGATCTTGTCAAAGACAATGCTTGGTCAATGCTGGGTCTTATTTGTATCACAACATACAATTCTGAAAGATTCTTGATGAAAGAGGTTTCTTGCTGTCATTTCATGTCTGAAGTGAATATTAAAAATGTTCTTCCCTGTTTACTCAGTTTCACATTTAAAGTGAAACAATAAAAATTCAGCAAGCAACAATCTTATTTTTGTGATGGCAATGACACAAATGTAGCACAGGAGTTTAGCTATAATTTTCACATAGATTTGCATGTTTTGGCAACCTTTTTATGAAAATAGGCAAGAAGAAAATGTCACATCTCACAGTGCATTACAGGAAACATTTCCACAGCAGACACCAACATTTTATTTGGTAATATCTTCAGAAGGAACATGGAAATTGTACATACCATACTGTACAGTCTGTAAGAGCCCATACCATGCTGCTTGGTCCACATGAATTTGGAACCAGCAAAATTTGACACCAAAATTGCCTCACCCAATCAGAATGGACAGAGATACTGTATCATTGGTATCTAGAATTCAAATGAGATGTATGCTTCCATTCATTTGTGTACCCTAAATAATGCTCATTGGGGGGGGGGCTTCCAACAACTGAGTCACAGCATTATGGATACAGACATAGGGACAAAATGACTAATGCTTCTGTGATAAAAGAATCAGAAAAATGTCAGTTGAGTGCAAACCCAATCTCTTTGGTTTGGTGAGCTTGCAATGGAAGCAATCAGCTTGCTCCAGGATGTTGGTCACTTTTTCTATGTCATAAGTTTGCATGTTTGGTCTTCTGGACACAGTTTGCAGCTATTGAGAAGGCCTCTGGAATGTTGTGGATGGTGCTCCCCACCTCCATGGTACCAAAACTGAGGAAGTTCTTCCATACATGGCCCCCCACATTGTGGGGATACCTCAGGTCACAAGGGGTTTTCAAAATGACACTGTCAATGTCAACAGCTGTATGCCACTGCAACTGCAACAAATATTGGGTCAGTGTCAAGAGTTTTGCAGTCAACTGCAACTTTTTCGAAGTTGACTGCAACCCTTTTGAAGTTGAATGCAAATGGCACATCATGACATTTTATTGTGAGTGTTCACATTGGTTTTGCTGCTTGATACAGATATTGGTTTGGACCATT
>JAAUXT010066276.1_pt1 | contig 10902 bp, 9 predicted proteins | sample 7278171 | NCBI WGS metagenome assembly JAAUXT01 (sample SAMN14350112, study PRJNA611818) | marine sediment metagenome | isolation source: surface marine sediment (1.8m) | place: French Polynesia: Moorea | collected 2018-08 | reverse complement strand
GTTTTTATTCTGCATCTCAAACTCGCACTTGCACAAAAGTAAAAATTAAACTCACCACAAAAAGCTGGCAAAAACTCCGTGCAGACGATTTCCGGTTGAAGGAAAACTGCGAAATGCAATGGGTAGATGGCAGCACATTTGAAGTTTGCGTTCCCGCCCAAACATGGAGTTTAAATTGTCAGGTCTCAAACACTTATGAACATGCACCGCGAACATCGAATGTCGAAAAACACCCACGTTTGGCGTTCGACGTTCATAACAAAACGTCGCTGTTTAAACTCTCTATTGACGTGCACATGGATGTACCGCGTGACGCGTCCAGTGTGAACCCGGCCCACCCACCCAACAGGTAAGAGCTACTCGAGCGGAAGTGTCTGGGATCCGGGGGAGCGAGGAGCGGAGCGGGAGAACCAGCCGCAGCGTCCCGCGGACCTGGGTGGGCCCTGGGTGGGCCGGGGAGGATCCGGGGAGAGAGTGGGGTGGGCCCGGGGTGGGCCGGGGAGGATCCGGGAGAGAGAGAGAGAGAGGGGTGGGCCCGAGGTGGGCGAGGAGGATCCGGGAGAGAGAGAGAGAGAGAGAGAGAGAGAGAGAGAGAGAGAGAGAGAGAGGTGGGCCCGGGGTGGGCGGGGGAGGATCCGGGGGAGAGAGCGGGGTGGGCCCCAGGGTGGGCCGAGGGGAGCGGAGTGGGCTAGGCCCTATGCATGGGGTCCATCGTCCAGGGTGGGCCAGGCGGATGAAGGGACGAGAGGAGTGCCAAGATCCTGCCAAGATCCGGAACCAGGGAAGGCACTGCAAGAGTTTCTAGAACCCACCTCTAGATGCACACTCACACAACAGCCCTGGACCACTTCTCGTAGGGACCACGTATCGTGGAGTCCAGTTCCACCAGATTCCAACCCATGGGCAGACACACATGAAACCGCCTTGGACTCGCACCAACGCTGAACGCATTGCGGACCCCACCGATTCCAGAAGCCTTGAGTGGATGTTGGGATCAGGGGCGCGTGCAGGCGGTAGCGGCGGGAGGGCCCGGGGCTGCAGCGGCGCGGGACGTCGACTGTGGCGGCGCGGAGCGGAGGGGCCGCCCCGGAGCGCCGCCCCGAAGCGCCCCGGAGCAGACTGTTTACGCAATCCCGGCGCAACCTGTGACTCCGGCGGGGAAACCCGAGATCCGAGGTAGCGGTGCAGGCCTCCAGACTCCGCCACACCTGCAGCCAGGGAGCCGTGCAGAACCTCCACCAGAATCACCACACAGCCAGGGGGTATCTTGGCTGGAATCTGTGGGTCTGGCCTTTGGAACCAGGGTCGGGTTTTGGACGAATCGGCATTGTCTCTCTATTAAGTGGCCCATGTCAATATCTGGATGTGCTACACAAAACAAAGTCACTGCACGTAGAATTCAATGCGCGGTGCGTCTTGCGGAGGGAACGTCTATCAATGCAGGGACGCAACACGCGAAGCATCCAGTGGGAGAAGAAGCACTGCTCATCAGAAATACTCTTGTGGGCACCAACTCAAACCACAAGGAAAAGCCAATTGCCCAAATGGCTGTTAGTTCTGGGTAAAATTGAAGTGGTAAAAGTCGCACCTCGGCTGCAAGCCTGCCACGTGTAAATATTTGCCGCGGTTCAAACAGTTCAGCTCAGCATGTGATTGGGTAATGCGGGTGAGTAGCGGTGAGTAGAACTCAGCCAATACTCAACACAGGAACACAGGAGTGGTCCCCTCACCGGTCAATACTGAACACAGGTGTTGTCCCCTCACCCAATCACACACAATAGATCTACATGAGTGGTCCCCTCACTTGTCAGTACTCAATACAGGAGTAGTCCCCTCACCTGTCAGTACTCAATACAGGAGTGGTCCCCTCACTTGTCAGTACTCAATACAGGAGTAGTCCCCTCACCTGTCAGTACTCAATACAGGAGTGGTCCCCTCACCAGTCAACACTCAGCACAGGAGTGGTCCTCTCACCAGAGCCCCCCTAATGCAGGGCCGTCACCAGACAACACTCAATACAGGGTTGGTTCCCTCATCACACTGTGCTCAATACAGGGGCGGACCACTCAGTGGCCAACACCCACCCAACACAAGGGCGGTCCTCTCACCACGTGACACTCATTACAGGGATGCTCCGCTTCAGGAGCCGAGCGAACACTTGATTTGCACACACTTGGAAAGGATTCCACTTTTCAAGTTCTGCACAAGATCCACTTTCAAAACTCTCAGATCACTCACTCGGTCTGCAACTCACTCACTCAGTACTCACGCTGAATGAGTTATAACTCGCGCACGCGCATCAGCTGCACCACATGTACGAGTGGAGTACTCATCGGAACCACGTGCGCGCGAGCGAGGGACACAGCAACACGCATAGCGCGCATTCCCCAACATGCATTAGTAACCTGAGCACCGCGCCAATACCCAATCAGCTGTGAATGGGCTTCAAGGTTCACATGAAGGTTTACAAGACGAAGCGTGTCTCAGAAATCCGCCCCTTTCTGCCCATGGCTTGACAACTGAACATCTTGGCATCTGAATAGGCTTCGGGCAGACCCAGTGGACTCACCTCCCTCTTGCAAGTTGTCCCCCCCCCAACACCCACCCCCAGCCTGGTCCACGAATTGCGATAGCAGCCCCTCTGCTCCGTTGATGTTGTCCCACCAAGCCCAAAACGTGTTGCAACTCGAGGATGGGCTCTCCTGAGGCTCAGACCCTGGCCACCCCCTCCAGACCCAAGCAACAGGTCTTGATTCAGGTGGAGTTTGGTTGTGAGTTGCGATGTCCATGTATTGAGCGGCTGCCAAGAGCACATTGCAAACATTTCCAAAACTTCTTGATAGAAACGCTGATGTCCTTGAATGTATTGATCTGTTGACATTGTCGCCGTGTTCCAAACATTCCTACGCAGGTGTGGGTAACGTAACACGGCTCACCTCCAGCTGAGGTACACGCTACAGTCTCACCGTGCGCGTCATACGTCGTGCGTTCCCTGCACGTCACGTCAGGGGGTCCTGCGTTCACTCAGCTTTGCTGACCACCACAGAGAACCACGATTGGTGCACTTTCTTCAAAACCACAGGACCATTGTCTATGCTGAGCACCGAAGTCGACGCAGTGGCCATTTGTGAACTTGTCACGGAGACGTAACTCAAGAAGCAGCCACTGTGAACCCGGCTCGAACCGCGGGTTTGATGAGTGAACTGCTCGTGCACCGATACACGCGGTACCGATCTCATCTCCGTTTGTTTGGGTTTAACGGGTTCGAGTTTCTGTGTCAACTTTCGCCTCCATTGCGCGCGGTGGCTCCGCACATCTGCAGAATGAGACCCATTCAAGGACGGGACAGTGGGTCTCGTACTGAAGGGGCCTGGGTGGGTCTGTGCACAAAAGCGCTGTGTTGGTTTTGCTCCAGTCTGCATCTGCATATGATGTCAGTCCCAACGTTTACACACAGGACGGGCCAAACGTGCGGGCCAAACGGAGAAACCCTGTGACTGTGTACGTGTGACTGGTCAATCGGAGAAGCCCTGTGTGTGACCACGCATGTGTGACTGGTCAATCGGAGAAGCCCTGTATCAAACAATCAAGTACACGGTGCATGTACTTTTCCATCCCTACTCCAAACATCCCAAGGTCAGAAGATTGATTCTACTCCCCCTGATGCATCGTGCATCCCCCACCCCCGTCCCGCGCCAGCCCCGCACTTCAAACACAGCGCACACACAATGCACAATGAGGCCCGGGAGGGATGGTCAGTGCCCGAGCCCCATTAAGGGACAAGGGCAGCGTTTGTCTCCCTGACCCTGGGGCTGGTCTGCACCGGGTGCGTCGTGCGTTGCTCGTACACAGCTCTGTTGGTGGTTGCTACGTCGAGTGACGTGTTGCGTTGCATGCGTCGTGCGCTGGGACCCTGGACGTGTACGTAAATAGATGTTGCGTCCACTGTGCCCTTGGTTTCTCCAGGGTTACAATGCGTAACGCGTCCAGTGTGAAGCACCCCGCTTCCCTGGGAACAGGGGGAGGAAAGGGAGAGAGATGGGAGGGAGATGGGGCTGTATAATCGGATTCCACTCACAGCACATTCCATTCTCTTGCAACAACAAACAGAACTGGCTAATATTGACCATCTCAATCGCATCAGCCCACTCTCGCGCAGCAGTGTACGAGTACAGAGCCAAGTCGCGATTGTCCCATGGAACCAGCGTCCTTCCACGTGTGTGTGTGCGTGTGTGCAAGTTCGCGTCTGACGCATACTCTTCCAGACTCCACAAATTTAACTTGTACAGCAAAGTTCTCGTTGTGTTCCAACCAAGATTGTCAAATGAAATCCTACCCACCAAGGAATGGCACAAGAAGACAAGGAAGATCCAGGGTCTTTCTTCCCCACTCTCCAAAAAGATCTCCCCGTCCCCCAGGTAGATCCAATGTGAAAGGCGCAGAAAGTTTTCATTTTGCCTCTCAAACTTGTGAAAGTTGACACAGAGTCGGGACCCTTTGACCGCATCCTGACTCCACCCCTGGAGAAACCACAAAAATGTTTCTCTGCATAACCTGCGAGAGTCAAGTCCGGGGCAAGTCACCACTTGACGACAAAACAGATTCTGTGGAAACCAAAGGCAACTTGACTCTGGTATTGTGCACATTTGCGCGCACATTGAGTCAATGTATATAGCTCACAGATGCATTGTTATTCGCACTTGTTCTGAGCAGATATCAAGTCTGCTCAGAACAAGTGTGAATAACAATGACATTTGTGAAGCTATGACAGTTGACTCCCTTGTAGGGGTGAGTGTTATCCTCTCAGAATAACACTCGTGGCTGCCGCCACTCGTATTGTTCTGAGAGGATAACACACCCCTACTCGTGTGTTAACCTAATCGTAACACATGGCCGTGGAGAGTTTACCATGTTTACGCGCGGTGTGTACACAGACGCAGAGACATGGAGGAAATGGCTCCAGGCGACTCCCTTCCCCACAATTTCGAGTTTTTATCAGTTGGTCAACGGGCCATCAATACAGAAACTTGATGCCGGGTTCACGCTGGGCGCGTCAGGCGCTGCGTCCCCGACCCAATACGAGATGGAAAGCAGGACGCGTCCAGTGTGAAGCGGGCCAAAGTAAAAGTGCCTTCACAGTGAGGTTTTTGCCGCAGTGAAAATGCCAGCCAGGTGCTTCGCTGCAAAAATCTCATCGCGTGGTTTCTGTCAGCAAAACTTGCAATGGGTTGCAAAGAAAGATGTTTCACCAAGTTGCTCCTTCAGGCCCATGTGTTCGTCCCAAACTTCCTTGTAGACAGGCAACGCGGTGACAGAACCAAAGACCAACTTTTCGCTGATTTATTTCGCTGTGAAAATCTTATTCAGAAAACACCTGTCAACTTCTGAGCCGTGTGCGTCCAAATTTATTTTCGGGCTGGTTATTTTTCCTCTCCTTTTTTACTTGTCAACAGTCTGCGTCCTCGACACAGCCCGTCAGATGCGTTCTGCGTGAGTGCGACAGGCATGTGGTGCCGATTTGATCTAATCGTCGTTCGAGAAAAGAAACCTGCCTCCACAGACACAGTTCTGATGCCAACATTTTCCCAACTTTTTTGACGCCCAGGCAATCAACATTTTTTTTGACGCGACAATTTTTCAAACTTTATGACAGCAAAAATGGAAAGTTCCACGGTGCCGAAACCATCTTTCCAACAACGAATCAAATCCATTCCCAAGATTCCGCATAAATTTCCTCTTCTGTGTGTGTGTGTGTGTGTGTGTGTGTGTGTGTGTGTGTGTGTGTGTGTGTGTGTGTCCGCTGGATAAGCAAGTCAATTGCGTATGATGTCTCGTACAAGGCTTCCGACAGGAAATTTTCCAAAGGAAAAAATTCATCCGGCGCGCGCGCCTTTTCAGAATCCACTCTCCATCTGGGCCAATTTTATTTTCCTTCCTCTTTTTGGAGCAGCAGAGGCCATTTCATTTTCCCGAGTGTGTGTGGGGGGGACTGCTTTTTTCCCCGTTGTTGGCTTGGAGTTTTGGAATTTTCCTTTGAGAAACTTGTGCGTGAGTTCGCAGCATGAAACTGCAAATGTGCAGCTGAAGCCATCAACCCCAACTCCTCATCCCAAACAAACTTCTCAAGTCTCAGATAAATACATGGTTTTGCTCTACTTGACGTCCAAGTGATATCCAAGCGAAGCCACAAATGCTGTGTAAAAGCATTGCAACTATGTCTGTGTGTCAGCGGGACTCACTGCGAGCTTTTCATATGTTTTGATCTGCATCAGTGCAATCGGCAAACCATCAGCCAACCTGGCCCCTTCCACCGCTGTTTTCTGCAACAAATCAAGAGAAAAAAGCTCCAAAACGCACCTGAGAGGATGGCCGCTACTTTAATCCACATGTTTGTGTAGTTTGTGCAGAGAATCAAGTTGGTTATAGTCCGAAATTTCGTAGAATTATGAGCAGGTTTTTATGCGCTGTGCTACTCCGTGTGAAGCATGTGTGAGACTGAGTTGTCATCTCGTCGTGAAACAGAGAGGGCGCGCGGAGCGCAGTTCGGGAGCTCAATTTTTCACAAAATTTCCACAACGTCCTCAAATTTCGGAAAATGTTTTCGGAACAAGTGCTTTTCAAATATCTCAGCCAGGTGATTGACCAATTTGCTCATAAACTCTTCACACACTTTCGTTTTCCTCACTGTTATCGTTTGAAATATTTCTTTCTGCATTGGCGTGCAAATGAATCGAGTGTTTCTTGAAGCTTGAGTGCACAGATCTAGACATCTGTCACACATTCAACTGTTTGGCTTCTTGGTGCACACAAACCCTCCTTCACAGCAAGACAGCTTGCACAAGTTGTTGATGTTGAGAACCACATGGTTTAAGATGAAAGACAAAGGCAGGACAAGCAGGAATGCCCAGAGGACAAAGGGAAGGTTTTGTGAGAAAGGAAACAAGAGTATTGATGTGGTGAATGTCATCAAACTGGGAACATTCACAAGCACCAAAATGCCACCGTTTACTGCCACTGAGATCTTTTGCTTCTCCCTTTCCAATGTTTGTGTGGAATTTTCCTGGATGCTGGAATTGCAAAATGAAACTATCATGGTGATGGAGAAAGTGGCAATGAGAACAGCACACAGTGAATATGCAACTGAAACCAACACAGTTGTGATGAAAGAAAATGAATTTTGTTTCTCTGAAATTATCAAAGAACAGAGTGGCATTGACAGCAGGTGATATTCTGAAATCAGAATGTGCATTCCAGAAAACAATGAAACAGTAACAGCTACAATTGCAAATTTCCTGATCAGAAAGCTCCTCATATAGCCAGCAACTTTGAACCGAGTTTGCAGTGGATAAACAGTTAGAAAGCACCTGCAGGCCACAAGGAAGGCCAAAGATGTTGCTGAAGTTGTTTGGAAGAAGAGCCGAAAAGACCCAACAAGTGCACAAACCACACTCCCTCTTTCTGAAATGGTCATAACCACATAACTGGGGCCGTAGGCTTTGTCTTGCACCAACAAAGAAAGATTGTTCAGGGCATAAAACAAAGTGCTTGAAACAAGAGCAAATGTCGAATACCAATGTCCTGACTGTTTTGGTCTCTTTACAGTTGTCTGAGTCTCCCTCATGGAGTTTAGTAGCATTGATGCCACACTGACAAACAGCAAAATAATTGTCAAAATCAAGGAGAGGGTTGCGAAGTAATGTGTGAAGTGTATGTTGTGACAATTCCCTGGCCAAGTGCTATGAGCAGAACACAATGTTCTTGAAAAGCAGCAAACATGATATTCAGTTGTTGAAAGAAACAAATCTTCATTCAAATCAAGAAATGTCTCTTCAGAAATTTTGTCAAAGTGGAAGTGTTGTGAAATGTTGATGAATTTCAGTGATTTCAGATCAGCAAACAAGAAGGGTTCCAAAAATCTCAAACAATTGTTGGAAACATCAAGAAAGATCAATGATATCAAGGAGAAGAATGCACCTTTAAACACAACTGAAATTTTGTTTGACTTCAAGACAAGAAGTCTCAGACTGGTCATGTTTTTGAAACAGTTTTTGTGCAACTTAGAAATGAAGTTGCTGGTCATGTTGAGATGCAGAATGAAGTGGGTGCCCAAAGGCCGATCTTCTGATTTGAAAGTGCAAATTTCACTGATAAAGTTGTTTGGAATTTGCACAATAGTGTGTCTTGCAACCTCAATGAACATCAAAGGAAAATGTTTCAGACTTTCACTGATGTGTATGTAAATATACCCAGTCAATGCAGTGGGAGACTCATGCAGGAGAGATTCAAGAGACATCAATTGAACACATGTTATTGCATAATGCAGACAGTGGCATTGAGTTGACACACATTGAGGAAGATCACACATTGCCTCATCATCTCCAAGGGGACAATCTTTTATGACATCACAAACATCAAGAATATGAACACAAATTTGAGACAGTTTACATTTTAGGTTTCCCAGACAATAATTTTTTTCACACTTCATCTCATCATCTCCATTGGGACAATCCCACTTGCTGTTGCAGACTTCTGACAAGGAAATACAATAAGAAAACAAGCATTTGTGTTTCCCAGAACATTGAAAACGGTCACAATTCTGCAAGTGTTGACCATCTGAGCAAAACAAAAGCTTCCCTGTGTGGTCAGTTTTATAGAAACAAAGATCAAAGAAATGAAAGAACTGTTGATCATTTTGTTCAAAACTACAAGGGTATTTCTTCCATTTGGGTGACACACGCACTTTAATCTGTGGAAAATTTTCCTGAAATATGTTTTGAGAGTAGGTTCTGCACTGCTTCAAGTCATCTCTGAACATGTTCACAGGACATGGAGTGCCAGTGTGTGTCCCAAATGAAAAGTTATATGGAGACAAATTGCTGCTGTCTTCCTCAGAAGAATCATTCTGTCCACAATCTGAATGTCCATCAAGCATGTTCTGGGTGTTTACATAATGTCCACTTGAACACAGCAACAGACACAACAGAGACCTGGCAACAATCTCTGTGGAGACAGGATCATGTTTCTCGACATGAATTGGAGCTTGTGATGGAGGCTTCCTCAGATAAGAGTACTGCATGTCTGTGAAAAACTGGTAAAGGAACCTGTCGATTTCACTGTGAAAACGGCGCAATATTTTGCTCTGATTGGAAACTTTGATTGAAAGGCAAGCAGTACCTGACGTCATGACATGGTGTTTGGAGCATACTGTTTCAGTTTTATTGGGAAAAGGTTTTTGTTTGAATTCTTCAAGTGGAGGAAGCTCACAAATCACTGTTTGTGTCACAGGAGTATGACATGAAACCTTCATCCAGTGTGGGTATTCAACTTGAAGTAAGTTCAGAACAAAGCAAGAAGCGGAGTGGTTTCCTTTGCTTGCGTATTCATTGATGTCATGGGCAGATTGTAAGCGGCCAATACAGTCAACCATGGGAATCTGTGTAATAAATTGCTTCAAATAGGGTGAAGATACATCATTGTCATCAGCATTTCTTTCCTCCTCCCATTGCTTGCTGGTGTATGCTGTCTTGGTTTCTACTGAGGGTCGCCACATCCGATATGTGATGGGAGCTCCGTTTATCCACTTGAAGACTTTCCCTTGTTTCCTTTGCTGAAAGATACACAGTCCTGACTGTTGACCAGGAGCTCAACACAGCCTACAGTTAGACAACTAGGTGAGAAAACAGACTGAAACAACACATTGTTGGTCTTCATAAAGGTTCACAGCACAAGTTCTTGTGTGATGAAAAAAGCTCAAGGCAGTTTACCAACTCAAGCACTCCAATGTGAATGTAATCTGGCAGCTCAACTTCTCTGAGGAGAAATTCTGTGAGTTTTCTCAGGTTGTACCAGCCATCCACGTGTGGTAGTGACATGTTCACCAATTTGCACACCTTGTACACTTGTTTCCAGGAGAGTCTTTCTCTGAACACAAACACTGTGTGTCTCTTGCTGCGGGCCCACCCGTACAACCAGTTGTCATAAGCAAGTGTCAAGCTTGGGAACTCCTTGGTCAACAAGGGGACCATTGATTTCCGGTGAGTGGGCTTTATTCCCGCTTTAACTCCTGGTTTCCTCCAGCAATGCTTCACGAATCTGCGTTCAGGAAGCCATTTATAACACACCCTCCCAGAAGTGCTGAGAAAAACACTGGAGGTTTCTGTGGCAAAATACATCAGCAAGTGAGCTTCCCCTTTTGATCTGGACAACAGCGCATGAATTTTGAATGTGATCTCAAAATATTTGTTGCTGTGTTTATATTTTCCAAGTGCTTTTCCAGTCAATGATACATTTGTTGTCTTCCCACCATTCGATGACCATATTTTCAAGGGATGCAGGCCTTCAACATTGTGTCTGTGGAAAGCTGCGCCAACACTGTTGTTTGTACTTCCAGTGTGTGGATTGGAACATTGAAATTTTGAACACTGCAGACCATGTTCTTTCAGAAAATGGGGACTATGAAAGGGCTTTGTCTTGTGTTTGACCCGAAAGCATTGAACTTTGTAGAGAGAGACCAGAATCCACGAGTTGGACCATTTGTTAAGAAAGGCAAAGGCACTCTGCTCTTCCTTTGTGTTTGAAACCAACATCTCCAAATATCCTGAAAAGGAAAAATCATCTACCAGGTTTTCTTTTCAACGTAACGAAGAACAGAGAGACAATAAAGCCAACTTGTGGTGTCCATTCTTCCGAATAGATGAAATAGAAAACCATACATGTGTTGCAAAGAGGAAAAGGAACGACCTGTCAGAGCAGATCCATGTGTGCTGTAGGTCCTGGCCACAAACTGGGTGGAAGTAGTATTAGGGCCCGTTACTTGGTGCACACTTCGTGTTTCTTTTTCATTTTTTGTCAGAAATTCGGATTAGATTGTGCGAGTGCGCTTTACCAATGATTTACAGAGTC
>JAAUXT010086470.1_pt1 | contig 10904 bp, 11 predicted proteins | sample 7278171 | NCBI WGS metagenome assembly JAAUXT01 (sample SAMN14350112, study PRJNA611818) | marine sediment metagenome | isolation source: surface marine sediment (1.8m) | place: French Polynesia: Moorea | collected 2018-08 | reverse complement strand
CGAAATCAAGCACGCCGTAGTGGCCTTGCTCAAACCTCTCCCCCCCCCCCCCACTTCCGCACACCCACCCCCGGCCGAACCTCGAGCTGAAGCAGTTTCGCACGGCGCATTCCAAGTCAAAACCCCGCGAGAGTTTCGCGAAGCGACGGGAGAAGCCGGATGGAGGTAACCCGAAACGCTGGACTGTAGGACACACCCGAACAGCCAAATCACCCCTGGCAACCCTTGTGTTATTTGCCGTCCCTCCATTTGCAAGTTACCGCAACAGGCTTTTTTCCTCCGCAACAGGCTTTTTTCCTCCCCCTCTTGTGAGCGTGGAACCCAAACCTCAGAAATCAGCCCAACTCTTCAAAGACCAATCAGCGAGTCCGATTCAACCACCAATCACAAGCAGCCAACGTTCAACCAATCACCAGTGAGCCCCTGAGATTTTGGCGAAAATTTCGCGTCTTCCACGATTTCCACCGTACGCTTTCCAAACCGTCCTTTCATTCGCAAACCTAAACTGCAAGACCTTATCTCCGTTTCGCAACTAGCTCATCAAAGAAGATCAATGTATGAAACACTCCTTACAGACAAAACACAGACCGAGCACTACCATTAGTATTTACACTCACAGGCCTGATAACCATACGATTCTCTGTACAAGACTCACAGCCCCAAAAACAAAAGCACTGGGTTTGAAAAGACAGAGCAAGGGTTTGACTCATCTAAACAGTGCGAAGCCGAATGCGATGCGACAAGACAAGCGTTATCGTCACAGACGCAGACTTGGCGCGTCGAGACCTTCCCGTGATTGCGCGCGCACCCGCGCTAAGAACCAATCACGAGCCAGATCGGAACAAACCGTGACGAGGTCGGGCCGGACACCCGAAGGCCCCCCAATCACACCATCCGGCCTGCCTGCCATCTTTTCAACCGTGGTGATGTCAAGCCTTGCGCTGTGTGTGAGAAATGACTCGATTCTACCAAACTATAAGTTCATTCCAAGAGCCTTTCATTCGGCGCCCTGCACGCTTCGGGCGCCTGGAGGCGTCCTCAGCCGATCGGCGCTCAGCATTCACCCAAACCTTCACCCGCCGCAGCAGCGCAACTCAGGGACGCGCCACAATTTCCCGCCAAAACGTGAAAAGTCACATGTCCCGCGTCCGTAAAAACTCAAGACTGACACGCAGTCGCGCCTCAATTTTGGCGCCAAATTTGGACTGCACACAGGATGGCGCTGCTGCGACAAGTTCCAAGGATAGCTGCCCTCTGTCTTATTTTCTGTACAATTGTAGTCAAACAACAAATCCACATAGAAAGTATGCAGAAATAGCTTCAAGTATCCATTACTTTTTTGTCATTAAGTTGAGTGTAGTAGTAGAAGCAACTTGATTGAAAATAATAAATAATCGATCATCGACAAGTCGAATAATCGGACACCACCGGATTCCTGTTCGTGCATATGAATGGACCAGTGCACAGACCACCAGAAGAAACGAGACACCAACCTCGGGGCACCAACTTTTGACACGTGACAAAACTATTTCTCATAATTTTCTTCTTCAATTTTGCTCTTGTATTGGGATAATCTCTGTCTGAAGTTATTCATTCGTGATGTGTACTGCCTTTTTATTCCTGCCAAACGCAGTGGATTTTCTATTTTGCGCCCAATTTCCCCCTTTCCTCACTCTTCTCATTGCGAGTTGCGTCCTGTATTATCGCCCGCCCTGTCTTGGTGGTGTTTGCTGAGAACCCCCCGGATAGATCTGCACTGTATACAACTCTAAATACACAAAATCTACACAACAACCAACACACCAGATGCTACATTTACGAAGCAATCAATGAATTCAAAAACCGATATCAATCAATGGATCTGAGCCTGTCATTTTTTCGTCATTCGTTCTGCTGTCGGAGTCGCCGAGGAAAGAAACGCCAGCTGTGGAGAGGGGGGGGGGGCGGCCAGAAATTCGAGCTGCCCAAAGAATCTCAGGTATCTGGTGAGGTTTGAAAAGGAAACGCTTCTGTCTCCTCATTTTCATGACAATTTGAACAGAAGAGACTCCTTCGAGGAAAAGAATTGACAGCTAACTCAGTTCTTTCAATTCCATTTCAAAAACTTTTGCACACAACTGGTGCTTCTGCCCCGGCTACTCTAACTCTCAATCAAGCCTTCACACGTCCTCTAGTCAATTCCACGTTCCTGAGGGGGGTTTGGGCTGACCCCACCCCCCTGCTCCCTGTTGAGACCCTGGGCCCGAGTCGCCTTGACCTTGGCCGTTCCACCCGAGGAACCCCCCTCCGTTACTGTTGCCGCCCGGGCCGCCACTCCCTCCGAGCTGGTTCCCACCGAAGTTGGGGTTGCCTTGGCTGTTGGGTGCGTCTCCCGATCCCCCGCTGTTGTTCCCGGGCCCGCCTTGGTTGCCCATGCTATTCATCAGACCCCACGAGTGACTCAGAGCCGCCAGCATCGCTGGGTTCACCTGGAACGCCGCCCCGAGGTTCAGCCCTCCCATCCCCAGCGGGTTGTTCATGTTGCCCAGATTGCCCATGTTGCCCTGCCCGCCCTTGCCTCCGCCGCCGCCGCCTCCGCCCCAGCCGCCCTGTGGGGGTCCTCCGTAGCCGCCGCCGGGTCCGAAGCCGAGTCCTCTGCGGTCGCCGCCGGCGCCGAGTCCCGGGCCCATGCCCAGCTTGTCCGCCTTGGGAGCGGCGGTGGAGACGTGCACGCTGGCGCCCTTGACGATGTGGTCCTCGCCGCACAGCGACTGCGCCACTTCCGGGTCGGCGAACGTGACGAAGGCGAAGGCGCGGAACGGCTTCGGGATGAACACGTCGATCACCTGCAGCCAAACAAGAACGTGTCACAGTGCTGAGACGTCCTGTGAAACCACGCAGTCTCTGACGGCGAGGGTTGATCACCGGGTGCGAAACGACCCAAGATGTGATTCATTTCCCGAATTCTCAACAAATGTCTGACGACACGAAGACACCAAGTTCTCTGGTCAAAACGCGTGGGTTGCGACTGTCATATGCACGCAGAGATTGGACTCACCTCGCCAAACTTGGAAAAGTAGCTGCGCAGATCGTCGGCGCACATGTCCTCGGTACACCGCCCGACGAAGACCTTCCTGTGCATCTGCTGCTGCACGCCCTCCTGCGCCTGCTTCAGATACAACGCGCGCGTAAGACTTCGCCTCCGGGTGGGGTGCCACGGATGGTTTCGCAAGGAATAAGGGGAGCGGTGGTCCAAGTGGCTATGGGCGGACCCAGGGTTCACAGAGGGAGGGGGGCGGTCACTTTGAATACGCGATTTTGATTTGGCAGGGGAGGGGGAGAGGTCATACCATTTGTTTGTGCAGAGGTGGGCCTCAGGACTTGAAAGGTACGTGCGATGTTCGTGCAATGGACAAGAAGTGACATTTGCGCTTGGATACAAGACGAGGACTGTGGATATGATGTTCGGGAAATTCGGTGCGTTCCACACCTTACAGGACAAACGTGGGTATTTTGAAGACGGAACGGTTACATTTTTCACCTGCATATAACTTTTACCTTTACAACTCGACCAATGACAAGTCAGGTTGCCTTGAGTGACAACAACAATCCAGTCGCCATTCCGTCAAAGCTGTCAGGCTGACACAACAGACCTCACACAACACAAAAACCACACCATCGCACGCACACCCCAGGGACGTGAAACAAGCAAGCAGTCGAACCGCACGCGTTCAGTTCTGTGAGCCACTCACACTGGTGAGAACAGTGTGAGAACTGGCGGTGTAAAACTCTGGATCATGTCAGCATTATATCTGCGTTCAGACCAGGCTTGTCAACTTCAGGTGTCAGACACTGTGCAATTTTGACCAGCAAAATGTGAAGGGTTGAAGCCGATCAGCACCTTTCGCGAGTGATTGGTCTGAATGGTGTCTCCCCCCCCCCCCCAAATTTCGTCGCTTGTTCTCGCCCAACAAACTGTCCATGTTTCACCGCAACTGCAGGCCCGACTCGCACTGAATGCGTCGTGTGCGATGTCCCGACAGTAGACTCTGCAGAGGAACACGATGCCCTCAGTGTGAATCATGCCTCAAGCAACCACGCTTTTCGAAACCACACAGCTGTTGCCTGCGAACTCAAACCATTCATGCGGACACACACACACACACAAGCAAGACCTGGCAACTCACATCAATTCAAACGATCCGGAAAAGCGCTTTAGAACTGTTCAGGCAGAGTAAATGTTTTGAACAATGTTTTGAACACTTGTCAAGTGTTGAATTGAAACGCGCCCTGTCTGTTCTGTACGAGGGTGCATGAGAAAATGGTGAGAAGCTCCATGTTCAGCGTTCATCGCAATTGAGAGCAAAAGACACGGCTGACCACACAATACAACAGAGCTTGTCAGCACTCCAACAGAACCGCAACAGTCTTTGCCAGACTCGTCGGACATGAAGATTCTTGCCATAAACTGACACACCCTCCCGCACAAAGCACGCACAAATAGACCAATGACGCCAGTGTCACACAAATACGCGGTGAAATCGCTCGAGGGACTGCATGTTGTTGCGTCCGGAAACGACTTCACCGCGCGTCACGGGCCGATATGCTGAAGTCTGCTGCAGGAACTGCCAGTTGGAAACGAGGCTGCGCCGCCAGTGACGTCACAGTGACGTCACCACACGCACAACGATGCATCTCATTTCCGCTGCAGAGTCCAGCATATCCCTGTTATCATCTGAGTAAGTACGTGGTTGCATAGTTACCTTCCAATAGTACTGATAGTCAAAGTTGCTCGGGAAGTTGCCTGGGGGCGGCCCGCCCACATACGAATCTAACGTCTACAATAAAGAGGAGCGTCATCCACACGTCCAGCACTCAGCCTGCAGCAGCAGCAGTTAGACATTCAAACACATCGCCGCTTCACCGAAAACAGCGCCAAAGGAGAGCACGTCATTCTCGACAGTCGTTCGAAAACAGAAAAACAACGTTCGAAACGGAAACAAAGCTTCGCAGGGCTTCGCAGAACATCCAGCCTTCATCCAAAACAGGAAGTCATTCTCTCGACAGATCGGCTTCGTTTTGAGCCTGGTGCAGATTGAAAATCCAAATAGAACTTGGCACAGTGACAACAAATCTCCACGTGTAAACCGGACCTTTCAAAAATTTCGGTTGTGAACACTGTTTTCTCAGTGATTCTGCAATTTTCTGCAATTGACAGGCTCAGGATCAGAAGTCACCATCCGTCGGATTTAAAGTTGAACCCAATTCTGCCAACTTGCCGAGAGAATTCCACTTCGCCCCCCAATGTGGATGAATGCTGGATACCTCCTGAAAGCCCCTCGTGTTCTGGCGTTTCTGCGAACGATCGCTCAAAAATTTTGTGACATGAAAAGGGATATTCAGCAAGACACGGCTGTGAACGTCATCTTTCACAACGCTGCGAAAGAATCAGTAAACTGTGCCTTCATTTTGCTTTCCACTTAACTGGAGTCAAAGTTAGTTTTGCAGAATTTTGAAATCCTTCACGTTTTCCGTTCCGCACATTCCTTTGAGCACAAATGAATTTCTTGAATTTTCCAATCGGAAAGGAGGATAAATTTCTCTTTCTGAAGCCACCAAGCGTCAATTGGAGTGAAAAGTTTGCTTGGGCCAAATCTTTGCGGTTTTCGGTGCCATGTGAAAAGTTGGGAAACGGAGCGAAAGGCAATGTGCAGCTGCACTCATCCCGAACAGTTCCTCCCACTCTCGCGTGGCACCCACTCCACCGAAACTCATACACAGCTAAGTGGCAAAGCATTTGTACATTTCCTCCCAACACGGCGGACGCAAACCTCCCCACACACCCTGCACCGCACCACCGGAGGCCTCTGAAACGCCAACTTTTGCGTCGCTTCACTTTCACTCCAGGCTGCTAACGCCACGTTGCTACAGCTACACTTAGTCGTGGCAACGGCTCGTGACTGACCCCCGGAGGCGCGGTGAACATCGCTCCTCCCCCCAACAACGGCTCGTTCGATTTGGAGCGCGGGCTCACACGGTTTTCGTGCATTCAGAGCGCACATCACGTCAAATCGAACGAGGCCGATGAGAACGCCTCTGCGCAGACGCAAAGCCCACTTCACGCAAAACAGCAGCAACACTCACCGACTCTTTCCAGACACATGTCACCAGCCAAGCATCGCTCGCTCGCAGTCACCGTCACTCGTTCTCTCACTCACCTGCCAGTGTCTTCCGCAGATCAAACATTCGTTCCAAGTTTGTTCTGAATCAAATGTCCGCCTAGAAGCTTCGTCGTTATCAAAACTCTCACCTGAATACACAGGGCACCGGTCAGGATGCCACCCGAGCAGCAACGCCAAGCGTGTGTGTGACCTACCTCCCGACGAACGCCACAAATCCTCTCCCCCCTCCCTGCCTTGCGTCCGTGAAAAATATCAACAGATTTCAACGTGTCTTCAGTCAGCGAGGGAAACGGCACTTTCCAGCTGGTAAACACACCAGCAAAAGAGGGTGCTCACGTGAACATGCTGAACCCCCCCCCCCCCCACCATATCAGAGCCGCTTCCCATCGCTGGACACGTTGATGGCCGCAGCGGTCGGAACCTCGACGCTTCTGACCTTGGAGTTGGGGATGCGCACGTCGCACCAGCGGCCGTCGATCATGTGTCGCTGCGCCAAGCACTTCATCTGTGACTCGTACGACTCGAAGCGCACGAAGCCGAAGCCCTTGGACTGACCCGTCTTCAGGTCTTTCTTCACCTTTCAAAGCAAATAATTCGTCGTTTCAGCATACAGAGGGCCGAAACAGACATGCACCAGAAATGTCTGTCCTTGTGTGTGTGTGTGTGTGTGTGTGTGCAACACAAAGCAAGAACTTCCACACAAGATAACCTTTTCCTGACAATGGGTAAATTGTGAATCGCATCACTGCTAAGTTACCACTTCAGTTCGCTTGTGACAAAAGAATTGTTTTTTGTAACTTGTGCATCGCACAGTAATGGCTGATCCAGTGCAAAACTGGGCACGCACTGTGGAATTCCAGTCAAGGGGAGCAGTGTCTCGAGTGACACCAGACGTCGGGGACACATGCAGAATCTGATCGGGGGTGCGGGTCGGTCTTTCCATTAATTTTCGCCCGTATCACAAAACAGGTTGGGGGGAGGTGAGGAAATTTCGGTGTTTGGGGAGGGGAGGCGCTCGACCGGGACCAGCAGACTCGTTTACCCTTTGACGCTTCGCGTAGTCGTACCTGCACCATGAGCAGGTCTCCAAACTGTGAGAAGTAGTTGCGCAGGTCATCCTCGGTACTCTTCCACGGAAGGCCGAGCACGATGAGGTCGCTGCATTTCATACGCTCCACTCGCTTCGTTTTGGCGGACGGGTTCTCCAGACCCTCGTCCCCTTTTCGCTTGTTCTCCGCTGCAACCAATGAACTTGAAACTTCATCGGCTACAACATACAAAGGTTCACATTCTGTTTTAGTGGCTGTAAAAAACGAAGTCCTCAGGGCGCGGCGGAAGGGGGGGAAGACGACTTCCAGAGTTGCAGATCATTACACTTCCGACAGACACGAGCGGACAATATTTCTTTTGGACAGTGAAAGGCAAAACCATGTGTTCGCTGAAATTGCCTTCGCATTTCCGACAGAAAAAACAGTGAACCAAACGGGACAATCTCGAGCAACTTGTCCGTTGTTCTGGTGAAAGGCCAACAAAATACGTATTCCCCCTCCCTCCACACAAACTGAAATCAATCTTCAAAATTCCAAGGAAATATCTCAGTCACATTTGAAAGTGACACCACCAGAACTTTGGGTTTCACCATAGCATTGACCAACTAGATCTGCACACTCACACGCACGGAAGGAAATTTTCAAGGACACTTGGCGCGGTGCCAATTTCTGACCTTCGCCATTTGCACTCTCCGATAACAATATTTTCAAGGATTAGGTGCTCAATTTGGCGCAGAAACGTGTGACAGCCTATCCCGTCTCATGATAATGTGTTCTACGGACTATTAAGACAGTTTAGGACGTCGAATTTGGACCTCAAATGGCTTGTTTTCGTCTTGACAACCCTGACCCAATTTTATGACGCAGTTTTCCGCACGTGGTGACTTCGCCATTGTGAAATTGCAGTCAACAAATACCACACAAAATTGAATACTTACACTTTGGAAACACAGCTATGTACACGTAGTTGCCCCAGATAGTTTCAGGGGGATGTAGCCTTCCTTCCACCAGTCGACATCCTCGAAAATTTCCTGTGTCAGGGTTGCGATATTTGAGGCCACACGCCCCTGGAAATTGAGCAGCAACCGTCGAAAGCAAAAGACTGCCATCCTCCTCCGAAGGGAGCTCTATCGGCTCCTCGTTTTCATCTTCTGCCACCTGGATGTACTGATTCATCTTTCTGTACTGTTTTTCTCCCAGTAAGTTTTCTTTCAAAGCATGTATTCACGGGAGAATGGTGCAAGAAAACGTAGTGCACCTTTTCTAATCAAGATGGCGGAGTTTCTGATTTGCGGTGCATTATGGGAAATGCTTACCAAACAACAGCTTTGTCTTTTGCCCCTGACGTTCTCTCTTGGAAACAGCATCGATTTTGTTTGTTTAAAAATTGTTAAACAACTGAAAATCTCACATTTTCACACCTGATATGAAATGAACTCATTTTTGCAGAAATCTCCTCTTCCGCGCGAGTAAAATAACGCGCTTCGGAAATTCTGCATTTCCATGCAGAGTAAACGAAAACAGAAGGGCAGATGGCGACCACAGGGGCTTTTGAGAATTTTGCCAATACTATTGGAGCTACGGAAGACGCCCTGCGGTTATTGGTGTCTCTGTTAGCAGGTGAGTGAATGTCTACCACACAGAAGAGCACAAATGGTTTGATGTGCCAGGAAAATTGGGAAAGAACTGGTGGCATGTTCGGGGACACAATGTTCAAGCAGTTCGAACAAAAGGTCGGAGCAAGGGTTGAGTGCTCACAACATACCAAACATCCAGCTCTGATCGCGACTGGGGCCGAAGAGAAGAATCTTATGGCAAGAAAGGCGAAAGACAGATTGGCACGGTGACCCTTTGGGAACTGAAACAGAACTGTGTCTCCACACTGACAGGTGATCTTTTCCAAGAATGACCTGTCAGGTGACCTGAACCTCGTGGCAATCTTTCGAGATCACAAGTCGCCAGGTTTCCCAGTTGAACATGTGAAAGTCCCGCGAGAATTACTCTTCAGCGGAAGCGTGGGCACGCATACGAGTTTCAGACATCCATCTGCGCAACACTTTTGAAAGGTGTCTGTGTAACAAGGCGCGCTGAGATGTTCCAAACACTTGTGTGAAGTTCCGGCAGCTGTCAGAAGGCGACTTCACACAAAGCAGCCCCACAACTTGTTCTTGAAATTTGCAGCCGGCATGCTGTTTGGAGCGTCTTCCTCTCTCTTTTGGCACAGTGGGTTCCTTTCCTCGTGTGTGTCTTTGGGGGGGGGGGGGGGATGTGGATGCAACCACACAGGACGACGAAAAGGTTGAGGATGTACTTCCACCATGTATGCGTGCAACAATGGTAAATAGCGTCACTGCGTGTCCTGCTATTCAATAATTTGAAATGGACCCAAAAGAAGTCGAGCTGAATGAAAGTTTCACAGGCTGAGAAAACTGTCGGTGCGACTGCTTTTTCCTCAGAAATTTTGTGTGGCCATTGGGAAATGTTCAATTTTGCATGGTCTTCACCCACTCACCCCGTAGAGACGACGGTGTGGTTGGTCATCACCCCTTACGGTGGAAATTGGTCACCCCTTGCAGAAACCACAATGCGCATGGTCTTCACCCCCGATTACTCGTACCACAGCGCTCAGTGTCAGTGACCCTGCTGAAAGTTCGGGTTCTCAATGATCTTTTCTGGCACACGCGCTTGTTGTATCCGTCAGAGTAAAGTGACACTGCTCAAGTGTTGCAGTGCAAGCACTTGCGCTCGGTGTGTCGCACCTCCCGAAAATGTCCAACGCAAACCAGCAATCATCTCAACACAGGTTTCACAGGATTTGCACCACGTAAACTTTTCTCGTACAAGTGTGGGGCTTCCGCTCGTGAAAACGAATCAATTGACTCATTAACTGTTGGGAAGGAACTTGTGACATGAAAACATGCGTTCTCGGTGAACTCACCCGGCGAGTTCCCTACGAGGGTAATACTAAAAGTCTTTTCCGTTATGTTCAGCACCTTGCTACGATCAGGCTTTGTGCTTGTCCACCAAAGCATTGTTCTCTGTAGTCAAGAGTGGTTCGAGCGCTGAACATGACGGAAAAGACTTTTAGTATTACGAGGGTAATACTAAAACTCCTTTCCATCATGTTTGGGCAAGTGGGTCATGTCGACAATGTCCTGAGCTCAATTGTGCAACAGAATGACAAAGAAGTCATTGACATGTGAAGAAAACATGACCCAAAATGCCAAACATGATGGAAAGGAGTTTTGGTATTACCCTCGTACCCTCGTAGCAACCTGCTCTATTCGTCGAAACAACTGGGGACGGTTTCAGAGGCGTGTGGGCAGCAACACCTTTGTTTGCAATGCCTTGTGTGACAGTGGAGGCGAACGATAGTGAACTGAGCGCCCCAGAACCGAACCAGTTGAACATGGAGCAGAGCTGGATATCCCACAGTGTCAAGAAGGTTTTGATTGAGCACATTCTCAACATCAGCAAAACTGTGGAACGTCTGGTCCTTGTTGAACGTCCCTCCGAACCGTTCATCTGCAAAGTTTTGTGCGAACTGATTGCAGATTCATTTTTAAGCGTGTGGTCCCGAAGGGTGTTACCACACGCTTAAAAATGAATCTGCAATCAGTTCGCACAAAACTTTGCAGATGAACGGTTCGGAGGGACGTTCAACAAGGACCAGACGTTCCACAGTTTTGCTGAT
>JAAUXT010004226.1_pt1 | contig 10905 bp, 10 predicted proteins | sample 7278171 | NCBI WGS metagenome assembly JAAUXT01 (sample SAMN14350112, study PRJNA611818) | marine sediment metagenome | isolation source: surface marine sediment (1.8m) | place: French Polynesia: Moorea | collected 2018-08 | reverse complement strand
TATCGCTCCCATCCCAGGTCCGTGTAGCCACCCGGCATGGATACCCTGACGCTGATTCGCCCGGATGACTGGCATCTGCACCTGCGCGACGGGGCGGCCATGGCTGCCGTCGTCTCTGACTCCGCGAGGCGTTTTGCCCGTGCCATCATCATGCCGAATCTGTCTCCTCCCGTGACCACCGTGGAGCACGCCCTCGCCTATCGTCAGCGGATCCTGGACGCGTTGCCTGCAGGCAGCGCGTTTGAGCCTCTCATGACCCTGTACCTGACTGACGCGACTTCGCCCGCCGAGGTCGCGCGGGCCCGGGATTGCGGGCATGTTTTTGCGGTCAAGCTTTATCCGGCGGGGGCCACCACCCATTCCGAGGCTGGCGTTACCGACATGGCGCGGATAATGCCTGCGCTGGCGGCTCTGCAGGATCACGGTTTACCGCTGCTGGTGCACGGCGAAGTGACTGATCCGGAAGTGGACGTCTTTGACCGGGAGAAAGTGTTCATCGACCGGGTTCTGGCGCCCACAGTAGAGCGATTTGCGGCTCTCAAGGTGGTTTTCGAGCATGTCACTACCCGGGAGGCCATCGATTTCGTGCGCGAGGCGCCGTCGACCGTGGCGGCCACCATTACACCGCATCATCTGCTCATCAACCGCAACGCCATGTTCGCGGGAGGGATGCGGCCCCACCACTATTGCCTTCCCGTGGCCAAGCGAGAGCAGCACCGCCGGGCGCTGCTGGATGCGGCCACCAGCGGTGACCCGAAGTTCTTTCTTGGCACCGACAGCGCACCACACGCCCGGCGCAGCAAGGAGGCGGCTTGTGGATGCGCGGGTATCTATTCTGCCCATGCCGCCCTGGAACTTTACGCAGAAGCGTTTGAGTCGGCCGCTGCCCTGCACCGTCTGGAAGGCTTCGCCAGCTGTTTTGGAGCGGATTTCTACGGGCTGCCCAGAAACCGAGATCGCCTCGAGCTGGTGAAATCAAGCTGGCGTGTTCCGGACACACTCGCCTTCGGTGACGAAGCGCTGGTGCCCTTCCGTGCCGGTGAGTCCCTGTCCTGGAAGCTCTCGGCATGAAAGCCGACGCCGTCGAGAAGCACCCCATAGCAGCGCGTTTCAGGACCTTCCTTCCAGTCATCGTGGACGTGGAGACCGGGGGGTTTGACGCCGCCCAGGATGCCTTGCTCGAGATGGCAGCAGTCACGGTCGTTGTGACCGATGAGGGATTGTGGGAGCGAGGGGAAACTTTCGCTTGCCACGTGGAGCCCTTCCCGGGTGCGCGTCTTGAGCCCGCTGCGTTGGAGTTCAACCGCATCGACCCGCACCATCCCTTTCGCTTTGCGGTGCCGGAGAAAGAGGCGCTCCGCCAGATCTTCCGCCCGGTAAGAAAAGCTGTGCGAGATGCAGGCTGCACGCGCGCGGTCCTGGTAGGCCACAACCCGTCCTTCGACCTGGGCTTCGTGAACTCAGCAGTCAAGCGGACCGGCATAAAGCGCAATCCGTTTCATCCCTTCACGACTTTTGATACGGCGACCTTGAGCGCGCTGGCTTTCGGGCAGACCGTGCTGGCGAGAGCACTCCAGGCGGCCGGTATCGGATGGGACAGCGAGGAGGCGCATTCGGCCATCTACGACGCCGAGCGCACGGCGGAGCTCTTCTGCTATATCATCAACCGGTGGGAGAAGCTGGCCGCAACAGGAACTTCCGGTAACGGAGCCGGGACAGAAAAGTAGCCGCACCCATCTGTTGTCTTTTGACCAGGTGGTTGAACCCGCCTGCAGCCGCAATCGAGGCGCCAACCAATGCACGACAAGGATAACCAGGACAGCCGGAGAATACGCGAGCGGGGCGCTGCCAAGACGGCCCGCATTCCGGTGAAGGTCGTCCCCAGCGAGGGTCCTTTGCCCCGCAAGCCTCACTGGATCAGGGTCAAAGCGCCGACGGCGCCCGAGGTGCTGCGCCTGAAGGGACTGCTGCGTCGACAGCGATTGCACACGGTTTGCGAGGAAGCATCCTGTCCGAACCTCGGGGAGTGTTTCAGCCAGGGGACAGCCACGTTCATAATTATGGGGGATATCTGTACGCGGCGCTGTCCGTTCTGCGACGTGGCGCATGGTCGCCCTGGGCCACTTGACCCGCAGGAGCCTGACCACCTGGCCGAGACCGTTGCTCTGCTCGGCCTGCGCTATGTGGTCATAACCTCCGTTGACCGAGACGACCTGCGCGATGGCGGGGCAGGGCATTTTGCTGCGTGCATCAGGGCTCTTCGGCAGTTGTGCGCCGCCACGCAAGTGGAGATTCTGGTCCCGGATTTCCGCGGGCGCATGGAATCGGCCCTGGGGCAACTGGTAGACGCGCCGCCGGACGTTTTCAATCACAATGTGGAGTCGGTGCCCCGGCTGTACAGGAAAGTGCGTCCCGGCTCGGACTACGCCTGGTCACTGCGCCTGTTGCGCGAGTTCAAGCGCGCTCAGCCGGGGGTGCCTACGAAGTCCGGACTTATGCTCGGATTGGGTGAGTCCACTGCCGAAGTGCATGCGGTATTGAGAGATCTTCGTGAGCACGATTGCGACATGCTGACCCTGGGGCAGTATCTCCAGCCCAGCCGTCACCATCTTCCCGTGGAGCGTTTCATCAGCCCGGAAGAGTTCGACGCGCTAGGTGCCTTTGCCATGGGACTCGGCTTCAAGAACGTGGCAAGCGGTCCTCTGGTTCGCTCCTCCTATCACGCCGACCGGCAGGCGGCTGGGAAAGAAGTGAGCTAGAGAAGCATGCCTGGTGACTGGTGAATAGTGAGCAGTGAGTAGCAGTCGGTGACTTGGAAGATGGAGTGCGTTGATCCGCAACCGACTGGGCAAGCGCCGGGCTTCACCGCCTGAGCGGGCCTGCGCGCAGTCTGTCGGGATGGTACTACTTGTCACACTGCTGCCGCATCACGGTATTCCACCTACCACTCACCGCTCACTACTCACTACCCACCATTCACCAGAAATGGAATTCCTGCTCGTCAAAGCCCTTTCCACGTTCCTTCTACCCCCCGGGCTCAACCTGTCGCTGGCCGGGATAGGGGCCTTGCTGATGCTGCGTTGGCGGCGTATCGGCGCTGGCGTGGTGGCGCTGGCACTGGTCACCCTGTACCTGCTGAGCATGTCCGCGGTTTCCGGGCCGATGATGGCCAGTCTGGAAACTTATCCCGCCTTGACCACCGGGGATGGAAAGCAAGCGGACGTGGGCGCAATCGTGGTGCTCGCAGGTGACCGGTATGCCAATGCGCCGGAGTACGACGGCTTCGACACGGTGTCCCGGCTTACTCTGGAGCGCCTGCGCTACGCCGCCCGTCTGCACCGCCAGACAAGCTTGCCGGTACTGCTGACGGGGGGTGCTCCGCTGGGACAGGACTTCTCGCTGGCTTTCGTGATGAAAGAGGTGCTGGTGGACGACTTCCGTGTTCCGGTGGCCTGGAGCGAAGGCAACAGCCGGACCACTTGGGAGAATGCTGAATACACTCGTGAGATATTGGCCGAAGACGGCATCGCCCGGTTCTATCTGGTGACGCATGCATGGCACATGCAGCGCGCCATGATGGCCTTTCGGCGCATGGGTCTGCAGCCGGTGGCGGCCCCCACCCGGTTCACAACCCGTTCGTCTGCCCGCGACGGAAAGTGGCTCGCCTGGCTGCCCAGCGCGGCTGCGTTGCGACAGAGCAGCCTGGCAATGCACGAGTACCTGGGCCAGGTATGGTACTGGCTGCGGTATTAGACAGGCGACATCGAAAGCGAAAAGGAACTGGCGCGCCGAGGCCTTTTCGTGCGCAGCGGGGTCGCTGCCAGTCCGACTGCCCTACCTAGCATCGACGGCTGCCTGTTCTGCGGGGAGGAGCAAAGACGGATCCACCATGTTCCGGTTCAGGCTCACGCCCCAATGCAGATGCGGACCGGTGACCCGACCGGTCATGCCGACGGTGCCGATGGCTTCGCCTTCGCTGACGCGCTGGCCGGCCTCGACGGTGATGCTGTCCAGATGGCAGTACATGGTGACCAGGCCTTGGCCATGGTCAACGAATACGGTCTTGCCGTTGAAGAAGTAGTCGCCGGTAGCCACCACTTTGCCTGATTGGGCGCTGTGAACGGGCGTTCCTCGCGGAGCGGCGATGTCCAGACCACTGTGGGGTTTGCGGGGTTGCTTGTTGAAGAAACGCCGCAGACCGTAGGGACTGCTCAGTCGACCTTCCACGGGCAGCCTCAGGGGCAGGGGAACGGATTCGGTCTCCTCCCAGCCGTCGAGGGCTGCTCGGATCAGCTTGCGTTCGCGGCCGATGCGCTTCAGGTCAAGCTTGTTCGGATTGACTTTTCGTTTATTGGTGATGGTTATATGCTGCGTCTTGTAGGTCTTGTTCTGCACCGTGAACCGATAGGTCTGGTCTTGTTTGCCGTGAAGAAGGCTGATGCGGTGCTCTCCCGGCTTGGCATTCAAGGCGATCCCCACCACGGCCACCCACTTGTCTCTGTCCCGTAGCACCATCAGGCGCCTGCCTTGATACTCGACCCGCGGCGGGCTCGGCGCATCCCACCGAAGTGGTATCAGGGCCACCCCACCGGGAACGGAGTCGGCGCGGGGAAGCACGCTCGCCGTGGCCTGGGTGGCCAGGAACAGCAACGCCAGGCCGGTCCAGCGGCGTGGGCGGGAAAGAAGGCAACACTGGAAAGTATTCCTTGGCATCATTCGGTTTCCTTTTTCGCAGTCGAGTGCACGCTGTCCATGTGGACTCCGAGGGCGTTCTGTGAGTCGCGGGCATCGACTGTGCACAACAGGGAGCCATCGCCGAGCCGTGCGTTGATCTGCCGCTGCTCTGATGTGTCGCCAACGGAACGAATTAATTTCCCGTCCGGATGGCTTGTAATCATGGCATAGCCTCGGTGCAAGGTCCCCAGAGGACTGACCGAGTCGAGGGCACGGACGAGTTCCGCGAGGCGCGCCCGCTGCCGGCTCTGTCCATGCCGCCAGGCTCCCTCCAGGCGCGCGGCGAGGTGGCTGCTGCGTGCCTGGAGCATCTGGATTAGGACGGCGGGGCTGCGGCGGTGCAGGCGGTGGCTGACGGCAGCGAGTCTCGAGGCTTCCCGCTGCAATCGACTCTTCTCGGCGGAAGTCAGCCTGGCGGCAAGCGAATCTAGCCGCTGGCTAAGTTCCATCAGGCGTCCTCGTGGGTGTTTCACGCGTGCATGCAGCCAGTTGAGGCGTTGCCTGTGGAGTTGGATCCTGCTTCGCGTCAGGGCAAGCAAGCGCTCTTCCATTCGGCGCATTCGCTGCCGCAAGTCTGCCTGATCAGGGGTGACGGTCTCTGCGGCCGCGGATGGCGTGGGTGCCCGGTGGTCGGCGACGAAATCTGCGATCGTGTAGTCCACCTCATGGCCGATGCCGGTCACCAGCGGCACTGCACAGGCGGCTATGGCGCGCGCCACCCGCTCGTCGTTGAACGCCTGCAGATCTTCCAGGGATCCCCCACCGCGTGCCAGGATGAGCACAGCGCAATCAGGCTGCTCGCCAGCTTTGCGGAGGGCATTGGCGATAGCCGGGGCGGCGCCCTCTCCCTGCACGGGGACGGGATAAACCTGTACCGGTATCGCCGGGAATCGCCTCCCGAGCACTGAGAGGATGTCTCGGATGGCAGCACCGGTGGGCGACGTGATGACGCCGATGCGCTTCGGGAACCTGGGCAGGGGCCTTTTCCGGTCGGCGGCGAACAGTCCCTCCTCGGCCAGGCGGCGTTTCAGCGCTTCGAAAGCCTCCTGCAGGGCACCCTCTCCATACTTTTGCATGGATTCCACGACCAGTTGAAACTCGCCTCTGGGCACATACAGGCCGACTCGTGCCCTGGCCAGCACGTGCAGTCCGTTCTCGGGTTCGAAGGAGAGGTGTCGGTTGTGGCTTCGGAACATGGCGCAGCGCACTTGGCTCGCGGGGTCCTTGAGGGAGAAATACAGGTGTCCGGACGCAGGCCGCGCCAGGTTGGATATCTCACCCTCGACCCACAACGCGGGAAAGCTGCTCTCCAGCCGCCCTTTGATCTCGTTGTTTAGGCGGCTCACGGAGTAAATGTCTTGCTGTTCCGGGTGCGACATGGGCTAGGCGGTGAATGCTCCCGAGCTGGTCTTGGTTGGCGATTGAGTTTCTTGCGCCGGCGTCGGTTGAACGGCATGCTTGAAAAGAAAGAGGCCGGGACCGGCCCGGCCTCACGTCGCCCTCACAGGCAGAGCCGCCTTAGAAACGCGGACCTGCGTTTCTCTGGTCCAGATACTGCTGATACGCTGCTTCGCCCTGCTTTCGCGCTGCCACGGCGAGCGCCATGGCCTTTTCCGAATCCCCCTTCTCCGCGGCTGCCTGCGCTTCCTTAATCAACTTACCCGTGTCGCGCCACGCGAAGCCGACGGAGTCGGCTTTCTTCAGCGCCGCTGAGGCCTGGGTGATGGCCTTGTCAACGTCGGCCTTGGCCGCTTGTGCATTTGCAGCGAAAGGGCCGGCCGCGGCGAAAAATAGGAGCAGGGCGGCAAGGCCAGTCATGTTTCGCATACATGCCTCCGAAACTGTTGTGGTTATTGGCTTTAGTGCGCGTGAAGACAGCCCACCGATGCCGTCCACCTGCCTGCGGCAGCCCCAAACTACCCCGTTTACCGGTCCAACGTCAAACCTTATACTATCGCGTTTAGCTTACCCGCCCTACGGATCTGCCCATGCGCATTGTTCAGGAAGCTCTCACTTTCGACGACGTTCTCCTGGTACCGGCCCACTCCAAGGTACTGCCGAAGGAAGCAGCGCTCGCGACACAGCTTACGCGCAGCATCCGGCTGAACATGCCCCTCGTGAGTGCGGCCATGGACACGGTCACCGAAGCGCGCCTGGCCATTACCATGGCCCAGGAGGGTGGTCTCGGAATCATTCACAAGAACATGTCGCCCGAGGCGCAGGCTGAGCAGGTTCTGACAGTCAAGAAATTCGAAAGCGGCGTCATCAAGGATCCCATCACGGTAACGCCAGACACCAGCATCCGTCGTGTCCTGGAGCTGACGCGAACCCGCAACATTTCGGGCGTTCCGGTGGTTGAGGGAGTGACGCTGGTGGGTATCGTGACCAGCCGGGATCTGCGCTTCGAGACCCGCTACGACAACCCTGTGAGCAGAATCATGACCCCTCGGGAAAGACTGGTAACCGTGAGGGAAGGCGCCGGGCGCGAGGAAGTGGTGGGGCTGTTGCACCGGCATCGCATCGAGAAAGTGCTCGTCGTCGACGACGACTTCCGACTCCGCGGTTTGATTACTGTAAAGGACATACAGAAAGCCACCGAGTATCCGAACGCCTGTAAGGACGAACAGGAACGGTTGCGAGTGGGAGCGGCTGTCGGCACCGGCGTGGGGACGGAAGAGCGGGTGGCTGCGCTGGTCGAGGCGGGTGTGGATGTCATTGTTGTGGACACCGCCCACGGGCATTCCCAAGGCGTTCTGGACAGGGTTGCCTGGGTAAAGTCCAGCTATCCCCAGGTGCAGGTGATCGGCGGCAACATTGCGACTGGTGAAGGTGCCCGCGCCCTCGTGGACGCCGGTGCCGATGCGGTCAAAGTTGGCATCGGTCCCGGGTCCATTTGCACTACCCGCATCGTGGCTGGCGTTGGAGTCCCGCAGATCACCGCCATTGCAAACGTCGCCAAAGGCCTGGAAGGCTCCGATGTGCCTCTGATTGCCGACGGCGGCGTGCGCTATTCCGGGGATGTCTCCAAGGCCATCGCCGCCGGCGCCCACTCCGTGATGATCGGCAGCCTGTTCGCGGGCACCGAAGAGGCGCCGGGCGAAGTGGAGCTCTACCAGGGCCGGTCCTACAAGTCCTATCGCGGCATGGGGTCGCTGGGTGCCATGAGCCAGCGGGAAGGGTCCAGTGACCGCTATTTTCAGGACAATGGCGACAAACAGAAGCTCGTGCCGGAGGGCATAGAAGGAAGAGTACCGTACAAAGGATCCCTGTCGGTGATTGTGCATCAGCTGATGGGCGGGCTGCGCGCGAGCATGGGGTACACCGGGTGCCGGGACCTGACCGAAATGCGCAACAAGACAGCGTTCGTACGGCTCACGGGGGCGGGCATGCGGGAGAGTCATGTACACGACGTGACCATCACCAAGGAAGCGCCCAACTACCGCTCCTGATTCGGGAGGGCGGTTTAACGCCCGGAGTTCCGGCGCGGAACTCGATTCAGGCGCCAAGGATCTCGAAGTTCCATCCATGACCGATATCCATGCCGACCGCATTCTGATTCTGGACTTCGGCTCCCAGTACACTCAGCTCATCGCCCGCCGGGTCCGCGAGGCGGGTGTGTATTCGGAAATCCATGCCTTTGACATGCCGGATGACGAGCTGCGCGCATTCGGTCCCCGAGGCATCATCCTGTCCGGCGGTCCCGAGTCCGTGACTCTTTCGTCCGACATCAGGGCGCCCACAAGGGTCTTCGATATGGGTGTTCCGGTGCTGGGGATCTGCTACGGGATGCAGACCATGGCCGCTCAGCTAGGTGGTCGGGTGTCGCCCTCGAGCCAGCGCGAGTTCGGCTATGCGCAGGTCAGGGCCAGGGGGCATTCCCGCCTGCTGCGGGACATCGAGGACCACACCAGCCCAGAGGGCTATGGCCTTCTCGATGTGTGGATGAGCCACGGCGATCGAGTCACCGGCTTGCCGGAGGGCTTCAAGGCTATCGCCACCACGGACAACGCACCGATTGCCGGCATGGCCGACGAGGCGCACGCCTTCTACGGCGTACAGTTTCATCCCGAGGTGACTCATACCCATCAGGGCCAGCGGATACTCGAGCGGTTCGTGCACGAAATCTGCGGCTGCGGAAATCTCTGGACTGCCGAGCACATCATCGAGGACAGCATTGAACGCCTGCGCGAGCGGGTGGGAACAGACCAGGTGCTGCTGGCTCTGTCCGGCGGCGTGGATTCCAGCGTCGTCGCCGCGTTGCTGCACAAAGCTATCGGCGACCAGCTGGTCTGCGTGTTCGTGGACAATGGCCTACTGCGACGCCATGAGGGCGATCAGGTGATGGCAACGTTCGCCGAGCATATGGGCGTGCACGTCATTCGGGTCAATGCCGAAGAGCGTTTCCTTGCCGCGCTGGCGGGGGTGGATGAGCCCGAGCGGAAGCGCAAAATCATCGGCAACCTGTTCATAGAGATCTTCGATGAACAGGCCGCCAGCCTGGAAGGAATAAGGTGGCTGGCACAAGGAACGATCTACCCCGATGTAATCGAGTCGGCCGGTGCCAAGACTGGCAAAGCCCATGTGATAAAGTCGCATCACAACGTGGGCGGTTTACCCGAACGAATGAGCCTCGCGTTGGTCGAGCCCCTCAGAGAGCTGTTCAAAGACGAGGTCCGCAAGCTCGGGCTGGAGCTTGGACTGCCCTACGACATGGTATTCCGCCATCCGTTTCCGGGTCCTGGGCTTGGCGTGCGCATTCTCGGCCAAGTCAAGCGAGAGTACGCTTCGCTGCTGCGACGAGCGGATGCCATTTTCATCGAAGAGCTTCGCCGGCACGGATACTACGACAAGGTCAGTCAGGCATTCGCCGTCTTTCTGCCCGTGAAGTCCGTCGGTGTGATGGGCGACGCCAGGCGCTACGACTACGTGGTCGCGCTGCGCGCCGTCGAAACCGTCGATTTCATGACCGCGCGCTGGGCCTATCTGCCCCATGATCTGCTGAGCAGGGTTTCAAATCGCATCATCAACGAGGTGGAAGGCATCTCGCGTGTTGCCTACGACATTTCCGGAAAGCCGCCCGCAACGATTGAGTGGGAATAGGGACGTGACTCGTGAAGCGTGAAGCGTGAATGTGAAGCGTGCAACGTTGAGCGTGATTTCGAAGGGCGGTGGCTCCGTGGTTCGAAGAAGCATGTGAAAAAACAGGCTGGATCCCGCATGTGGCGTTTTCCGCAGGGAGTCGACTCCAGCCTCGAGAAGGCTCCTTAGCTTCGGTAAGACTCCTATGTCCAGCTCTGCGGGAGACCCGAGTCACGAATCACGGGTCACGATTCACGATGAAAATTTCATGCACCAGGCGCTGGCGCTGGCTGACCGGGCTGAGCAGGAAGGCGAGGTGCCGGTGGGGGCGGTACTGGTACGCGAAGGAGAGATTATCGGCAAGGGCTGGAACAGTCCGATTTCGTGTTCGGACCCGACGGCGCATGCGGAGGTGGTTGCTCTTCGAGACGCGGCCCGGCGCCTGGGGAACTACCGACTGCCCGGCACGACGCTGTATGTGACTCTGGAGCCCTGTGCCATGTGTGCCGGCGCACTTATCCATGCGCGTGTGTCCAGGGTCGTCTATGCCGCCTCTGATCCCCGGGGCGGGGCTGCGGGCAGCGTGTTTCACATTCTGGGCAGCGACCGTCTGAATCACCGGGTTCAAGTGACAGGCGGTTTGCTGGCGGATGAGGCTGGCTCACGGCTGCAAGGTTTCTTCCAGCAACGGCGCGGGACGGCCGGTCGCACAGGCGAAACCGTTACTTGACAGTAATGGGCCCATCCGAATAGCTTATGGCTGTTGCAGGCAGGATTCGCCCATATGCCTGTTCCCTCACGGGCTGCAGCGGTAGCACGACCCGGTAATGCCCCAGATCTGGAGGTCTACTGATGGACGTGGCGCAACGGCTTTCCGCGCGTGTCGGCAAGCTTCTCAAGGAAAGAGGCCTGATGCTGGCGACCGCGGAATCCTGCACCGGCGGCTGGGTTGCGCAAGTGGTTACCTCCGTCTCCGGCAGCTCCGACTGGTTCGACCGTGGCTTCGTATCCTACTCCAACCAGTCCAAACTAGAGATGCTGGGCATCCGCTCCGAGACCTTGGATCGGCACGGGGCGGTGAGTGAAGAGGTC
>JAAUXT010064381.1_pt1 | contig 10906 bp, 14 predicted proteins | sample 7278171 | NCBI WGS metagenome assembly JAAUXT01 (sample SAMN14350112, study PRJNA611818) | marine sediment metagenome | isolation source: surface marine sediment (1.8m) | place: French Polynesia: Moorea | collected 2018-08 | reverse complement strand
CGTACATCGACATCCAGGCCGCGCGCCTCATGACCATCCACTGCGCCGAGCGCATGGATGCCGGCGGCGACGCCCGCACCGAGATCTCGGCCATCAAGATCTTCGTGCCCGAGGCCTACACCCGCGTCGTCGACCGCGCGATCCAGGTGTGGGGCGCCGCAGGCGTGTCGGGCGACCTGCCGCTGGCCGGCATGTACCAGGGGGCCCGCACCCTGCGCCTCGCCGACGGTCCCGACGAGGTCCACAAGATCCTGATCGCCAAGAACGTCCTCAAGCAGTACGGCGCCGGCGGCTCCTGGGACTTCGGCAACTGAGGAGACGCGCCATGGCCGATCGGCTGGCGGGCAAGCGAGCGCTGATCACCGGGGCCGGCGCCGGACTGGGCGCGCAGATGGCGCGCCGCTTCCGCGAGGAGGGTGCCGAGGTCGTCGTGAACGACCTGCGCCTCGAGGCCGCCGAGGCGGTGGCGAAGGAGGTGGGTGGCACCGCCATCGCGGCCGACGTCGCCGACTCCGCCGCGGTGGCCGACATGTTCGCGCGCGTCGCGCGCGACTTCGGCCGGCTCGACGTGCTGGTCAACAACGCCGGCTTCGGGTTCGACGGAGACGAGGCCGACCTGGAGCGCTTCAACCAGGTGCCGGCACAGCAGGCCGCCGAGGCGATGGCCGGCGGCCCGATCCGCACCCACTTCGATCTCACCGTGGGGCTCTCGGACGAGAAGTGGCAGCGCATGATCGACGTCCACCTGAGCGGGACGTTCTACTGCTGCCGCGAAGCGCTCAAGCTGATGAACCAGCAGGACTCGGGCGTCATCCTCAACATGGGATCCATCATGGGAACCGCGGGCGGCGCGGGCTCCGTCCACTACTGCGCCGCCAAGGCCGGCATCCTGGGCCTCACCCGCTCGCTGGCGCGCGAGGTCGTGACCCGCAACATCCGCGTCAACGCGCTCGCGCCTGGCTTCGTCGACACCGACCTCACCGCGCCGATCCAGGCCGCGCGTCCGCTGATCGAGGCCGCCACGCCGATGGGCCGCTTCGGCGACGTCGACGACATCGCCTGGGCCGCCGTCTACCTGGCCAGCGACGAGGCGAAGTTCGTCACCGGACAGGTGCTGTCGCCCAACGGCGGCTACCACATGAGCCAGTAGCCGGCCCGGAAGCGCCGGCCGCTACCAGCCGTCCACGTGGAGCGCGAGCTCGAGGTCGCGACCGCGCGCCGGCTTGAAGTCGGTGCCGCGCGTGAAGGCGACCGGGGTGAGCCCGCACTGCATCACCTCGGCATAGGGCACGCCCAGCAGCTCGGCGATCTCGGCCTCGTGCAGCAGGTGCAGCGTCGTCCACGCCGTGCCGAGTCCGCGCGCGCGTGCGGCCAGCATGAAGCTCCAGAACGCCGGCAGGATCGAGCCGTACACGCTGGCGCGCCCCAGGTCGCCCATCGGCCCCTCGACGGGCGGCATGCGGCCCTCGATGCACGGGATCACCAGGTACGGCGCGCGGTGCAGGTTGGCGGCCAGGGCCTCGGCCGACCCCACGACGCCGCGCATCGTCGCCACGTCGTCGCCCTGCGCCTGCTCGGCCAGCGCGTGCGCCGACACCGGCATGCTGCGGTAGCCCTCGAAGGCCCCGCGGTAGAGCTCCGCGATGCGCTCGCGCTTCGCCGGGTCGCCCACGACCAGGAAGTGCCAGCCCCGGGCGTTCGAGCCGCTCGGCGCCTGGAGCGCGATCGAGACGCACTCCCGCACCAGCTCGAGCGGAACCGGCCGGTCGAAGTCGAGGCGCCGCCGCACGGCGCGCGTGGTGGTGAGCAGCTCGTCGGGAGACAGGTCGAGAGTGGCAGGCATGCCGGCAGTCTAGCGCCGAGGCCTGGAGTAGAATGCCCCGATGCCCACGACCCTCGACTGGTACGGCTGCGCCACCTTCCGCCTGCGCACGGCCGGCCTCACGATCTTCCTCGACGCCTACATCGACCGCATCGAGCGCGCCGCCGGTCCCGGCCTGCGGGCCGACGACGTCGACGCGGCCGACTGGATCGTGGTGGGCCACTCGCACTTCGACCACCTCTACGGCGCCGAGCGCATCGCGCGCAATACGGGCGCGCGCATCATCGGCAGCTACGAGACGGTGCGCGTGATGGAGGCGCAGGGCGTCCCGCTCGATCGGATGATCTGCGTGGCCGGCGGCGAGACGGTGGAGCTGGGCGCCGGGGTCACGGTGTCGGCGTTCCCGAGCCAGCACTCGTGTGTGTGGTCGCACGGCCAGATGAGCCCGGCCGACGAGGTCTGCATCGGCGACCTGGGCGTCACCTGGCAGGGCCGCCGCGAGCGCTTCCTCGAGCTCGTCCGCTACTTCGGCACGCTGCCCGAGGACGCGCGGGAGCACCTGGTCGCGAGCCAGCAGGGCGACCGCGGCGACGGCGGCGCGCTGGTCTACCTGTTCGAGACGCCGGACGGCTCGCTCTTCTACCAGGACACCTCGGGCCACTGGTCGGGCATCCTGCGCGACCTGCGCCCCGACGTCGCGATCCTGGCCGCGGCGGGCCGCGGCAACGTCGACGGCGAGCCGATCCAGGGCTCGCTGGCCCGCTTCGTGGCCCGCCAGGCCGACCTGCTGCGCCCGCGCACCGTCGTGCTCTCGCACCACGACGACTGGCTGCCGGGCTTCTCGATCGACACCGACACCAAGCCGATCCGCGAGGAGCTGGCGCGGGTGGTGCCGGGCGCGAAGCTGCTGGAGCTCGGCTACGTGGACGGGACGGAGATCCTACCGGCACGCTAGCCGGAGCGGGGCCGCGCTCGCTGCAGCTCTGCCCGCGGCCGCGCGCGAGCGCCAGGCAGAGCCGGCGGAGCTGGGCGGTCCGGACCAGCCGCGCGGCCACTGCACGCGGTGACATGTCAGCCGTCGCCATCGTCTCCCTCAGCGTCCGGCGCGGAGCTGGTGCTTCTGCACCTTGCCGAGCGCGTTGCGCGGCAGGTGCTCCACGAAGTGGACCCGGCGCGGGCGCTTGTAGGGGGCCAGCCGGTCTGCCAGGAACGCGTCGAGCGCATCGGCCTCGGTGCCGGGGCTCGCTACGACGAAGGCCGTCACGAGCTCACCCCACTCCTCGGACGGCGTGCCGACCACGGCGGCGTCCTCCACGGCGGGATGCGCGCGCAGCGCGTCCTCCACCTCGCGCGGGTAGACGTTGTAGCCACCGCTGATCACGAGCTCCTTCGCGCGCCCGCGGATCCGGACGTAGCCGGCCTCGTCGAGCTCGCCGAGGTCGCCGGTGCGGAACCAGCCGTCGGCGGTGAAGGCCTCGGCGTTGGCGTCGGCCCGCTCCCAGTAGCCGGCGAAGACGTTCGCACCGCGCACCTGGATCTCGGCGGGCTCGCCCGCGAGCCGCACCTCGACCCCCGGTAGCGGCAGCCCGACCGTGCCCGGCCGGCGCTCGCCGTCGTGCGGGTTCGACACCAGCATGGCGGTCTCGGTCATGCCGTAGCGCTCGAGGATGCGCTGGCCCGTCGCGCGCGCGAAGCGCTCGTGCAGCGCAGCCGGGAGCGGCGCCGAGCCCGACACGCACAGCCGCAGGCGCGCCAGCGTCCGCACCCGGTCGGCGTCCACCAGGCGGTGGTACATGGTGGGCACCCCGAAGAAGAGGGTGCCGGCGTGCGCCTCGATCGCGTCGAAGACCGCGTCGGGCTCGAAGCGCGAGAGCAGCACGGCCGAGGCGCCGGCCAGCAACGTCCCGTGCAGGCCCACGCCGAGGCCGTGCATGTGGAAGAGCGGCAGCGCCAGCACCAGCCGGTCGCGCTCGCTCCAGCGCCAGGCGAGGCGCAGCGCCTCGCTGCTCGCCAGCAGGTTCGCGTGGCTGAGGACGGCGCCCTTGGGACGCCCCGTCGTGCCCGAGGTGTAGCCGATCAGCGCGGGAGCCTCGGGCGGCGCGGCGTCGAGTGGCGGGGCGTCCGCATCGGCGAGCGCCAGCTCCGGCGCCACGACCAGGCAGCTCGGATCGGCCGCGCGGATCCAGCCGCCGCGCTCGGGATCGTCCACCAGCGCAGCGCGCGGTCGCGCGTCACGCACCACGTGCTCGACCTCGCCGGCGCGGTAGGCCGTGTTGGTCGGCACTACGACCAGACCGAGCCGCAGCGCGGCGACGTAGGCGATCACGAACGCGGGCGAGCTGGCGGCCGAGAAGACCACGCGATCGCCCGCTCGCAGGCCGGCGCCTGCGAGCCGGCCCGCCAGGCGCCGCGAGGTCTGCTCGAGCGTGCCGTAGTCGAGCGCCACGCTCGCCGCGATCAGCGCCGGGCGCCCGGGCGAGCGGCTCCAGTGCCGGCCCCAGGCGCGCGGCAGCGTGCCGCAGCCTCCGGCCGTTGCATCGTAGGTCGCGCCCGCCGGCAGGTGCGCGTCGGCGCCCGGGACGCTCGCGCCGTTCGCGCGCTCGGCCATCGGTGGTCCTCGGTGAATCGTCCCCAGGGTACCGAGGTCGCGCGGCCCGGGTATGCTCCCTGCTACGGCCCCGAGGCAGTGAGGACAAGTCCTTGAAGTTCGGCCTGTTTCACGAGCATCGGCAACCCGGACGATCTGTGCCGGCACCTGCGCGCCTTCGAGGGGGCCGGTGTCGACCAGGTGATCTTCCTGCAGCAGGCCGGCCGCAACCGCCACGACCACATCTGCGACGCGCTCGAGCTGTTCGCGGTCGAGGTGCTGGAGGAGTTCCGCGAGAAGGAGGCCGACCGCGAGGCGCGCAAGCGCGAGGAGCTGCGTCCCTACGTGGAGGCCGCGCTCGCTCGCAAGCAGCTCATGCAGCCGCTCGCCGACGACGAGATCCCCGTCGTTCGCGCCTCGGTGAAGCGTGCGCAGGTCGGGGGCCGGGTCTGAGGGTGCGGCTCCTGTCCGCTCTCGCGCCGTGTCGCCGGGCGGGGCTCTTGATTCCACTCTGGATCGGGCTGGGCGCCTGTTCGGCCGCCACCTCGGCCGACTGGCGCTGCGACGACAACGTCGAGATCGCCCTGGACGAGCTCCTCGTCTCGAACAACGTCTGGAACAAGGGCGCGGTGCGTGACTACGAGCAGTGCATCGCGGCTCGCCCGGGCCCGATCCGCTGGAAGTGGCGCTGGCCCGGCGGTGATCTCATGCCCGAGGCCTACCCCGAGATCGTCTTCGGGCACCATCCCTGGCGCGACGCATCGACCACCCCTCGCCTCCCGGTCCGCGTCCGGGAGGTCGACGAGCTCGCTGTCGACTACAGCGTCTCCGTGGACGGCGACGGCATCTTCAACCTGGCATTCCAGCTCTGGCTCGTCGACCGCCTGCCGCCGACTCCCGAAGCCGCCCGGGCGGAGCTGATGGTCTGGGTCGTGAATCGCGGGATGACGCCTGCCGGCGAGTGGACCGGAGAGCTGGCTGCCGGCTCCGCGCGCTTCGACGTCTTCGAGTCGGACCGCGAGCACCTCGACCGTGGCGTCCCACGGCGCTGGCGCCTCGTCACGCTGGTCGCCACCGAGCCTCGACCGGTGGGCGCTCTCCGCCTGGGGGACCTCCTGCGCACGCTGACCGCACAAGGGAGGCTGAAGCCGGAGCACTGGATCGCGAACCTGGACCTCGGAACCGAGATCGTGGCCGGGAGCGGGCGGGCCGAGATCCGCCGTTACGACGTCGAGGTTCGCTGAACCCCGGCTCTCCCCGACGCCGCGCCCCAGGCGACGGGAGGGTTCTTCAACGGGCTGCTAGCCCACCCGCTGCGCGAAGTACCAGTGGTGGCCCTCCGGGTCCTCGGCCCCGTAGCGGCGGTCGCCGTAGGGCTGATCCGCCGGCTCTTCCAGGATCGTCGCGCCGGCCTCCCGCGTGCGCGCGAAGTGCGCGTCGACGTCGTTCACGTAGACGTACAGGCTCTGCGTCTGCTGGCCCAGGTTCTTCGGGTTCCGGTACTCCGGCCCGGGACACCCCATCATCACGACGCCTTCGGCGCACGACATCTCGGCGTGCACGATGGCGCCGTCGGGCCCGGTCATGCGCTGCCGCTCCTCGAGGCCGAATGCGCGCGCCAGCCAGTCGAGCGCACCCGCCACGTCCTCGTAGTACAGGTAGGGGCTGATGCGGGGCATGTTCTCCGGGGGATTCGCGGGCATTCGGCTCTCCTTGCTGGGATCTCCACCATACCAGCAGCAGGAAGCGCCACGGCGATTCCGCCGACGAGCTCGCCGATGCTGCCGAGGTCCTGCAGGCCGATGGCCGGGCCTCCTGAGCGCCTTGTTGAGAGCTGATCGCGGGCCCATACTACTTCGCCCGGAGGCGGAGCAGCCATGGGCGAGATCGACGGCTACCTGGAGAAGAACCAGACCTACGCGGCGGAGTTCCACGAGGGAGACCTGGGCGCGCCCCCGGCGTCGCACGTTGCCATCGTCGCCTGCATGGACGCCCGGCTCGAGACGGGGGCGCTGCTGGGACTCCACGCAGGGGACGCCCACGTGATCCGCAACGCCGGTGGGGTGGTCACCGACGACGTGATCCGCTCGCTGATGATCTCCCAGCGCCTGCTCGCGACCCGCGAGATCATGCTGATCCACCACACCGACTGCGGGATGCAGTCCTTCACCGACGCCGAGCTGAAGGAGCAGATCGAGCAGGAGACGGGGATCCGGCCGTCCTTCTCGATCGAGACGTTCCCCGACCTCGAGGCCGACGTGCGCCAGTCGATGGCGCGCATCCACGCCAGCCCGTTCGTGAGGCACAAGGACGCGGTGCGCGGCTTCGTCTACGAGGTCGAGACCGGGCGCCTGCGCGAGGTGAAGTAGTCAGATCTCCTCGGGGGCGTCGACCGTCCGCTCGTTCCGCACGTTGCCGGTGTTCCGCGTCGAGGCCGGCTCGAACAGCAGCACGTGCACCTCGCCGTGGGCGACCGGCCTGTGCTCGACGCCGCGGGGCACGATGAAGAGCTCTCCCGCCTCGAGCTCGACGATCCGATCGCGCAGGTGGATGGCGAGCGCTCCCCGAAGGACCAGGAACAGCTCGTCCTCGTCGCGGTGATGGTGCCAGACGAACTCGCCCTCTAGCTTGGCGAGCTTGACGTGCTGTCCGTTCAGCGCACCCACGATGCGCGGGCTCCAGCGCTCGTCGAACTGCGCGAGCTTCTCGGCGAGGTTCACCTTCCCGGTCACGACGCGACTCACGCGGCCCTCCCTGGTGGAGACGGGCGACCCCCGCGGCGGCCGCATCGGGCAGCGCGCCGCCGAACAGGACCGCGCCGGCGCAGAAGTGCGCGAGCCGGGCCAGCTCGGTCCGCCGGACGCCACGTCCGGAACGGTACCGCGCCTGGACGAGGCGGCGACGGCCTCGCGTACACTCCGATCCATGCCACTCGCGGTGCGGCGCTGGCTCTGACGACCGGTACTCACGTGCGGCGGATCGGCCGCTTCTCTCGCGCCAGGCGCTCGAGCAGGCCGACCGCATGGCCGGCGCTCGGCAGGGCCTCGATCTCGTCCCGGAGTGGCTCGGCATTGCGGCGGTACGAAGGGTCGCCCAGGACCGCTGCCGCGGCTGCCCGCATCCCCTCCGCCGTGAGGGTCATCGCGTCGAGCTCTCGCGCGACGCCGAGTGCGACGCAGCGTCTCGCGTTGCCGGGCTGATCGGCTCCGATCGGGACCAGGACCGAGGGCAGGCCGTGCGCCAGCGCTCCGATCACGCTGCCCGATCCGCCGTGCGAGACGACCAGCTCGCAGTGGGGCAGCACGGCCGACTGCGGCACGAAGGTCTCGACCCGGACGTGGGACGGCTGCGGGCCGAGCTCGCGTGGATCCAGGTCGGGTCCGACGGTCGCGATCACGTCGACGGGAAGCTCGCGCAGCCCGGCGAGCACGCGAGCGAACAGGTCACCGGACTCGAGGGAGAACACGGTTCCGAGCGTGAAGTAGACGAGCGGTCTGCCCGTTCGCGCGGGTGTCCACGACGCGAAGCGACCGCCGGCCGCTGCCGCCGCCTCGGGACGGAAGGCGTGCGCCGTCGGCGGCAGCGGGTCGGCGGGATCGCGGTAGCCGGGCGGGGCGGGCGAGAGGACGAGATAGCGGCTCGGAATCTCGAGGCCCGGATCGGGTGCGAGGCCGAGCTCCGCACGGAGCTCCTCGAGGGGCGGACCGACGACCTCCGCGCGCACGAAGCCACCGGCGGCGATGACGAGTACGGTCGCGAACGGCAGCCCCAGGCACTCCGCCGCGAGCGCGGCGCCGAAGTCCGTCTCGTCCCGAACCACGACGTCCGGCTCCCAGGACTCGCACAGCGAGACGATCCGCGGGGCGCGGTGGCGCGCCGCGCGCCGGGCGAAGCGCTCGCGCAGGTCGCGCTCTTCGCGTTCGCGGTCGAGAGGCCGAAGCGGGGTCCGGCGGGGCGCCGGGCTTGCCTGGCTTCCGACCGCGAGCGCGTCGAAGCCGGCCGTCGCGACGGCTTCGGCCATCGACGGCGGGCACGCGAAGGCGACGCGATGGCCGGCCTCCGACGCGGCGCGGGCGAGTGGCACCAGCGGCTCGAAGTGCCCGATCCCGCCGACGAACGTGAAGAGCAGTCGCACGCGTGTCCGATCGCCTGGGCGTTTCCGGTGGTCGTCCCGGCGCCAGGCGCCGCGCCCGTCCGACGCGCGCGAACCCTACCGCTGCCAGCGGTGCGACGCCCGGGCTACCGTGTGCGCGATGACGGCGGTGTTCGTCCACGGCGCACCGGTCACGCCGGAGGTCTGGCGCCTCCTGCGGGAGCGCCTGCCCGGCGTGCCCAGCGCGGCCCCGAACCTGCCGGGCTTCGGCACCCCGCTCCCCGGCGGCTTCGAGCCGACGATGACTCGCTTCGCCGAGTGGCTCGCCGACCTGCTGTCGGCGATCGACGGCCCGGTGGATCTGGTGGCGCAGGACTGGGGCTCGTGGATCTGCCTGCCGGTCCTCGCCGAGCGTCCCGCCAACGTCCGCTCCTGGGTGCTCGACGCCGGCGACCTCGACGCCGGCTTCGTCTGGCACGAAGCGGCGAGACGGCTCCAGTCGAGCGACGGAGACGCCGCCATCTCGGCCGTGGTGGACGCCCCCCCAGACCGGCGGGCAGCGCTGCTGCGCGGCGCCGGCGTCCCCGACGGCCTGACGGCGACCGTGACCCGGGCGTTCGACCGCACGATGGGCCACACCCTGCTGTCGCTCTATCGCTCCGCGACGCGCATTGGCACGGAGTGGGGACCGTTCATCGACGACATCCGCGGGCCGGGGCTGGTCGTGGAAGCGGGCGACGATCCGTTCCGCGCGCCGGGCAGCGTCGCGCGCTTCGCCGCGCGCACGCGAGCGAAGCTGCTGACGCGGCCGGACCTCGGCCACTGGTGGATGCTCGAGGACCCCGACGGCATCGCTCGCTCGCTGCGCGAGTTCTGGGCGGCGCTCTGAGCGGCTCGCCGTCAGGTGCCGAGGTAGCGCAGGGCGGCTCGGCCCAGGGAACACGGGACCGAGGATGGCACTCTGCGACACGCGGCTCGCCTCCGCGCGCGGGGATCGCGGTCGACGGGCTACCCGACCTGCGCGGCTCGCCGCCGGCGCCGCTGCCAGAGCCACAGGCCCAGGAGCGTCGGGAGCCAGACGATGAGGATCTCGTTCCGCAGGATCGACAGCCCGGGGCCGCGGAAGAACGCGGACACACCGATCGGCGAGACCGAGAGCGGGCGCCAGGGCAGGAAGAGCCGGGCGTCGCTGAGCGGGATGAGCAGGCCGACGCCGAGGCCGCCGTCGGTGAGCGCGTCGAGGAACGCGTGCGAGGCCGTCGCCAGGGCCAGGACCGCAGTGACCCGGAGGATCTCCTCGGCCGACCGCCTCGACGCGAGGAGCGGCGCCACGAGTGCTGCCGCGACGACCGCGAACGCCAGGGAGTGCGAGACGCCGCGATGGCCCAGCGGGTGCTCGTAGGGGATCCCGAGCCGGAACGCGACCACGTCGAGGTCGGGTGCGGCCGCCAGCAATGCGCCCGCCAGGGCGAGCCTCGCGCGCGAGCTGCTCGTGGGCCCCGTGGCGGCAATCGAGGCTCCGACCAGCGCGTGCGTGAACACCGTCGCCATGGGGCCTACGCCGGCTCTTCGGGCTCGTGGAACTCGCCGTCCAGGTCGTCCAGCTTGTCCTGCACGAACGCGCGCGCGTCACGGATCGCCTGGTTGTAGACGGGCGCGCCCAGGTGCCGGACGAAGAAGTCGATCAGGCGGCCCGCCTGGAAGTCGCTCAGCTCGCGGTCGAGGTCCTGCGCGCAGAACTCCCGGAGCGCCGCGAGCAGCCGCTCGCGCGCCTCCGGCTCGAGCCGGATCCGCATCGGACCACCCGGAGCTGACGAGGGCATCGCTCGACTCCCTGCTAGAGGCGGAGGAATCCGCGGGTCCCCGCGACGCCGCCCACCACGGCGACCAGGCTCAGGGTCAGCAGGACCCAGTGCATGCGTTGCAGGATGCGGAACGCGCGGTCCGAGTCCCGCTTCGCCGCCTCGACGAACCAGCGGTGCAGGAAGAGCGGCTCCAGCGCGAACAGGACGATCGTGAACGCGAGCCAGACCAGCGTCATCAGGTGCACCCACCAGTAGGCGGGGTCGAGGTAGCGGCTCCAGGCACCCATGGCGTGGAGCATGTAGAGGCCCGACGCGCCCGCCAGCACGGTCGTGACCCGCGCCTGCAGGGAGAAGCGCGACTCGAGCCGCTCGAACATCTCGATCCGCCGCTCGTCGGGCGGCATCCTCAGGATCGCCGGGATCAGCACCGTCGTCACGAAGGCGACGCCTCCGATCCAGAGCACCACGCAGACCACGTGGACGATTCGCGCGAGCACGACCGGCGGCAACGTTCACTCCTCCGGAAGGATCGGCAGGAAGTACCCGTGGTGGCGACCACCGAGGCGGTCGACGAGCGGGATCCAGAGCTTCGCGTAGTG
>JAAUXT010078886.1_pt1 | contig 10907 bp, 8 predicted proteins | sample 7278171 | NCBI WGS metagenome assembly JAAUXT01 (sample SAMN14350112, study PRJNA611818) | marine sediment metagenome | isolation source: surface marine sediment (1.8m) | place: French Polynesia: Moorea | collected 2018-08 | reverse complement strand
TTTGTTGACAACTGGTTCAAGATTCTACACTAACACTTTGGGGTCATTTGCTTTGTTTCTGACTTTAGTACAGGGTCCAGAAGAGGGGTGGTCCGGTCGCTATGGGTGGTCAGGTATTGGGTGATTGTCTCTACATGTATTCAAATTTTCAGGCAGTATCAAAAGCAAAGAAGTAAGGCATTTGGTCTCTGAACACACCTGAGGTTTCCTTCTTGACCATAAACGCAGCCAAACTTGGTATTGAAATCTGCAACCCCGTGAGTACCCGATAAAAAGAACTTTTGCAACAAGCCTCAGAAATACCCTTATTGGCCACAATTTTGTCCTCTTGCAAGACAATGCAGATCCATTGCTTTTATCAGGCTGAACAATGTTATTTTTGTTGCACAGTATTCTCCAGATCTGTCATCTTGTGACCATTTCCTGTTTGCTCTGGTCAAAAGAAGCTCAGTGGGTTGGTTACCTTCAGTTGGATATACCAAGCTGCTTTTCAAAGGCATCACTATTGGCATGTTTGAAGACAGTTTTCATGGCTTGACAGAACCATGGAAGGAGTGTGTTGCTTCCTTCAGAACACATGTTGAAAGACATTGTGTCAGAAGCTTCACTCCACTCAGCTCTGATGATGATGATAAAACTGACTGCCTGACATGAAGCATTGGCCAAGAAAGTCACTTGTATCCTCAAAGGAAACTCTGGATTGAGACATCATTACACTTGTTTTTTAACTTCACTCAAACCAAAAAAGCCTGGATGTGAAACTGCAAAAATATGCATATGCCTTGCAGGACATTTGTCATGGAAATACCCTGCCATTCAGTCTGTACGAGCCCATATTATGCTGTTCCATCCAGAATTCAAATGATATTTTTGCTTTCTCTCAGGCCATGCCATGCTGTGCCTTGACATAAGCACAAAAATGTGTGCTGTTTTGCAGAGAGAGATGTTACCTCCTCAGCATCCAGAAATGAAATTATGCTTATGCATTCTCTCCTGAAGGCCATTCCATGCCATACCATGGCATGAGCAAAAAGAATGCTCATAGGGAGGTTCTGGCCTGAAATGTTTCTTAGTATTTCTTGGGGTCAAAAATTATGAATTTTCTGTCAGATCTGCATCTCCCATGAATTTCCCTCAATGGAGAGGGTCACTTCATGTTCCAGACAGACACATACTGACAACAATAGTCACATTTTCCATGACTGAAAAACAAACTGGGAGTGGTTTCTTTTTGTCAACAAAACAAAAATCAGGAAAATTACTTTTGGAGGTCCCAATGAAAGCCAAATAGGTGCACACTTGTGAACACACATGTCCACACACACACACACTAAACTTTCATGGATACTCAGCATTGTCTCTGTCTCTCTCTTACTGAGGAGATTTGTCACGCCCTAAATTTTACTTGTGCAGTGCCCCAATTGCCAGATAGGAGACACAAATACCAAACCAATTTTCCAGGCATGCACTTATCTACAAATATGTGTATAGTATCATGCTGAATGGACACAAACAATCCAATTTTTTGGTTTGAAGACAATAGGTTAGCTTCAAACAAAAATTTATTCCTGATGGGCAAACATCAGAAATCCTGTTCAGGCTTGAAATTTCAAACTGTTCATTCTGACTTTATTTGGTTCAAATGTTTGCTTCTACAGAAGAATTTTATCTTCGCAGTGTTTAGCAAGATCACTGACAATGCCAAAATGTAGTTCACAAACATTCTCCGCAAAAGAGGAAAATGTTTCTGTATCAGAAAGTGTTGGATGTTCTCCTGAACATTTGCATTTCTATTTCATCTGGTTTCATGGGCTTTGGCCTCAAATGTCTCCACATTTTCATTGAAAGAGCAAGGAAGGTTCCAAATACAAGAATAGAAATTGGTGCCCAAAGCAGAATAATGTCAGTTAGAAGTTCACATGTCTTCAGAAATATTTGTATATTTTGTAGTTGAACAAGGCTTTCCACACATGTTGCCTTGAGGCCATTTATGAGACCAAGGAGGAGGATGGCACACATGGAGACACTGAAGAGTTGGTTTGCTCTCTTGTCTTCGTAGGGATTGACATAAAGGTGGAGCCCAAGAAATGCAGCTGTGAACAGTATCATGGTGGCCAGTCTGATGACTAGGTTGCTCACAAAAGAGAACACAAAAACAAGAACCAGCCTTCTTGCTTTGATAACTCCAGTCCATGAAATGGACCCAAGCCCTATGACAGAGATGTCCTTGAATGACTTTTGAACTGACTCAATCATTTCAACATGCCAGGTGTTTATGTTCCTCTGTCTTTTCTTCCATTTCTGCTTGTGCCCTTTCCATGTCCACAACACAAGAACTGGTACTGGAAGAAAACAGGCAGAAAAGAACTCAGACACATCAATCTTTCTTTCTGACAGAAGCACTGGTCCTTTTGTGAGGACAAGAATGAAAGGCATCACCCAGCCAAACAAAAAAGCAAATACTGCTGCATGCCAAGGCTGGTAGCATTCTACAGTTCCATCAATAAACATCACTGACTTGTCTCCCACCACAACACAGTGCACAAGTGACAGGGAGGCGGTAGCCAACTTTTGAAAGAAGAACAGAAGGACAAACATGGCAGCAGATGAGAGGTTTTCATACATGTGGTTCTTCAGTTTGGGAGAGCTGATGAATTTTGTCACAAGATAAAACACAAAGTATGTAAGCAGAAGAAGCACAAGGATACAGGGGCCCAGAACACTCTTTATCAACACCTTTGAAATTGGTGTTGCATTTTGCATGAAACAAACACTTTTGCTGAAGTTCATCAACTCAATGGCAAGCTGGGAAATATTGAACACAAGCTGAGTCCAGAAAGATTGACCTTCCTCTGATTCCTTTCTGTACATGTCAACCTGGAGCAGAGAAGCATCTTGAATATAGAAGAAAATTATTTGGACAAACTTGGTGTCAAACCCTTTTTCCTTTGAAGCAGCTGAAACTGTTTTGAATGGGCCTTTTACTTTTGGTTTGGTTTGCTTCAGCAGAAAAGTGTCAAAGTCCTTTTCAAAGGGATCCTTTTCCTCTTCAACTTCCATTTCTTTAGGGACTTCACACTTTTCACATGACATTCTGTGGCAAACCATTTTTGCATGCCATGTCCCTTTCTGTGCAAGAGATTTCCCAGTGTCCTTCAAGTCATTTGCAAAGAACATCACTACAAAGACAACAACAGTCCAAAGCAAGGAAACAACCAGTAACCAGGTCCTCCCACAAGTTTCCCCAGGAACACACTTTTCAGAAAATAAGGCCTCAGAATAACCTGATTTGCACCTTCCACACAGGGTACCTCCTCTTTCCCCTGAACACGCACTGAAGTGTGAACAAGGAGATTCCTTGCAACAGTAGCTGGAGGGACATCTTGCTACTGACACTTGACCACTCTTTGCCTGCACTCCCCAGTAATTTGGCAAAGTTGTGATTCCTCTTGTGCAGTTGGCTCCATGAGGACAAGGGAGGCATTTGCCATCAACAAATGATTTGCACAGACTGAAAATATGTCTGTTTGGAACTGTAGTTTCCTTGATATCTTCACAAATCATGTTGTACTTTCTGGATTCAGAGAGGGTTAACTGTGATGATGTGTTTCCATGGTAATAACCCACTGAGCAGGATTCACACACAAACCTGACAACACTCAGACCATCTTGCGATTTTGCAGTTGTAACAATTCTAGGCTGCAGGAAATCAGGGCATGTGAAGGAAATTTCTGATGAGTTTGATTCTGAAAGATCCCACCTTATTTTGTTCAGTGTTACTACATTTTGGATTTTTCCTCTTTTCACATCAACAACAACTGATTTGATCACTGCATCTGTTGTTGTCAGAATACTGGCTGCATCTTGTAGACTTGAAGTTTTTATCACATAAATTTGACTCAGCATGACAGGTGCAGAAAAGAAGAGATCAGCAGGAAACTCAGACTCAAGTTGGATGTTGTTGAGGAAAGTACAGTTGATCAACCTGGAAAATGTTGGCTGGTGATGCATTGAGTAATGTTGTTGTGAGATGACCACAGACCTGCTGTTGTTTTCAAACAAAGTATTTGTGATGTTGATGATGCTAAAGTGTACATTGATTGTGCCATATCCTCCAGCCTTGGCCCAGTTGCCACGAAAGATACAGCCCTTGATTGCCACAGTCACACCTCTGTCTGCATGTACAACTCCACCCTCAGCAGCACTGTTCTCAGTGAAGCTACAGGAATCTATTCTCACAATGACACGTTCCCCTGCAAACACAACTCCACCCTCCTCACCAGCACTGTTACCAGTAAAGTTACAGGAATCTATTCTCACAGTGGTATCCCTCCCAGCACTCACAGCACCACCCCACTGATGAGCCCAATTCTCAGTGAAGCTGCAGGAATCTATTCTCACAGTAGCACCTTTCCCTGTGATCACAACTCCCCCATAACCAGCCCAGTTCTCAGTGAAGCTACAGGAATCTATTACCAGAGTGACACCATCCCGTGCAGACACAACTCCACCATCCCCACCATGTCCAGCTCTGTTATCAGCAAAGCTACAGGAATCTATTTTCACAGTGATACCTTGGGCTGCAAACACAACTCCACCTCCATTGGCACTGTTACCAATGAGGCCGCAGGAATCTATTCTCACAGTGACCCCATCCCCTGCCCACACAACTCCACCCCTACCATGTCCAGCGCTGTTACCAGTGAAGCTACAGGAATCTATTCTCACAGTGACACCATCCTTTGTATGCACAACTCCACCATGCCATTCAGCACTATTACTAGTAAAGTTACAGGAATCTATTCTCACAGTGACATCTTCCCCTGCACTCACAACTCCACCTGAATTGGCACAGTTACCAGTGAAGTTACAGGAATTTATTCTCACAGTGACACCTCTAGCTGCACCCATGACCCCACCAACCCACCCAACACTGTTACCAGTGAGGCTACAGGAATCTATTCTCACAGTGACATCTTCCCATGCACACACAACTCCACCCTCATATTCAGCCCTGTTACCAGTAAAGTTACAGGAATCTATTCTCACACTGATGCCTTTCATTGCAATCACAACTCCACCAAATTTATTTGCGCTGTTACCAGTGAAGTGACATGAATCTATTCTCACAGTGGTACCATCCCCTGCCCACACAACTCCACCATTTTTAGCACTGTTACCAGTGAAGTTACAAGAATTTATTCTCACAGTGACACCTACTTCTGCTTGCACAACTCCACCAGCCTCAGCACTGTTATCAGTGAAGCTACAGGAATCTGTCATCACAGTGATATTGTTCTTCAGAAATGCTACTCCACCTCCCAAATCTCTACCCTTATTCTGAGAAAAATTGCTTCTGAAAACAACTAGAAAGATGTTGCATTCACCATAAACCACACCACCATTTTCACCTGCAGTGTTTTCAACAAATTCTGAGGTCTGTATGGAAACCTTTACATCTGTATTGAGACAGATGACTCCACCCTTGGACTCTGCTGTGTTCTGAGAGAAAGTAGAGGAGAGAATATCTACTCTTGAATCATTGCTTACAAACAAAACACCTCCTTCATTGTTGGAGAAGAGACTTTTGCTGATGGAAATGTTGCTTCTGTCAAACATCATCAAACCATGTTCTTGTACTTTTGTGTTGTTGATGAACTGAACTTGATCAAGATGAACCTCACAATTCAAACAAGAGATGCAAGCTGAGGACCATGCAGGATCAGAGATGTGTGTGTTTGTCACAGCTGAGTTGATCATTGACAAAAAAAGAGGAGGCCCAACATCTTGATCAGTGTTTGTGTTTTTGACCTGCACACAAGAGTTCTCAAACCATGAGTTGGTGATTGTTATGTGCAGGTCCTGGAGGAGCAACATTGTGTGGCTGAGCTTTGTGTTTTTCAAAGTGATGGTGTGTTGATGTGTAAAATTTCCTGACAATTTGATCTGATACAACCTGCTCCTTGAGATGAGAGACAAGTTTGCAATTTCCACAAAAATGTTGATGGATGTTGTCAAGATGGCCTCCTGTTTGATAATTTCCACTTTTGGCTTGTATACCTCCAGACCTGGACAGGAGTAAAAGTGGAACAGTGCAAAGTGTTGAAAAGGAAACAAAGAAAAATTGGAGGAGACTTGAGTGATTGCAATTCATTGGTGATTTGACTAACTTGTGCTTTCAACTGCCAAATCTGTGTTTAGCTTCTTTGATTCATTTTGACCAGAAATCTGTTCTGTGTAATCAGAAATCAGGGTGAGAGTGTCTCCTTCTTTCAGTTGGTTCATCACTGTTTTCAGACAGTAACAAGGGTTTGTTCTTGTGCCACAATTGTGTGCTGCTTCCATGCCTTGGTACTGAGTTTGTGTGTAGAATGCAACAAACCAGTTCTTGCTTTGGCTTTCTGACAAGAGACTTGTGTCAATACTTCTCTTTTCTTTGTTCATGGGAGTAGTAATTCTTGTATCATCAATCTTTCTTGCATTTGTTCTGCCATTTTCAGTGATCTGGGTTGGAATGGTTTTCATTTTTGGAGATTGATCTGAACTTGAACCAGATGAAATAAATGCTTCTTGAACTTCTCTCATTTCTAACAGTTGATCAGTGTCTGGATGAGTTTTGTTTCCCTTTGAATCTTTCTTTTTTGTGGAACTTTTTTCATAGTTGTTTGCCAAACTGGTGTCATTTTCTGTCTTTCTGTTTTTTGCAAGAGAATGTTTTCCCACTTCAGTCACAGTTGTTTCTGAACCAAGCATTGATGTTCTTTTCATTTTCTGTGTTTCAACACTGTGTTTCAGAACACTCTGAACTTGTCTATTTTCTGACTCAATGTTATCTTCAGGTTTGGATGTTTTCCAGTTTAGTGTCTCTCTCAAAAGAGAAACATTCTCTGTAGGTTTCTGAAATTTGTTGGGAGGTCTAATTTTCTGCTTTTCAGCTTTTTCAGTATCTTTGTTTGTGGCAAACTCTTCCACACTGGTTCTTGTGTAAACTGCTGTTGAATTTTCAGGTGAAACATTGTCCAGGTACATACCCAGGAGGGTTGTGAACAAAACCCAGCACAGCAACATTTTACCAATGGTGCTGCACCAAGTCTTACAACCCCTCTTCACAACTTCATTCTTCTGACAATATGATGGGGTGATATTTCAAAATATTCCCACTTCCCAGTCTTTCTTTCTCACTGCTGAGCACTGCTGAGTAATGAGGGTTTAGTCATCTGAAACTATTGTCCAAACACTGTTGAATTCAAACACAAATAAACACCATATCCAAGTCATGTGCCACTGCCAGGAACAACATCATCTGAAAAACAAAAAAGATGCGATTGTGACACAATGATTTTTCCAGCGCAAATCTAATACAAATAGAACAAGAAGAATTAATTTCCTTGAATGTGAGGGTCTACCCCAGCATACCCATGCAGACAACACACTCATGGATGCAGACAGCATACCCATGCAGGTATCACATACAGAAAGCATTCCCATGCAGGTAGCATACACATATAGACAGCATACCCACGCAAATAGCATAGACCATGCAGACAGCATACCATATGCACATGGCATACCCATGCAGGTAGCATACCCATACAGACCACACACCCGTGAATGCAGACAGCATACCCATGGATTTACATACAGCATATCCATGCAGACAGCATACCCATGTAGACAGCATACCCATGGATGCAGACACTATACCCATGCAGACAGCATACTCATGTAGACATTGTACCTGTGCAGACATAGCATATCCATGTAGACAGCATACCTATGCACACAGCATCCCCATGTAGACAGCATACCCATGCAGATAGCATACCCATGCAGATAGCATACCCAATGCAGTCAGCATACCCAATGCAGATAGCATACCCAATGCAGTCAGCATACCCATGCAGATAGCATACCCATGCAGAGAGCATACCCATGCAGATAGCATACCCAATGCAGTCAGCATACCCAATGCAGTCAGCATACCCAATGCAGATAGCATACCCAATGCAGTCAGCATACCCATGCAGATAGCATACCATGCAGAGAGCATACCCATGCAGATAGCATACCCAATGCAGTCAGCATACCCAATGCAGATAGCATACCCAATGCAGTCAGCATACCCATGCAGATAGCATACCCATGCAGATAGCATACCCAATGCAGTCAGCATACCCATGCTCATGTACCACAGACACACACAAAACACACACACATACAACATCCACATACACGTACCACAGACACACGCATGCACCACACACATGCATACACACGCACACACATACGTACGCCCTCCCACCCACACGCACACATGCACACAGACACATGCATGCACAAAAAAATGAACACACACATGCACACACACGCACACACAGTCATACACCCGCCCGCCCGCCTGCCCAGCACACACACACACACACACACACACACACACACACACACACACACACCTGTGTGATGAGGGAAAATTCGCGTCAAAACAAAGAGAAAAAACAGCTTAAAAGAAAGAAACCTGAAATTGAAGATATTTCGTCCTCACACTTGCAGATCTGGTGACGAAAAGAGCAAAATTTGTTCCAAACTTGAAAGCAACATTGTTCAAAGCTGCAATTTTGAGGCTTCAAAGTGTTTCCAAAAATAGGAGACAACAGATGTGGACACCACTGTGGTGGCTTGTTGCCTGTTGGACTTGAAACAAACAATTGGTCCCTGGACCTCGAGGTGATTTGAACTCAATCAGGGTGCTCATTCAGCGTGCTTTCAAATTTGAACAAATGACAACCCAATCCTGGCCACAAGAGGCAGAGCCAAGGATTTTGAACTGGATACCAAAGTGCGATGTGTTCATCTTGCACATTTGGTTTCTTCCAAAGAGCAACCGGAATGCGGGGTCCAAATCACCTAAAAAAAATGACACTGTGAGGACAAAATTCTGACACGAGACATTCAGAGTTGTCACTTTGTGAGATTTTTCTGTTGATGTGAGCCAAAAGGGCAGAGCAGGCCCTTTGGCCTGAATCCTGCAGATCCAGAAAGTTTGCTCAGGTTCAGGTCCAGGGTCCAGGGGGCAACGTGTTTTGAGCATCAAATACGAGGGAAGTCCCAATGAAAGCGGCTTATGTCCGGAAAAAAAGTGGTTTCTGCTCTTTTTTTTTGCTGAAACTTTAATGAATAACAGAAATACATGCTGGCAAGAGTTTAACATGCAAAAAAGTTAGAATTTCATAAAAATGAACTGGCAAACAGGCGTCAACTTCATGCTGTGGCAGAATGCGTGACAATCACATCGCAATGTCAACAAAGTCAGGGTGTGTCCTGATCTGAATTGGATGAACTTGAAGGATCTGAGGGCGGTTCAAACAGTTCCTGGAGACCGAAATCTGCTGGGTCGACACTGAAGTGTCTGCCCTCGAAGTAGGAACCATTCACAGCAACACATTTCATCCATCTGAGTGGGAGTTGCCTCATTGCACCATTGAAATCTTCTGCTGGGATCCTCTGCAGCTCATTGTGCACGCCCTTTTTCAGTTCCTCAATGTTTCTGAATGTTTGTTTGGCAAGTTCACTCTTCAGGCGAGGAAAGATGAAGTAGTCTGAAGGGGCCAAATTGGGGGAGTAGGTGGGGTGTGGCAACAAGTCAATGTTCTCAAAAATAGCAATTGTTATGTCTGCAGTGTGGGGGCTGGCATTGTCATGGTGAATGACAAAGTTGCGCTCGGCTGAACCAGCAGTTTTCTTTGCCCAAAGGTGTGGTTGTTTGCGCCTGATCCTCTCCTTCAAGGTGGCCAACACTTCCAAGTAGCAATCTGTGTCAACAGTTTCACCAGGAGGCAGAAAATCCACAAGGATGACTCCTTCCCAATCAAAGAACACAGTGATCATCACTTTGCACACTGCACGTTGAGGCCTTGCCTTCATGGGACACAATCCTGGAGAGCCTTTGGGGATCCATTCCAAACTGCACTGCTTTGTTTCAGTCTCCTTCAGGGACACCCATGACTCATCTCCTGTGATCACTCTGCAGATGAGTTCCTTGTCTTGGCGCAACAGCTCCAAATTGCTTCTGCACAGCTGAAGGCGATGTCCCTGTTGTGCACCTGTCAAATCCTTTGGGATCAGTTTCGGAGTGATTTTGGAAAGGTTCATGTCCTTTTTCAGAATTGTGTGAACTCCAGTCTTCAGGATTCCAGTCTCCTCTGCGATCATCCTCACAGTCTTCCTCCTGTCACCAACAAGAGCATGAGCAACTGATTCCACTTTGGCAGGCATCCTGGTTGTGTGTTTGTGGCCTGGATGGTTGTTGTCCTTGACAGATGCCTGGTTGGCTTTGAATCTCTTGAACCACACCCACGCACGAGTTTGAGACATGGTTGCATCTCCAAAAATATTGCGCATTTGATGCCAGCATTGAATTGGTGTGGCTCCAGTGGCAGTGAGAAACTTCAGGACTGTCCTCTGTTCTTGTTTCTTTTCTGTGAGAGCTGTCAGAGTCGGTGGAGGCATAAAAAACAGGATCAAAACCAGTGGAAACAACATCCTGAGTGAAAGCAGTCTGATCGCTGTGTTGAAGAATGCAAAGAGAGTGTCATGAGGACTCAGTGACCCCAACTTCAGCCATCGTTACTCAACCTCAAAACAAAGCTAGACACAACATGGACATGTGTCAAGGAAGCATGTCAACATAGGCAAAACATTCATCCAGGAAAAATCCCAAAAAACACCAGAGGAGTTGGAAAAAAACGGACATAAGCCGCTTTCATTGGGTCTTCTCTGATATCACTTTTTGGTAGGGAGAGAGAGAGAGAGAGAGTGAGAGAGAGAGAGAGAGATGTGGAGGGAGAGGGAGAGAGAGATCGATATATATATAAAGAGAGAGAGAGAGGGATGGGGTGGGGGGGGGGGGG
>JAAUXT010045728.1_pt1 | contig 10907 bp, 11 predicted proteins | sample 7278171 | NCBI WGS metagenome assembly JAAUXT01 (sample SAMN14350112, study PRJNA611818) | marine sediment metagenome | isolation source: surface marine sediment (1.8m) | place: French Polynesia: Moorea | collected 2018-08 | reverse complement strand
CCCCCCCCCCCCCCCCCCCCCCCCCCCCCCCCCCCCCCCCCCCCCCCCCCCCCCCCCCCCCCCCCCCCCCCCCCCCCCCCCCCCCCCCCCCCCCCCCGCCCCCCCCCCCGCCCGCCCCCCCCCCCCACCACCACCCCCACCACCACAACCCCCCCCCCCCCCCCCCCCCCCCCCCCAACCCCCCCCCCCCCCCCCCCCCCCGCCCCCCCCCCCCCCCCCCCCCCCTGCCCCCCGGTTAGACCCACTTTGGCTGAAAAGTGGGTCTGGGAAAATTTTTTCCAAATGGTAATATCTTGCTTCTCACAAGGATTTAGAGCATTCCACCGTTTATGTGACCACACGCTTTTTATGCGTAGCATTCTTGTTTTCCAAAGGTGATACAACATGCTTTACCAAACCACCAGCAAAGTGGCGGCAGCGGCCTGTTTTTCTGATCACCATTGCGTCCGTGTATCTGTGGAAGAGTTTTGGACACCCCTGTTATCTGTGGATGAGTTTTGGAGACCCCTGTTATCTGTGGATGAGTTTTGGAGACCCCTGATGGCTGATGGCATCAAGAGAGTGCCATGACATCAGCTCTGTTTCGTGTGGGAACCCCGCCCCTGGTGGCCAAAGGAAGATCTTCCAACGAGACCGAAGGGTGGGACCAGTCCGTCGACTTGGGACAATCTCAAAACGCAACAGACGGAGGAAACAACCCGTAAATTCAGCCAGGGCCAGGTTCAACTTTGTCACAGAAGCTCCTCCGAGTTCAGAATATACACAAGCACATGGCCATTTTGGTTCGCTCCAAAGACAGAGAATGCCTTGTCCAGACCCAGACCGATGGTAAATACACCTTCGTTTCTTTTCCCTTGAGGGGTAGTGCCTTCCTGCTTCAGACAGGTTCTGGCCTGTGGCTTGACATTCTGTTTGTTTTGTTGGGTTTCTTTTTTTTTTTGGGGGGGGGGGGAAGGGTAGCAGGGGTGACCGTGCCAGACCGGCACTCCCCTGCGGATTGCGTGCTTTCTGATCTCAGACCTCTTGTTTCAACAAAGTGAGCTGGGAAATGACATAAATCCGTCTGTCAATGATTGTTGGAACAATGACTAGTTTTGTTGGCACTGCCTGTTCAGGTAGTCTACTGATATGCAAGTTCCGATGCAACCACGGTGATCACCTGACGGGTCAACAGAATCACTGTGAAAATTGTTTTACCATCTTTCCACATGGTTTATGTGCAGAATTTATCCTTCCAGGACTCTTTCTACAGCGTACGTCCACAGTGATTGACGTTCTTGTTTCTGTGCGTTATTTTCCGGTGCTTTTCCTTGACCTTGTTCACGTATATGGTGATGGAATACTGTGTCGGCGTTCTGCAGGAGATTTTAGAAGGTGCACCAGACAAGAAGTTTCCAACTTGGCAAGCACACCAGTAAGTCACTTACAAACGAACTCTAAACCGGCCCCATGAGAGTGCCTTTTCGTCCCTTTTGTGGCCTGACAGTTGCAAGGGTGAATGTAGGGTAGGCCTTGGGGCTCGCCTCACCCCTCTGACCTCCGAAGAACAAAACACCTGGATGGTGATTCGTCAAACACGATTCCTCGTTTTCCAGATTTTTACCGCAGGAAATTTCGAAAAATTTTGGGAGGTATTAATTTCAGCTGTGCGGGTATTTACCGCATCCACCAGTGTATGAGGCGCACCTTTTTTGTCCAAAAATTACGCATCAAAACTTGGGGTGCGTCTTGTACATGGGTACGAGTTTTTCATACCAGAAAATCATGGTTGAAGTTTGGGTGCGTCTTATACTTGGGTGCGACTGATACATGGGTGAAGTTTGGGTGCGTCTTATACTTGGGTGCGACTGATACAGAGTGAATACTTGGGTGCGACTGATACAGAGTGAATACGGTTGTTTGTTAGCAAAATCTGCCTACGTTCGAGAACTTGTGATAGCTCACCCCAATCCTTTCCAAAGTAATGGGTTTTCTACATCAGCATATAGAGCTCATATGGTGTCCCTACCATCTTGGATTCTATGAAAATTGGCCGTCCTGGACTCATTTCTTTGTGAAACTATTGTTGTTAGGTTACCCAAGGCCTTCAGTATACCATAAAACTGCATAAAAGTTGCACCCATGAAAAAGTCGCACCCGTGTATCAGTTGCATCCCAAGTTTGGTCCCAAAATTCTGGCATAGAATTTCTTCCTTTGGATTTGCCAAGTTTGTCCGCCCAGAAAAAAATGTTGAAAAATATCTTCATTCTTTATTCTCAATATACCCAAAATATCCATGCTATTTATTTCCTGGCTTCGAGAAAAATTAATGTGTATGAATAAAGACTGCTTATTTTGTCAGGCATAATCCCCCCCCCCCCAAAAAAAAAAATTATTACCAATGTCAGGCCTCGATTGTATAAATTTTGGGATTCCAAGTGTCAGACTCCAGCAGAAAATGAAAAAGTTAATTCCCCTTGTATAAAGTCGCAGCCCTGCTTTTGATGTCAAAAACTGGCACAAAATAGTGTGACTTGTGTGCGAATTTATGGTATGTTAGATTTTTGGCTACTTCACTTCATTGGCCATCAGTATGGCCACACCACTAGAGGTTTGATTTCTAACCATCAGAAGGTATACGAGGTTCTATCAACTCAAAGTGTCTTTCACCATGGTTTGCCGTGACGACCACGAGCAGCACGCAAACCATGGTAAGAGACACTTTGAGTTGATAGAACCTCGTAAATGGGATGGCTTCATGAAAAATTAGTATCACAGCTTCGCCCTCGAGACCTCTTGCCAATTGTGAGGTGCCGCGCGCTTTCGTGTCTCTTTTCCTCCCAGGACGTCGTTCCCTTGACCGATTCTGGATTTGTCCCTGGTTTGTGACTGCAGACACACAACGACCACCAAGTTTGATTTTTTTTTCTTTGCTAGAGTCTTGTCTGAGATAAGTTGCTGTGAAACTTGTTCACTGTTTCAGCTACTTTTGCCAGCTGACAGACGGGTTGGAGTACTTGCACAGCAAGAGCATCATTCACAAAGACATAAAGCCAGGCAACCTGTTGCTGACCACGGAGGAGGTGCTCAAAATCACCGACCTGGGAGTCGCCGAGGTCAGAAGCCACAAAACTCCCACCGCGATATTTCCTTGCAAGGAAATTTCCTTGCAACTCTCCCCCCCCCCCGCGTGTGGAAATTTCACTGCAAGGGTAAGAGGGAAATTTCCCTGCAAGGGGGTTGGAAGGAAATTTCCTTGCAATCCCCTCCGTTTGGAAATTTCAGTGCAGGGAAATTTCCTTGCACTGAAATTTTCCTTGCAAGGAAATTTCAGTGCAGGTGATGAAGGCGGCGAGCGGCTGATATTCTAGTTGATCATGCACACACAGGCGCAGTATGTCAGCATTCATGTGTTCCTTCCGCAGCTGCTCCAACCCATAACCCCGGAACCAAAAGGAAAATGCGACTCGAAAACAGACGAATTAGCAGGAATAGGATTGGTTGATCGGTGGCCCTAAGCCACAGCTAGAAGGGAAATGCAACTACGAAACCGATGAATTGACAGGAATAAGACTAGTTTGATCTGTGGTCTTAAGCCATGACTAAAGGCGCTCCGCCAAAACCGCCTGGAGGCCCTGGTGGGCCTGGGTCCTCTCTGAAAAGGAAGGAGATTATCGGTCGAAGCACCAGATGCATGAAAGGACAGAGCACTGATCAGCAAGGCTGAACTTATTCCGAACAGACTTACCGCTTTGCTGCTTTGGGAGGATGGGAACCAGTAATTGAGATATCCGCATCTTCCTCCTCCTCATCCTCTGACGAGGATGTCTCTTCCATCCCAGCAGTTTGCCGCATGCGCACCTCAGTCGATCCTGAAACGAAATATAGGGAAGATACAAAGGTGGAAGTGCATGTGGGAAGTGCCTAAAATAAACAGAGAGGTGATAAACAGGAGGAAACATATCGAGGAGCTGCCTACGGTTCATGAAGCCTTTCAGGAGATCAGTGAATGGACCAGGCACCTCCATGAAGACACGTTCAAACACTTCATGGGCGTCTTCGAAAACAGGGCTGCTCACCGCATGGCCAACCCAGTTTAGGATGTCTCTCCTGAGAGCACACCTGACCATGCCTGGCTGCACCTTCCCAATTTCACCGTACAGGCCATTCAGAAGAGTCATCAGGGCATTACCCTGGGCCACTGAAAATGAAGGACTGGTGTCAGAAGGCAGCCTTGGACTGGTACAAATGGAGAGCCAAGACCATCTGGACAGATACGAACCAAATGCAGGGATCATGAAGTTGCCATCAGCCATGGGTTGGAGCAGCTGTGGAAGGAACCACACGGTGTCACCGTGGAAAGCCAAGCAGTTTCCTGCTAGCTCGTGGCCAAAGTACCATGCAATGGCTTCAGCTGCAGCATCATGCAAGATGATAGGTGCAATATTCGAGTAAGGCACCCTGTTGCCCGGACAAATCTGGAAAATTGGACATGTCATCGTAACACCCAGTACGGGTAATAAAAAGAGATTCATACTGATCAAAAGGTGTTAAAAGAAGAGTAAGGGATAGAACTGCAACTCACCGATTCAGCCACATTGATGGGTGTCAGAAATCTAGGGTATGGAACCCTGTCCAACTCCTTCACCTCCCCTTTTGACTTATTGGTTTTCTTTCTGGACATCTCGACTTCGAGAGAAATTTTGACTAATGACCAACAAATGCTCACGTGCTCTTCACTGTTTCCGTATGGAACTCACTTACCTGCGCTGTGCACTTACCTTAAATAGGGAAAATTGGTGGAAAACATCCAAAAGGACGGGTGTTGAATGCATCCAAAGTGGCTGTGTGATCCAAATCATGACCCACTTAGCTCACTGAGTGTGGTTTCCGACAAGAGGAAATAAAACCATGGTGCAAAAAATCTGTCAAAGCTTTTGAAGAATCGAAAACTTTTGGTCAAACTAGCCAGAGCTGCTCCATCGATCTCTGCTGCTCTAGGTGAAGGGATCAAACATTGGTGGCATAATTGGATCCAGGTGAAACAATAGCCCACGAGAAATAGAGTGCAAAAATTATTAATTGGCACCAAACAACAGGATTTGTCACATGATCTGAAAGTTATCGTGCCAAAAGGCTGATGTGCTGAAAGCAAATCATGCCAAACAGGAGTTTCAGCCAATCAGCGATGAGCAGTCATCACATGATTGAGCCCCATGGTAACCCATCAACAAACCAAGCGAAACAACCTTCTTTGTGAGAAGAAAATGGCAGCAAATGCTTCATTCCTGGTTTGCCTGCTGGTAATTATGTTCCAGATCGATGAAGCTGCTCACTCTCCACATACTTGCGACACAGCAACCTACTTTCAGTGTGATGGGAGAATGATGATGTGCACTTTTCGCTGCGACACGCAGCATAATTGCGTGGATGGGACAGATGAGGAAGGGTGTGACATCTACTATGCCAAACAATGGCCAACAAAATCGGAAATGGAAGCCAGCATCATCATGACACCAGCTGACTTCAGTGGAGGCAACTGGTTCCAGCAGCCCCATTGGTACCAGATCCAGTTGACAACCATCATCCAAGTGGTCATCTAGGACATCATGGTTGTTATACTGGCAGCCACTCTCTTCCTGGCCTGTCAACTTACCAAACGGCTGGAGCCCAGACCAAGCCTACCCAGTGCCATGGACGCAGAACAGCAAACACCACTGGCCCAGGTCCTTACAACGGTGTGACAATGCAACAAGGAGAAAATCCTGCTCCGCATGGACTTTCAGGATTGAAAGCCCAGGGATGTTGTGTAATGCGAATCTACAGGTTCATCGATTCCTTGAGAACTGGAACAACTTTTAATGTGACACAAACCCCAAGACTGATTGCATCACTCGACCTTGATGACACCTGACACCAGAGCACACTACTGGATCTCTCTTTTGGGCATGCCAGTGAATGTGTCCTTCAGATGCATTAGAACTCAAACATGACTATAAATAGGGTGTGAAGCGCTAATTCGGGGCAGTTGCCCATGTGAACCTTTGCTTGATTGATCTTTGCTGTTGTACATTGACTTATTGTAACTTGATTGGGATTCTTGATTGCAAGAATGGACAGACCAATAAACCTAAGACTGTTGGCTCAACAGGCTGAAACTGAGATGAACTGGTTTGAGTAAGTGTGTACGAGCATGACTTGGTATGGGTACGGAACTCGAAGTGAGCCACCGAGGCTCCCAACACAACAGTATGTGGATCGATTCATTTCTGGTGACTAATGTTTGAAGTCATGCTCACTCCTTGCACTGGTGTTGACTACTTTGACTGCCTATGCATCAGAACTGTAAGAACTTTATTCAGGATACAATGACAATGCTTTTTGGTGAGCATTTGGGGACTGCACTGAAATCACTGTTGAGCAAAAGGAATTATTTTACAGGTTTTGTTCTCACAGTTCCCTCAATATTTTTGTTTTGGTGGATACTTTTGTTTCCAAACAACTATATAATCTGTTGTTCTGATTAGGTGCAAAAGAGAAACAAGGTTAAATGCCTTCAGCATGTCTTTGAACATTTCTTGCCACAAAGGAATCAACCCTCGTATGTCAGTATTCATGTGTGTACGAGGTATGTCCATGAATTCTTAGTTTTCATCCAAAAAGAACATGACAATGGATGTGCCTGACAAAATTTAATGGTTCAAAATTCAAAACACATGCACAGGGACACAAGGAGGAACAAATGCACTCCATCAAAAATTTTCACATGTAGGAACAACAAAGTGGAAAAGGCCACTAATGCCAAGCAAAATTCGGAACATAATTTGAGTGACAGTCAATTGGAGCTGTCTCCCAAGTATTTGTCTTCATCCTCTGTGTCACCATGATGTACAAAGAGACCATGGTCACCTTCTGGGTCAATTTCCAGATGGGAGCCTTCAAAGTACTCACCCCTTGATTTGATGTTTCTCCGCTGCTGAACTGGTAGTGCCCCAGGCAGACTGTGTTCTTGGAGAGTGCATTCTGTCCAAACACTTCATGCAACCTGGACCAGGACTGGGTGGAGCTGAGTCCACTTTTAGCCAGTAACTTCAAGACTGTCCTCTATTTACTGTGCTCCTCTTTGTTCAGCATTTCCACAATCCAAAACAACAGTAAGAACCATAAAAAGATCTAAGGAATTCTCAAACTAGTTGCCATTGAGGGACTTGTTGACCTCACTGACATATCACCCCAACTTTGACCTCCAGCCAATCTTGATCTCTTGACCTTGTTCACCTGTGCAGTGTGTGAGTGTACTGGCAACATCATTGGGAAGAGTTTGTCCTGTCCACAAAAAAAAAATCTCACCCGAAAAACAATTATTTTTTGACAAAAACTAAGAAATCGTGGACATCCCTCGTATATGTATGTGTGTGTGCGTGTGTCAGTGTTGTACCTGGCAATGTGCTGACAAGAATATTTGTGCAAACCTTGACGCAGATGATCGATCCGTACCGGGACGATGACACGTGCAGGACGAGTCAAGGATCTCCCGCCTTCCAACCTCCTGAGATTGCAAACGGCGAAGACACGTTTCAAGGCTTCAAGGTGGACATCTGGTCTACTGGGGTCACACTGTACGTACGCAGCTTTTTCAGGTTTTCAGCGGTCCGCGGGCTTCGTCCAGTCACGACTGTCTGTGTGTCTGTGAAAGGGGGTTTCCCATATCAGGATCCTGGGTGGGAATGCTGTCATCCACACCCCTACCCAGGGTGGGATCCCACCATCAGCGTCAGATATCGTTCAGTTTTGGGTGACACCACCATATGACATGCGTACTCTGCCGAGTCTTCCATGCTGTCGGCATTTAAGTTTTTGGGAGGAACAAAGATGTGCTGCTCACTTGGTCATTCTCCCATCTTGTGTTTTCGTGCCAGGGCCGTTGGGTGGGGTGCGAGTCCGGTAGTTGTCTCAATTCTCTTCGAAGCTGTTGAAGTTGAATTTTTGTGCTTCAGTTGAAAGATTTTTGGGGTGTATTTCAGATACAACATAACGACTGGGCAGTACCCTTTTGAAGGGGACAACATTTTCCGGTTGTTTGAGAACATCGGAAAGGGAGAATACACCGTCCCAGAGGAATGTGATGCACTGCTCACCGATCTCATACAAGGTGAAAATATCATCATGGAACATGTACCAGTGCAAGACGCACCCTAATATTTGACCTGATTTTCTGGCATTGAGCTCCCATTGAAAACTCCCACCCGAGATTCTCATCAGATTCTTGGGTGGATACAACACAATTGGATACGACACTTGTTGCGTAGGCTGGGATTGGCACAACTTGACTTCTGCAAATATGTTGTGACCTGGCCAGAAACCCAGTTGGGCGTCTTGGCTTGTGCTCACCCTGGACCCTCGATAATGTGGTCTGAGTCACATGGTTCGCAGTGTTGGCGACCTTGGCGGGGGGTGGGGTCAGGGAACACACTTTACCCGCAGCAATTTGTTCTGTGTCACATTGACATGACACGAGTTTGGGTTCCCAGTATTGGTGATACCCGACCATGGCTCTTGGTTCCAATGAAATCTGAACGGCAGAATGCAAGCATGTTCAAGCACACTGCAAAGTTTTGAGAATGAAATGAGAATGCAACTTGCGAATGTAAGCTCTGCACGGTTATCAAACGCTTGTTGACTTTGATGAGTGTTTTTGTTGCGATTTTGTTTCAGGCATGCTGCAGTTCAAACCTGAGAATCGACTGACAATCAAACAAATCAGGGATCACGAGTGAGTGTTTCCCATGGCAGTTTGCTGTTTGACGAGTTCCCTTTTCAGTTTATCTGAAGAGAGTGTTTGGTCACCCATTCAGTTGATTCGGACTTCAAATCCCACAGAAGTGCTGTCAGTGATTTGTGTACAAAAATTATCAAATGAAAAGGAAACGAAGTGGGATGCGACGAGCGTGGTGTGGGAAAGACAATAGCGAAATGTTTGTCCTTTTGCAGCTGGTTTCGGAAGAAGCACCCTCGCACTTTGGATTACGTGTCGCTGCCACCTCTACCAGACACGGATGATCCGCTCCGCTGCATGACTGTGCTGCCCTATCTCGAGGATCTGCACTGCGCTGACGCCACCACACCCACCGACGACACACCGGACGAAGACTATTTTCCGGGGCTCGACCTGCAGCCGCTCCCTGATGCCGCCAGTGGCTCTCGAGGTTCCGTGGAGAGGTGCAAGAAGAAAAAGGTCAAAGTCCGAAAGTTTTCCATCAACGCTTGCAAACCCTCTTGATGTTTGCTGTTTTAGCGTAATCATAGGTTGCAATGTAAACTGAATTCCTTTTGGCATTGTGGTGACTTGCATTTTATGACTTGCTGTGAGCAGCGAGCAGCCTCGTCATGCATGTTTAGCCTGACGTTGAAAGACGAACCAAAACAAAATTCAGTTGGTAGAGTGCACATAAGTGTTGAATGTAACTTACCGGTACATTCGGGCTCGACCACTTGATTCGGGGAAGTCGACACAGGGGGATGTGAACACTTTGCTGACGGGATGTATCACCTGCGCTGCACACAATAATTTTATCTTTCAAATCCTGCGAAAGAAAGGTTCTCTTGACAGTGTCGTGCAGAGAGAAACGACAGCTCAAAGCGCTTGATTTGTACATCTTGTGTAAAGATACCGGTGACTTGTTCTGCAAAAACTGAAACACAGCGCTTCAGGCGAGTGGGAATCAAAGTTTGAGAGCGAGTGCTTTTGCGCGCGCTCACTGTTTCCCTGAATATCCTATCTATAGTTGGGACCTGCGCGTGTGTGGCGTCAAAATGTTGAGGTGTGAAATTTCTTATGCACTGTTACAGTGTACTATCCATTTGTCGAGAAACTGTTGTGAGGCAGAGGTGCACGCACAATCTCTTCACAAATGGAGTATGGTGGACCACGCAAGATTCAGGTGTCAAGATTTCAATTTCCTGCAGACCCTTCCAAGCAGAAACAACAACAACCGTGTTTTAGGAGCTGCTTCCTCAGCAAAGTTTGTTGCAAACCACTCGGCGGAGCCGCAGTGTATTGGTCTCGTGCTTTTGTCTCAGGTTTCAATGTTGAGTGACCCCGAAAACTACTAATGTTGAGTGGCGGGTCATCCAACACCAGAAATTGAATCAACTGCAGCTTTTGGCTTCGAGTCTGTCGTGGGAAATGGTGAACCGGTGAGAGAAGCCAATGCAAACCGTAAACCCGCTTTGTGGATTCAGAAGCAATTTTGTACTCACGAATCGGAAGAACAACGTCATCAATCGGAAGAACAACGTCATCTTAGTTTTATCTCATTGTTGCAAAACTTTGTTGTGTGCGTGTGTTTTATGTCTTCTTTTTGTTCCACACCCGTATTGTTTGTCAACTCCTTGAAGGCCACAGTAACCAACAACAGCCCACAGGAGCCACTTTTTTCGTTCAGTCGAGTGATGGCTATGTGGCCATCCACGAGGCTTTTCATCCGGAGATGCCAAGTCCTCATTGAATCCTGTCGTTGAGATCGATTCTGCATCGCTTTCGGGCGAGTTCGGGTTTTGTTACAGTGATTGATTGTGAACTCGGAAGGCAAGGCGGCCTTTTGACCGTTTATTACTTCCGTGCGACAGAAATCTGCAAAGTGAAAATGCAAACCATTTGATACGTGTGTGCACTTGTCATTGCATGGGCAATAAAAACCACACCATCACAGCGAACTGTCAACGTTCTGTTCGTGGATGAAATCCGTTGCTTGTCACAAGCAACACAGCACACTTCAAACACTCGAGTGGGGACCATCTTGACTTCCTGTGCTATGCGAAAATGATCTCTGATCTTGATCGTGGGTATGGGGTCCGTAGAAAGAACTCAGTTCAATTATCTACGGAAACGCTTCCCATGCTGGGTGCAGCGGTTCAGTTGTCTCCT
>JAAUXT010123172.1_pt1 | contig 10908 bp, 13 predicted proteins | sample 7278171 | NCBI WGS metagenome assembly JAAUXT01 (sample SAMN14350112, study PRJNA611818) | marine sediment metagenome | isolation source: surface marine sediment (1.8m) | place: French Polynesia: Moorea | collected 2018-08 | reverse complement strand
CACCCCCCGTTTTTGTTGTTGGGTACAGGTAAACCTGTCCCCCCCCCCCCGTTTTTGTTGTTGGGTACAGGTAAACCTGTCCCCCACCCCCCGTTGAAAGGGGGCTGTCACCCAACATGACTGTCAAAATGTGATGTTGACGTCATACTCGGCCGAGTGTTCCGTGCAAGCAGTCGGCATGCTATATTACTTTTTATTTTACTTTCCAGCATTCCGATTGGGTCGTTTGCCTGTATGTGTCTCTTTTACAGCATGAACAAACACCCAGTGAGATGCTTGACTTTCTTATTGTTCGCAAACGGCACGTCTCCAGTGCAACGCTTGTCTCTCGGTGAAACACAGCTGAAGATTTTGAAAAAGAATGGAACAGAAGCGGAAGGAAGCAACGAGTTCCTGCCGCAGCCTGTGTGCAGAAATGTCCGCCATTTGCATCGCATCTTGTGGCGTCGCTGTAGGGGAACGTGGCGCTGGACATGGCGGAGCGCAAGAAGCCGTTCGGCTGGATCCCGGACGCGGGTTGGGAGGACATGGTGCGGCTGTCGGAGGTGGCGCCCGACGTGTTCGGCTCCGTCCTCGACGACGTCCAGAGGAACGAGAAAGTCTGGAAGGAGGCAAGTGCTCGTGTCTCAGGAAAACAAGTGCTGTCCGTGGAATTCTCTGAATCTTGTTGCCTTGTCGGTGTTGGTCATGTTTTGTGAAGCTTGGGTTGGTTGTTTCAGTGGTGCGAGGGCGACGCTCCGGAGTCCGCGCAGCTGCCGCTGGGCTACGAGGCGCAGCTGAACGACTTCCAGCGCCTCATGCTGCTGCGCTGCTTCCGCGTCGACCGCATCTACAGGGGCGTCACCGAGTACGTCACCAAGGTAACGGAGCGCTCCTGGCAAGCGCACACCAGCGCTGAAAAAACATGACCTGACGGCCGACACTTGTTCGCTGTTTTGTCAAAAAATTACGCGTCAGGTCTGAAATAATGTGGTTTCTTGTTCCCGCCTCACACGGAACATCCTCTTCGCCTCAGATAATGAGCGAGAAGTACGTGACGCCGCCCATCATCAGCTTCGAGTCGATCTTCGAGCAGAGCACGACCACGTCCCCGATCGTCTTCATCCTGAGTCCCGGCTCCGAACCCGCGTCCGACCTCTTCAAACTCGCCGAGCGGATCGGCTTCGGAACCAACAAACTCAAGTATCTGTCTCTCGGACAGGGACAGGAGAAGGTTGGTGCAGCACACTAAGTTTCAGGAAGTGTCCGCTTCTTGCACTACATGTGTGTGGCGCGCTTTGGAAGAATTTGGCACTGACAAATACGTTGTTTGCAGCTCGCTCTGACTCTGCTGGAAACAGCCATCACGCGGGGACAGTGGTTGATGCTGCAGAACTGCCACCTGCTGGTGGACTGGCTGTTCGAACTGGAGAAGCAGATTGAGAAGCTGACCAAGCCGCACCCGGACTTCCGTCTCTGGTTGACCACCGAACCGACCCAGGCGTTCCCTATCGGAATCCTCCAGCGATCTTTCAAGGCAAGAAAGAGACCATTGCAGACCGAAATTACTGACTGTCCCATTTCTACCTTTCTATGCTATCATACAATACTCTCAGCGTCAATTGTTGCAGCAAAGCCACCGCTGCACCTTTCTTTGTCCTCATGTTCGCTCGGTTTCGGTGCAGGTTGTGACGGAGCCTCCGAACGGTCTGAAGCTGAACCTGCGCAGCACCTACTTCAAGATCTCGGCCGTGGCGCTGCTCGACTGTCAGCACCCGTCCTTCCCGTCGCTCGTCTTCGTGCTCGCCTTCTTCCACGCCGTCGTGCAGGAGCGACGCAAGTACGGCAAGGTAACGCTCGCCCCACTGGTCGTACTTGTGCCATTTCGTGTCGTTTGATCATGGACAAAAATAACCACCAGATTCCCTTCCTGCCGTTACAGGTTGGATGGAACGTTCCGTATGATTTCAACGAGTCCGACTTCCAAGTCTGCATGGACATCTTGAAGACCTATCTGACCAAGGCGCACGAACTCGGAGACGCGAAGATACCGTGGAGTTCTCTGAAATACCTGATCGGGGAGGTGAGAAAACAACGCGAACCTGAGTGCGCCTCTGGCGGACCTCATGATCACGTGGGACGTGGTGGTGACGCGGAGCCGTGCTGCTTCAGGTGATGTACGGCGGGCGCGCGATCGACAGCTTCGACCGCCGCATCCTCAACACGTACATGGACGAGTACATGGGCGACTTCATCTTCGACACCTTCCAGCCGTTCCACTTCTTTAGAAACGACGAGGTCGACTACTGCCTCCCCGAGGACATGACTAGGGACAACTACGTGGGTGAGTGGCGCGGGCTGAAGCGGAGACAGGAGCAGGCGGCAACCGAGAAAGTGTTCTCCGTTAATTGTGGTTCTTTTCACCTGCAGCCAAGCATGCGTTTCCCCGTCACATGCGTAGGTTCCCAATGGAAGTTCGTGTTTTCTGTTGCTCGTTACAGTTCTGAAAAATTGACGCCTGCTTTCATTCCTTTGGGTTGTTGAAACAGAAAATTGTCGGCAATTCGCGTTTGTCATTCAGGTTGATCAAGCAGCAGATCGTCAGCTTTAGTACTGAAGAATGTTTTATGTTTTCTTTCCATCAAAGGATGCATCATGGGTAACAACACTATTTCTCCGGTCGCTGAATTGTAGCTGCTGTAGCGTGCAAATAAAAATCGCTTTTCGAAATCCTGAGACAAAATCGACAATGCAGTAAATTTCTGCAGTTCTGCTTGATGTACATCGTTTTGCTCAACATTCTAGTTGCTCAACATTCCGTTGGCTGTAGTGTAGAGGCCTCTGTGTACGTGTCGCAAGTTTAGATGGTCGTTTGATCTCTCGTGCGTCTTCCATTCTGGGTCTCTGCCGAACGTCGTCGTTTTTTCGCATTTTGCAGATGTTGACTCCAGAAAATGAAAATTGAACATCCTTAGCGCAGACTCACTGAACAGCGAAGCTCAGATTTCTTCACACGTCTTTCAGAGTACATTGAGAGTCTGCCGCTGGCCAACACTCCGGAAGTGTTCGGACTGCATCCGAATGCCGAGATCGGTTACTACACGAACGCAGCCAAGGAGATGTGGTCCTACCTGGTCGAGCTGCAGCCGCAGACAGGTACGGTGCAGCGCGCTGTGCGTTGGAGCGGCCGATGTGCAGGTTGGATGTGCAAAGTTGAACTGCGTTTGAACGTGCAGGAGACGTCGGGGCCGGAATCAGCCGGGACGACTACATCGACAAGGTGGCAGCCGACGTCCTCGCGAAGCTGCCTCAGGAGTTCGACCTGGACCAAGTTCGGAAGAAATTCGGGGTTGAAATTGCTCCAACGACGGTTGTGTTGCTGCAAGAGCTGGAGAGATTCAACAAACTTGTCTCCCGCATGAGAAAATCCCTCGTCACTCTCAAGAAGGTACTGATTCCGAACAGCTGCCTTCTTGCGTTGATTGCGCGTGCACGATACTGAGACTGCCTCAGATTTACGACTCACACACGATTGTTCAGTCGTGTTTGTTGCTGCTGTGTGACGCTGATTGTGGCGCTGCAGGCACTGGCGGGAGAGGTTGGGATGAGCAGCGAGCTGGACGACGTGGCGCGCGCTCTCTTCAACGGGCAGATCCCCAACATCTGGCGCCGTCTCGCGCCCGACACGCTCAAGTCGCTCGGAAACTGGATGATCCACTTCGAGAGCAGACACAAGCAGTACCTCGGCTGGGTGAGTTCGCGCGCAACTTTGTGGGCGTCTTGAAAGTCGGGGTTCGTGCAGTGCGTTACATGGACCGTCCCCCCCCCAAAAAAAAACCCCAGCTTTTCTTGCGCTTTCCCTCGCATATGGAAGGTGACCAGAGCCTTCGTTTGGTCTGCATCGCGTGAGCTGATCGCAGTTTCCATGCTGCAGGTGAACGAGGAGGAGCCCCGCGTCATGTGGCTGTCGGGGCTGCACATCCCCGAGTCGTACCTCACGGCGCTCGTGCAGGCCACGTGCCGCAAGAACGGCTGGCCGCTCGACAAGTCGACGCTCTACACCGCCGTCACCAAGTTCGCGACGGCCGAGGACGTCAACGAGCGCGCGCATCAAGGTCAGGCAGTCGCCGTTGCCTAGTTACATTTGAGGCGAACTAAATTTCTTTTTTCAAGCGTAACACATGCGGTTGTTTTTGTGGGGGAAGGACAGCGCCAAAGTGCACCTGATCTGGTTTCGTTTTGCGCAGGTTGCTTCATCCACGGGTTGTACCTGGAGGGCGCGGGCTGGGACCACAGCAAGGCCTGCCTCGTCCGGCAGAAGCCCAAGCAGCTCGTGCACAACCTGCCCGTGCTCAAGGTCATCCCCATCGAGTCGCACAGACTCAAACTGCAGGTGCGCGCTCGTGTTCTTCGGTTTTGAATCCTCTGGGTTTGGCTGGGCGAACTCTTCTGATTGCACGTCGCAATTTTGGATCGATATAACACAGGGATTTGTTCTTGAACGCCGGAACCATTGTTCTGGAGACGAATTACAATGTCGTAATGAATGCTTGTCAAAGACTGACAAAAGCCAACGAGGCTTGTTCATGTGTCGTGCGTTATTTGGCGCAGAACGTTTTGCATATTGCGACGTCTCGCTGCAGAACACGTTCCGGACGCCGGTGTACGTGACGTCGCTGCGACGCAACGCGATGGGCGTCGGGCTCGTGTTCGAGGCGGATCTGCACACGACGGAGCACATCAGCCACTGGACGCTGCAGGGAGTTTGCCTCACGCTCAACACCGACTGAGGCGGAGTGTCAACCACTGCAGGAAGTGCATGAAAGAGCAACTGTGATGCACTTGTTTGTTGTTGACGTTACAACGAAATTAGACGTGCAAAACGGGTTTTTATTTGAAAATTTTACACGAGTTGGTGTTTTTAGAATCGACAGTTTTCCACAGAAGACCTGCTGCATATCGGACAAGTGGAACAGTAACCACAATGTGACGTAATTTGCAACCTTCCGTCCGTTTTCATTGTTCAAAGATTGTGGCATTGGTCGCCAAACAGGCATTTATCAACTGTCCGCCGAGGTTTCTTGTTGATGTTGAAAATATCAAACCTCTTCCGTGCGAGCTTGTGTTGGAGATAGCAATAAATATTTGCGCACATTTCTGACGCCGAACTTCTTGTCATGCACGTGTGGACGAGGAGAAAACGTTTGATTTAATGTCATTGAGACTGCAAACTGCGTGTCATCGACCAGAACGAAGACAGTTCAAAGAAAAGGATTTCAAATGTGGCACATCTGGTTGGCATAAAGAGTAAGGCCGTTCGGAGCACACAAAATAATCTCGTGAACAATCGGAAGGATTCAAACAACGAATTGCAGGGGAATCGACGTGACGCAAACTTCAGACGCGAAATGTCACACAAATCGAGATGTCTGGTGCGTTCCACATACCACAGGGCTCAAACTTCACAACGCGACAAGATTTCGGACGAGGATAAACACGGCAAAGACAAGTTGGAGGCGTCCCTTCAGTGTGGCTGCGCCCGCCTCCGTCGTGGTGTCTGTGTCCCCTGGCTCAGTGGTGGCGACAACGTCGTCGTCGAGGATGAATCCGTTGTCGGCGATGATTTGTTTGAGGTAGCGCGCGGAGGCCTTGGCTGTGCGCGGCCGCGCGGGGTCGCTGAAGTCGACGTGGTGGATTCCGAACTTCTCCGTGTAGCCCGCCGCCCACTCGAAGTTGTCGATCAGGGACCACGCTGTGTAGGCCATCACGTTGCAGCCATCAAGCTTTATGGCTGCAAAGGACGAGAACAAATCGGAGCCTGCTGCCGCTGAACAAGCCGAGAAACAGCAGTTTGCAAGAACACGTTGTGAGGCGTCGCAGATTTCAAGACGTGTTCTGGTATCGCAATCATTCGAAAACTGACTTGTGATGAAAAGTTCACGAAGTGTCAGACAGCTGTGGTCGAGACGCACCTTTCAGCACGTTGTTGATGTAGTGTTTGTAGTAGTAAATTCTGTGACCATCCTCCAGTGTCGCGTTGCGATCAGAAAAACCGTTCTCAGTGATAAACACTGGCGGATTGCCGTATCTATCCTTTATGTGTACGAGCAGCCTCCTCATTCCCCAGGGCACAGCCCTCAACCAGCGTGAGCCCGACCTGCGAAGAGACCAGCCTCGTAAAACAAGAGTAGCAACACGCGGAACAGTCCGTGTCGAAAGCAAAGCGACAAAACATAAAACACGGGAAGTCATCGGCAGTCAGAGTCAATGAATCTTGTTTGACTTGCACGGGCCAGTCAGGGTCCATGTAGGTGTACAGATCCCGGTCCGTCTCGTAGCTCACAGGGTCGATGCCCATGTCCTGGTGCTTCACATAGTCGGTCGTGTAGTGGTTCAGTCCGAAGAAGTCCCAGGTTCCTGAAGTAAATGAAACGAGAATAATTTCCACACCACAGGGGATCCTGGCGATGTTGAATCGTTGAGAGAAATTGGTAAACACACAGATCTTTGATCTTTCTATCTCGTAAACACACAGACCTTTGATCATTTCTATCTCATCCTGGGTGAACGCTGGGAGGCGGGACTCGCTGTACCCTTGATCTAAACTCTTGTTGAGTATCCTTTCTTTCATCACTTCAGGGTAATCCCCCGATCCGAAAATAGGGTTGGCGAACCACCCGAGTTTGAACTGAAAAACACGGAAAACTGCTGTCACACCAGCCGAAGCTTCAGTCACGCAAGAATTGTCACAGCTGGTCACGGTGACGGATCACTGACCTCCAACGCCCGATCTGCAGCCTCCACGTCCAGAGCGATGGACGGGTCTTCCGCCTCATTCCACCCGCTGTCGATTGTGATGCTCACTTGGCCTGTCCAGTGTGCATTGCACAAGTTAATTGAACAAAGGGAAGTGACAAAGCGACAATCCGCCGGCGAAACCCTTCTCACCTTCGTGCGACAATACTAGGTCACTGTGGGGTCGCTGGCTGTTGGCTCTGTGTCCAGAATTTGGACAGCGATTTGAAGGGTTATTCACCCTTCGCAAAACAGTGAAACTGACCATTTTGTGAGCTTCTGTACGTGTCGTTGTAGAGATGCCACGCGAGGGCGTGCGCTTTGAGAACAGTGTGGCCCATCTTGTAGATGAGCTCTCCGGGGTCTACAGCACCAGGAGCGTGCGCACCAACTCCGTTTCCGATGTAGATGAAAACCCAGGGCTCGTTGAATGTTATCCAGAGATCAACCTGACAAAAGAGATGTCCACACACGACTTGCAAACACGACGGACGGATGTTGTCCCTGTCCTCACGACTTCAGGCTGTGCATGAACACACGTCTCACCAAGTTCCCAAGTTCTCTGAAGCACACGTCGGCGTAATCTCGGAAGTGTCCGGCCAGGTCCTCGTTCTCCCAGGACCCGATGTCCTGCAGCGCCTGGGGCAGGTCCCAGTGGTACAGCGTCGCCATGGGGCGAACACCTGAAACAGGTAAGCCCAGGTTGACGAAGTTTGGCAGCAGCTTTGAAACTCCCATTTCACGCTGTCTGCTTCTGGCATTGAAACTTGTACAAAATGGACTTGTGAGTCCTGCCTCATCTTTCTGTTTCATAGGAGGCAGTTCTGTTGGCTCAGGGCAAGACCCTCCACTTGGGGCCAAAACCCCGTCAACCGAAAGAGATTTTTTGGAGATCAGGTTGGGGGCAGGCCCAAGGAAATGTCGAAGTGGTGCGTTGCTTCATGCATGTGCACAGTTACTTTGTGCATCTGAATGAACGTACGGCATTTGAAACAGCTCTTGTGCATTTTCGATTCAGAGCGTGGCCTGACCACGGACCTGACCACTCCAACAGAACTGCGCAAACATAGTTGTGCAACAAACAGTTGAACGAGACGGAGATGCACGCAGCGCACAATTATGCAAAACACGTGAAAATAGCAGGACTTTCCTCAGGTGCACGATGCTTCGCCTGAGGGATGAATGAAACATGCTGCAAGCGAGACAAAACTTGCCATTGTCACGCAGAGCTCGAATGAACGTGCGATAGAAAGTGATTCCAGCCTCGTTGATTCCTCCAGCAAGAGTACCGTTCGGCAAGATTCGCGCCCAAGAGATTGAAAACCTGTAGACATCCACCTGTGCAAAAAGTAGGAGTAAAACGACTGAAAAGTCCAGGATAGATCTATACGAATTAAGAGAGTGCTTCAAGACGAGAGTCACAGATGGCCGACAAGCGAAGCACCAGCAAATGAACATTACAGAAGGCAAACACTCGAAAGCACTTGAAAGATTGTTTGCAAATATTTGCTGACAACTTACGCCGAGATCGACCATCAGCGCGATGTCATCCTCGTACTTGTTGTAACTATCACACGCAACGTCCCCAGTGCTGCCGTCTTCGATTTTGTTAGGGGTGTGAGAGAAGGTATCCCAAATGTTCTCCCCTTTGCCTGTCAAATAACAGGAGACATTCGGAACCTGCTTTCTTTTTCTGGTGCAACCATTTTTTGTTGAGTGACATTGTCTCAGAATGCTGAACAGCACTGGAACCAGCACAAGACAAGCGCGCAAACAAACTTTCGCTCGTGAACACAAAGTCGTTCATGAAAACGTAAACTGTGCGGAGAAACCGCAGAAAGGTCGCACTGAGCAACAGAATTTGAAAGCGAAGAGGCCGTACCGTCCGCGTCCCAGGCGCCCTCGATCTGATAGGCCGAGGTGGCGGTTCCCCAGAGGAAGCCGTCCGGGAAGGTGCCGTTCAGCAGGTCCGCGTCCGTCTCCTGGCGACTCTCCCTCACCGCCAAACCGAGCACGATCAGCGTCAGCGACAGTTTCAGCGCCATTGTCGAGCACCAAATGACAGCACACACGAAGTGGTGGCTTCAAAACGTTGTTTAGCGAGGTGTTCTCAGCAACTGGTCGTCAGGCGAGCAGCACAAAAGTTGTTTTGCGTTTGACTGTGCGAGGTATTCTCAGCAACTGGTCGTCAGTCAAACGAGTAACATACAGGCTAGATGCAACGAGATGCTGTCGAGCAAGAGGTCCGTTCCGATCCCGGTTGTCTCCGATTGTTTTTGGAGATTCATTCAACAGATTTCGCGGTGATTTGAATTGCTGCTGATTCCGGTTGCCAAAACTCTTTTTGACCCATCAAGGTGTTGCAACAACCTTGTCACACAAGCAACATGGGAAACTTTTAGTTTTTAGCTGTTCTTTTTCTTACAATGAATTTGGTTGCTCACAAATGTTAATCCCTTTTCATACCCCTCCCCCCAAATCCTCACACAAAATTACCACACCTCTGGAGTGCCTCTCCAATTTACAAGATCTAAACACCAAAATGATCATGTACTTGACCATGTTATGTAGAATAAGGCAGAGAACAACCCAAGAAATGCAAATGGCCACTTGCAAAACACATTTTAATCAAACCAAATGTCCAAGTTTGACTTTGACTCCCCCCTGCCCCAAATAAGTAATACAAACAAATTAAATTTTCAATTTCAGCCTGAAAACTGGTGAATTTCACTGAAGAAATAGACTAGACTTGCAAGTGTACATCAGCCGTGCGCCCTGCCACCAGAACATGATTCCTTGCATAGTTCTGCAAAGCAACTTGGCGTCATGGGGTGAAACAACCTGGTTGGTTTGGCTTGAAAGCAGCTCTTGGGCAATTCTGACATTTTCTTTCACCCAGGCTGTTTTACCCCAAGTTGCATGCTGCAGTGCGTGGAGGAGGGGGGCGTGAAGCAACACAGGTTGGTTTTACCCCTGGTACAGATATCAGGCTCAAATTGACCAGTTGGTTTGCCCCTTTTCCCTAATGAACCAACTCAAGTTGGGTTGGGGCAAACCTGGTCTTTAACCAGGAACATGGCAACCGTGTTGCTTTGCCCCCACCCCATCCCCCAAGGCAAAGCAACTGTCCACAGACAGCAGCTACAGACAAGGATACGGGGGTAACACATTGTGTTCCAGCAGACAAGCCGTGATTCCCTGTCTGCCAGAAACTGAAAACCTGGTCCAAGAATAGGCACCAGAAATTTTCCTTTGACGGCTGCAGGTGATTGTTCAGGTTGTTTGCTGTGGTTGCTCTAAAGAGCAGACCTGATTATGCACTATTCAAATCACCCCAATACCCTTGACTGAATTTTGCTCCCAATGGCAGCAATCCGCACGTCTTCAGCGTTCAAGCAGACGTTCACTTTGACACAGCCGATCATCACGTTTATCTGTGACACCACTTCGATCAATGTCAATCAGCACGACAATTTCGTCCGTACTTTTCGAAGACAAACGCTCGGAACAATCGGAATGAGATGCCACCTCTTGGCCACTTCACAGCCACTTGAGGATGAGATCTGGTTTCCAAATGGAGCCTCCTCCGAATTAAACTTTTTCAGGCTACGCAAACACGCGCAGATCACAAATGTGCACAGATATTTTCACGTTGAATACACGCGAGAATTGCTGTCAAGACACCTGAGGATTAAGAGTTCGCTTGAAGTGCCATAATGATCCTTGGAAGTTTTCACTTTCCAGTGACACACAACTTGCACACTGAATTTTCATGGTTGTTGTTACCATTAGATAATGACTTCGGTGGTTCAAGAACAACTCGAAGGGCAGTTATTCCTCATCGTCTTCGTAGAAGATAAATACTCAGATGTTTGTGGTGTGCTGTCAACTTTCACCATGCAGTTCTGTAAACTTTTGCAGGAGAGATCACTTCCCTTGTTTTGAAGTTCTGCAACAACATTTTTTCTAAAGGAACACATTTCCCCACAAAGACAACAGCTGACTTGGTCGTCACAACAGAACAGAACGAGAAGCAGTGCTCAAGGCAACTGCAGTGCGAAGTCCCTTGCAGCGTTGCAGTGGCATTAATGTCATCAATTCTTCCTTGTTTATCAATTCTTCCTGGTCCTCCTT
>JAAUXT010077301.1_pt1 | contig 10908 bp, 8 predicted proteins | sample 7278171 | NCBI WGS metagenome assembly JAAUXT01 (sample SAMN14350112, study PRJNA611818) | marine sediment metagenome | isolation source: surface marine sediment (1.8m) | place: French Polynesia: Moorea | collected 2018-08 | reverse complement strand
GGCAGTGATGCTGAGACGCAGGGCCCTGACCTGGAGCTCAGGCCCTCGGAGACCCGACCTTTCCCCGGGGCGGGCGAGGTCCAACAGCCTGAGGAAGAACACTCCACTGCCACTGCCTTGTTCACCGGAGCCGACCTTGCGTGTGGCTTTGATGCGCAAAAACACTTCGCAATCTGAGGAGCGACGCAAGATTTCGTCAGCATCCAGACGGTCCAACAGATCCAGTACGGGAGATTCTCCTGGACGGATATGGACGAGTACACCACGGAAAGCTTCGCAGGGAACCAGGGGCACGACTGGGTACGTGGACATCGATTCGAAACGGCCTCCATCAGAGATTCTACGCCACCCAAAGTCAGCGTGGGAAGAGTTCACAGACCACATCAGGAACATCGAAGACAACACGTTCCACTTTTCTGCCAAGCGGATCCGTCGTCCCAAAAGTGAACTGTTCAAGCAGTGTTGCGACTGGCTCGGAGCTGATCACGAAACACCCGCTGCGCTGCGTGACAGGACTTCAATCTCCACATTCTCCGAAACAACAAAAGCTCACCCTCTTGGCCCTGTGTGCAAAGGAAATGGCCACACGGATCGACAGCGTGACAGCCCAAGGCCAACGAACCCTGGGCAAACCTCAAGCGAATGCTCACCTGAGACGTCATTCGCGGGATCGTACCCCATAAAGATTAAAACTTCCTCAAGAATAACCAAGACAGGAAACTCAGTGAATCCAACAGTTTGTTCCAGGTGAGTTCGGTTGAAACAAAGTTCATTCTCTGCAGGCAGTAACATTTGGGAACAATCTGACAAAGCGTGGATGTAATCAAAGGAGAGTCCTCTGTGTGAAACAGAAGTCCCGGCAGTAATCGCAGCATATTGTACAAGTTCTGCTCGTCTTCCCCCTGGCTTTTCGAGTTTCTTTTGAGAGTTCAATTGAGGAAGTCGTGCGGCGCATGTTCAGCGTAGCTTGTACTTTCCGTGCATCAGCCCACTCAAATAGACAACACTCGTAATGGTACCTGCACGTCTTACGATTATGTTCTTTGATTATCAAGGAGTCTCAAGGATGAGAAGACACAGAGTCAGAACGCCGCACCCACGCTGCGACCGGTATCGGCTACACATGGAGAGAACCACCCCCAGGCGAGAAGGGTCTGTGTCCACAAGGAAAACCAACAAAAAGACGAAAGCTTTGGCGAAAGAGACTCAGACGGTGTCATGACGGCTGACAAGCGAAAGTTCCGTGAATTTACTGTTGGGGACAAAGAAGAACAAACAAAATGTAAAGAGGTTTTGTCCATTGACAAATACTATGTCGTGTGAGGGGAAGAGAAACCAAGCGGGAACACACGGACAGTGCTGTGTTGATCGGAACACACCCACGATGTTCGAGCACTTGGTTCTCTTTCATCATCACAAGGACAACGTAGCAAGGAAATTGCTGAACGAAAGACCTGCAATCGAACAGCTGTTCAGCTTGAACTTTCACAGCACGTGCAGCGTCTGTTTTCGCAGGAACTGTACCGACGCTACCTGTATCATCCCAACACGTGGACACTCGGTCTGCAGCGCCACCTTGACGCTCTTTCCGCTCACCAGAGGGCGTCACGCGCGGGCGCACATCCGCCGCCAGGGCACAGGCCTGCAAGTGCCAAGGGTGAGTCCCTTGTTCACCACATTCGAGTGACTCGCTGGACAACTTTGAAACTTGTCCAGTCCGGTCATTTGACAGCCACCAGTGTTGAATCTGGTGACAAAAACGGACATGAAAAAAGGTCTCGCTCTCTGGTGCCCTTGACCTTCAAACATAAATTTGCCCTCAATTTTGTGCAGCACCGGGGTCAGGGGCCTTGACTCCAAATATTCTTTGTCCTGTAACTGTGTGGCATCCAATGGTCAGACCTTGGCACAGACCAACGTTTCCCGCTCAGCTCTCCGATCTCATAGCAGCTTCACCACGACTGAAGTCTCGAGAGAGATCTGTCTTTTCTCCTCCGTGCAGTGAGGAGCGCCAGAGTGACGGAGCCGCCCCGGAGAGCCAGGTCGGCCGTGCCTCACGAGCCGTCTGGGCGGAAATTAACGGCATCCTCCACCAGGCCAATTCCGTGCACCTCACTGACTCAGCAACTTCAACACCAACTCTGAGTCGTTGCACGGACCAGATGTACAACTGTTGACTGCGAGACTGCACCCGTCAGTTTCGTTTGGTCGAGGCCGGAAGCAGAAGATAATTTCCTGCCCAACGTGACAACACCCAGAATTTCCACGGAAAAGGAAATGTGGTTGAAGAACAATTCGTATTCATTTTATTTGAACCCAAAGCACCTTTCATAAACAACAGAATGCCCCGTCAAACACTCCTATTTCCAGCACCATGAAAACAGCAAGAACGAGTGCGTCAAGTTGACACCTTGCGGAACGAAGCCAACTGTCTCATTCATGTGGGACGGTCACAAAGCCGAATTGACAACTCGTCAAATAAAACAGACGAAGAATTCATGGCCCAGCCCACAGTTTGTCAGACAAAAGATGATCCTCAGATAATGATTTCTAAAGCCAAAAAAAAAACAAACAACTTGTCAAATGTCAGCAACCCGTCTTTTCGAAGGAGGAACTTGGTCCGTCCACTTTATCACAGAAACAGCAGAATTGAATTTCCTAGGATCTGCTTGGCTATGTGGACGGCGGCGTCAGGTCCACACGTCCTCGAGGTACGTCTTGTGCAGCCGCTTCTGCATGATGTGCGCCTGTGCGTCCTGCTCAGTCCAACCTGCAACAGAAGGCGCAGCTGAACAACTCTCACTCCTCGACAACAGGAGGCAACATCGACCTCTTGCAGTGAATCAAATTCTTGAAAATCTTCGGAACCTTTTTCGCATGTGTTTGTTCAGAATCCTCATTTCCCCGGAAGACCGTCATTCAATCCATCAGACTGATTTGAGAAAGATTGTTCTCTTTACCTCACGGTTGTTTCAATGGGAAAGTAGATTTCCAACAAGACTTGCAAGACGCTCAAATTGCGTTGCTGTTTTGCTTGTCATCCGAAAATCGGAGAAACAAGAGGTTCTCGGATTCTCGGACGCCAATCTCAGAAGATTTCGCGACCTGATTGTCCGTGAATGCAAGAAGATTTGGATGCTCTCGGATTCGTCTTAGTGAGTATCTCGGGTACTCGAAATTTCTCGGATGTTAATTGAACAGCGTCATCGTCTGCACGAAAAAGCGAGCGCGAGGATGACTTTTCGGAATGACATGACGAACCTTTCTCTGCGCACAGGGCGCGGGTGAAGGCGTCCGCCACGCCCCGCGCCATGCCGCGCGCGTCCCCGCACACGTACACCACGGCGCCCGCGTCCAGCAGCCTCACCACTGAACCTGAACAAGAACAAGAAGCGAAGCAGTTCACCAGCCGCTCGTCTCAAGCGTTTTTCTTCACAAGATAAACCTTGTTCTGCAGTTTCACAACTGCGCCTTGCCCAAAAGACCAGAGATTTGTGCTGTCATCCCACATGGAGTGCAAATTGGTGTGAAAGTGCGGGTTTTGAATGCAGGAGATAAAATAGATTTATCATCAAACACCCGAGTTCAGAGACGTCGCGTAAATATATGAGCAACAATTGCACTCAAATGAAATGAAATTCCCAGCAAATGACAACAACGAAAACCTCGCCACACTTGCCACATCTGCTGACACTGCGGACCACGCGAGTTTTTCTTCATTCTGAGACAGAAACAGAGGCAAAGAGAATAGAGCACAACAAAAAGCCGTCGCCACGCTGAGAGCGTCTTCGCACCTGCGTGTTTGACGATGTTGTCCTGCACGTATCTCGGGTCCCCGGGCTCCCGCTGCGCGTCCCGGGAGAAACACACGCGCAGCTCGCTCAGCGCCCCCGCGTCACGCAGCCGCTCCAACTCCTCTCTGAACAGACACATCGAGATCAGGATGTAACGTGAGTCCGCTAAGTTTCATTGACAAACACTGAACTCAACAAACACACTGTTCTACCAAAAAGTTTGAACAACTGCAACGTCGTTCGTCCAGACCACACACCTGAAGAGGAAGTCTCTGTCTTTGTGTCGGCAGCCGAAGAAAAGCCAACTCTCGCCCAGCACAGCTCCCTCGGACCGCATCACCTCCCTGCATCACATTGGAAACGTTACTCCATGGCCAGATTCATCTCCACACCAGACGGTTCCAGTCAAAAGTGCTGGTTGGGGCTCAACCACGAAGAAAACCAGGCGGTATGTCTGAATCACGGTCTGTCGGATACCGGACTTCAAAACAGAACAACGGGCATCAGTGTCGTCACGAAAACTGACCTTTTCTGGAGAAACCCGACGAAGGGCGCGACGCCGGTTCCGGGCCCGACCATGATGAGGGGCGTGGCGGAGTCCACGGGGAGGCGGAACCCTGTGCTGTTGCGCAGGTACACCGGGATCTGCAACAATTCACTGCTCAGCTGCGCACTCAAGGGAATCGGCAAGTTCAGATGAAAGGCAAACAAATCGCAATCAAGTGTTTTGTGTGATCAAGAAGCACAACTCCAGCGCTGCACACCACAAACCAACCTTTGGCACATTGTCCAGACAAAGTTTCTCCATTTCGTGCGAAACGTCATCACCTCCACCGACTTCCTCCGCTCGACTTTTTCGTGACACGTCACTCCTGTCTGGTGGTGCCTCGGCCGTTCCCCCCTCAGATTGGTTCACAGGATCCCTCGTCCGTTCCTGCAGTTCCCGCGTGACCTCGTCCAGCCAGCCGGTGCAGACTCCCCGCCTGTCGCCGGCGCGCCCCGAGCCCGCCGGGATCTCCACCACGTTGAACACGCAGCTCAGGACACCCGGGGTCGAATCCACACAACTGCAGGTACACAGAGAACGTTCTCCCGCATTGGATGACCAGCGAGCTTCACGGAACATTACAGCTCTAGGGCAATCACTCAAAGGACTTACTTCGGCACTGGATGTGCTGTCACTAAGATATTGCTCACGTACCTCGCAGCAGAGTACGGTCGAGCCTGCAGTCTTGGGAGGTGCTCTGAAGAGAAACAGCGCGAGTCCTCTCACAACACTGTCGATCTTATGCCAATGAAATGCAACCACAGACAAAATTTCAGTGACACGATCCACTCGACAAAGTCGCAACTTGAAGTCCTCACCAAACATTACTGTGACAGGTGGACAACATGACGGGAAGGCGAGCAAAATGTCCAATAGGGAGAGGCCTGCGTCCCGCACATGCGCGCTGAAGTCCGCCGCGCCCTGACGGCTGCATAGCTCCTGCAGACGCCGTTTCTCCGAAGGTGCCGACGTGTGCTCAACCAAAGCGCGCAAAAACGCCTGAAAAAAGCGTATGGAAGTCACTGCAGAAGGAAATACAAACATGTTTGGGCACGTCAGTAAATTCACACTGTATTTCACGTCTGTCTGGATCACCAAAGAGAAAGCTAATGACAGATCACTGTTTTGACTGCAGCGTGGTTGTCACCTTTTTGGGAGTGGTTCTGATGTCGCAGCAGTGTGTGAGCGCGTGTCGCAGCGAGATGGTCCGCGGCAGGTGTTCCGGTCTGCGTGCTGCCCGCTTCTTCGTGCCCTCCAGCACGTCTATGCAGTACGGAGTGTCAGCCACCTGGTCGCATCCCAATCTACAAGTCAGAACTTTGTGGATCAGGACAAATCAAGCGTATCGATTTTGCATTTGAAACGTACCCAGGATACAAGAAATCAAAAGCATTCTGCGTGAAGTTTCGTCAGACCGAAGCACACTCACCTTGACAAAAGTTGCTGGACCTCCCCCGCTGGGTTTTGACACACGATCCCGAACGAATCCCCGGGCTCGTAGTTCCACTCGCAGCCCTGAAAATGATCAAGCCTCGTCTCAACAGTGCACTCACACTCGAGCGAAAAGTTAATTTCACAACGTAAAAACACACTCTTTATCCGTGGCCATGTGTAGCTCCACCCAGTTAACTTCGTTTGTTGCTTTGCATTGCCAGTTGATTCCCATGTTTTGCCACGATTTCCACCTCCCACAGGACAAACATCGCACTTGCATTGTTGCCGAACTTTTCCGGTAACAATCCGAAAGTAACCGGGCAGCGGTGTGATTGGAAACTCACGGAGATGTCGAGGGTGAGGTGCAGCGCCCTCTTCACGGCATCAGGGGACGTCATCTGTCGGACAGACTGAACGGGCACCAGGCGAACCGGAGTCTGCGCAGAGGGCCACGCGCACCCGCCCTGCAGGGGCAGCGACGACCAATCCTGAAAGGGCGAGAGATGTCTGTGCAATCCCAATTTTCCAGCTTGTTCAGAAATAAAACTGGAAAAGCATCAAAGAATCCCCCGACACTCGCAAAGGAGAATCCGGGAGCCCCAAGCCTCTGACCCTTTCCCAAGTCTTCTCGGACGAAAAGCCATTCAAATTTTCAATGGATGATCCGAGAAAACCAAGATTCTGGAATTACCACACGCAAATTTGTTGAACGTTTTGTACTCACATTGGTATCTTCGGGGCAGTACGTTATCTTGAGGTAGGCTGGAGGCAGAACCGGCAGGTTCAAGGCACTGTCGCAGAGCGGAGGCACGGAGTGCGTCAGACTGCCCACAGCTTCGTCTGTCACGTTCACTGCTTCGTGTCCGTTCACAGCGACGCCATGCTCCTCCGTCTTTCTTTGTTCATTGGTTCTTTGTTCTTCCTTCGCGTTTGAAGTTTCCTTTGGTTTGCGTGTCAGGTTTATGTCGTTCTCCCTGTTCGTCCGAGTTTTCTTCTCTGCATGAGATGCTTCTCCGTTTGCGACGGAAATAACATCCTGCGGCTTTGCAACGTCTTTCTCATTTTCAACGATTTTTGCTGCCTTTGGTTCGTCCAGTCCGTTGGCGATAGCTGGCGACACCGATTCGCCGGAATCACCGCGTGCAGAAGAAGAGTCAGCCTCGTCCGCTGTGTGTTCGCAGGAGTCGGGAGACTGCAGCCGCTCCACCTCCGCTTTGAGCGGAGTCCACAGACCCTCGATCCAGGGCTCCACGCTCTGCTCCAGTCTGTAAAAGAACCCAATTAGAATCTGTTCACTCACTCGGACCAGTGCTGTGTCAGATGTTCAATTTTGCGACCTCCTTTCTCGTAACGCCTGCACAAAATGGCCACATAAAAGTGCTTCTATTGCTGTTGGTTTTCCCCTGCGTGAAAGCCGCCAAAGACAGAAAATGCAGAGCAGGTTGCCCACCCAATGGCATCGTCCGCCCAGGTAGGGGTGTGGAAGGGCGTCACGCCAAGGCCGCAAGGCCGCATTTAGCTGCCGGCCACCCACTCCACTCACCACCCCGCCCCACGCCCACCCACGCACCCGACAGCGTCGTCCGCCCAGGCAGGGGCGTAGAAGGGCGTCGCGCCAAGGTCGAGCAGCCGAGCATTCAGTTGCCGCCCACCGTTGCAGAAATTCGAGTAGTTTGTGTCACCCAGACCTCGAAGAAGCATCCATTCCAATTAGCAATCAACTAATTGACACAGTACACGTCCGAGACCAGCTGAGTTTACGGCAAAAACAACGAAGGAAATGGTGCTTGACAACTGCACAATTCACAGGGTCATTTGCTGAATAAGCTAGTTGTCTGAAAGTGGCACCAGCGGTGCATGCCTGCGTCTTTTGCTCCCTATTTATTCTTTTTGCACCGCAGGTAGAACAACAAACTTTTTGTTTCATTCACGAGGCAAGTATTCAAAAGTTGTAATCTTGCCCGTCCCCTCAAAAAACAGCCCTCACACCAGATCTTGGATCGTGCTCTGAGCACTCACCCAGCAGAGCGAAGCGCAGTCCGGCCAGGTGATCCGGCGGCAGCGTCTTGCGCTTGAGGCGGCGGTGCAGGCGCGTCGCCGTGTCGGGCGGGTCACCGTCGCCTGTCGTGGACGACACGAACACCGCCAGCCGCGCCGCCGACAGGTCAAACTGCGGTGAAAGACAAATGAAGGCCAACGTGTGAACTTGGTTTGTAACACAACATTCAAAACTCAGTGCATGCAACTCAAGAGTTGCGAGTCAGCAAGCTGCGTGTTGAAGAGACCACACCTATTTTGCTTGAAACCATTCTTTTCACACGAAAGGGTGAATAAAATTCCAGAGTCAGCAACCTCTTGTTGCACCAGTTGTACGAGGCTTGTCCTTTAAGTTTCCTTCTTTTTGCGACAGGAAGGTGGACTGACGGTACAGAAAAGATGCAACACGTGGGTGTGGCTGCTCAAACACTTTACTAAGCAAAGGCAACAATGTGACAGCTCCAAAAACTTTGTCTTCTGAGTAACAGAGATCCAAAGAGAGACAGTCTGAAGTCAGGCGGCGATCAGTCAGTGCATGTCAAAGAAATGGTTGAACAGGAACTCTGCAACAAAGATGTCAATTCCAACAGTGGAGAAATCCTCAATGAACAGGGGCGATTCCGCGCTTCCCTTGGCCTTCGAAATACTCGCCTCCAGCGGCAATACACTTCTTGTATCTGACCAAAAGTTTGTCAAAGCAGTCCTGGAAATCCGCAACAGAAATGTCCCGCAACGTGCGCTTCACAGTGGTCTTGACATCTTCCAAGTTGTCAAACCTGTGGCCACGGATTTTGGACTTGAGGAGAGGGAAGGCAAAATAGTCACATGGAGACAAATCTGGACTGTATTGTGGGTGTGGCCACAGTTTTTCTGCCATGTTAATGGTGAACATGAAGGCGAGGGTTGGAGCTGACACATGTGGGGAGGCGTTGTCTTGCAGCAACAAGAAATTCTGCTGGGCCCACATTTGGGGGCGTTTCCTCCTGACAGCTTCCCGCATCATCCTCAATGAATCCATGTAGATCTCTGAGTCAACAGTTCCGTCGTCATGGAAATATGTGCACAGGGGTCCGTGGGAGTCAAAATACAGGATGAGCATTGTTTTCCGTTGAGATCTGCTGCGCAAGGCCTTTCTTGGGCGTGGCTGGTTGGGTGTGGCCCACTCCATGTCCGCAAATTTCGTGCGCGGGTCATATGTGAACACCCATGACTCATCAGTTGCAATTAGTCTGGCCAAAATCCCGGGATCACCTTCCAGTGTTGCAACATTTTGTTCACAAAGAGACACTCAGAATTCCTTCTGCTGCTGCGTGAGTACTTTTGGCACATACTTAGGGGCGAGTTTCCTCATGTGAAGATCATCCCAGAGCAGTTTGTGAGCTGTTGTCTTGGACATTTGAGCCTGAGCTGCCACTTGCCTGACTGTGACCCGGCGGTCTTCTTGAAGCTGCTGTCGGACAGCTTCTTTGGCCTCCTCAGTCCACTGAGACACTGGTCACCCTGTGTGCTGTCCATCCTTGGTGTGTCTGTCTGGATCCTGGGTAAACCTCTTGAACCAAAATCGGATTTGAGTGACACTGAGTGCTTCTTGATTCCAGGCAGTTTGCAGCTTCGTGATGGTCGATTTCACAGATTCTCCGGAGTGTACACACATCTTGATGGCCGCCCTCTGCTCGCACCTGCATTCCATGGTGATTCCCAGAAGGAGCAGGACAAACTTCCACATTGCCATGTTTGATCGCCGGTGCTGAGCAACACGCCGAACTTCATGACCTGGTTACTCAGTCTCCTGACCCACAAAAAGGTCGATCTCCATCTGGGGCACAGCCTGACACACTCAGGCACAGGTCGGAATTGACGATGAGCGATCATCTTCCCCAATGGGTCGCCATCACTCAAAAGAAGGAAAATTAAAGGACAAGCCTCGTGTCACCATTGTCTTGTCCTTTGTCAAACTGAAGTCCCATTGTTTCAGTGTGAGCAATGAAATTCAAATTGGACGAGCCACAACACGCTTGAATGGTCAGAAGTAATATTTTTGTCATGTTCCCCAACAACAGTTGTCACTGATGCATGTTTTGTGGAACATCTGCTTCAGAAGAAAATGAATTGAATAGTTACACTTCAAAATCACCCGAGTTCACGGAAATCTGCTTCCAGGGGCTCAAGCCAACACAGGCTTGCAGGTCAGAAATGGCTCTGAACAAGCTCATGATTTCGTGTTGCTTGGATTTGTTCTTTGAGCATCAAAGTTTGGCAAGAGAAACAAAGTTGTTGGAACAAATGAGCAAAATTGTTTCGCAGTTGAAGTTGACCCCTGGGGCGTCAGCTCTTCCCCCTTTCCCGACCCTGAACCCTGTGTGCTTACTGATTTGTCGACGGTGCTCGCACAGTGCAGGTCGGCGCTGAGTCCATGCTGCGCGGCGGCGGTGTCCGCGATCTCCTCGGCGATCGCCTGGGCCTGGCCAGTCTGCGAGGCGTACACCAATAGGAAGCGACGCGGAGGCTTCTCCATGAACCTGAGTGAAACACACTTTTGATGGGCTTGGATTGCGCATAACGGCAGAGTCTGGTCGGACACGCGCGCGCGGAAGGGCCTGACTAGATCTAACTCACGAAAACAATTTTTGTCACCATTTTGCTGCACCACTCCAAGGGTGACCCCGACCAAATCTAGGATCCTCCCCTGGTTTCATTGCGTGTTCGTAAATCAACGAGCAAACTCCATACACTGTGTTGATCAGACCACCAACCATCGGTACCTGTCACTTGTTGGTCCCTGCACTGTGTGGAGTGACTTACCTATTGTTGAGATAGATGTACTTGCAGTGCGAGGCGGATGACTAAAATTCGGAAACATTGGTTCCGCACCGGTACCAACTGGGCAAAATGATCGATTACTTGATTGATCACAACATAAGCAAGTGGTGATTGATCGAGAGCCCTTGAAACCAGAATCAATCGTCGAGAAATTTCCTGTTTTAAGAAGCTGAAAGCTTCAATCTCGACAACGTCAGACATTTTTTTCCAGACAAGAAAGAACGCCACAACCACAAGGGGTCACGTGATCAGCCCCTGGGGGGAGGGATGCTGGGT
>JAAUXT010151196.1_pt1 | contig 10909 bp, 12 predicted proteins | sample 7278171 | NCBI WGS metagenome assembly JAAUXT01 (sample SAMN14350112, study PRJNA611818) | marine sediment metagenome | isolation source: surface marine sediment (1.8m) | place: French Polynesia: Moorea | collected 2018-08 | reverse complement strand
GCTGCCCGCGGCTGATTCTCTACTTGAAAGTCTAGTTCTTCCTTGTCCTCCTTGTCTTCTGCAGGGGGGGTTCAGGGTAGGGGGGTGGGGGGCTTGGGGTCTGGGGGAGGGGGCAGGGGACATTTCATCCACCTTGCCATGTACTGCACTACCACATGGTGCTTTGCCCTGAAGGGACTTCGCACAATTACAGCCCCTTTCGATCAATACTCAACAGGCTCTTTCCAATGTTTGGGTCCAGTGGAACAGACCCGTGATGTCGGGCATTCTCCAGGGTTTCGGGAAAGTTGCGCTCTGGCGTCTTCCGTCCCACCCTGGATCGTGCCTCGCAAGCCTTTGTCGTTGATCCAGTTCAGTGCATTTGTCTCACGTTTTCCCCGTGTTTCAGTCGAAGGCCGCTGCTCGCTCCTGATTGGCTCCGAGACCGCAACGCATCGAGGGCTTCGGCCGTTTCCGTCGCGTCGCTGTGACGTCACCACGTCTCCATTGAGAATGAATGACTTTCGTTGTCATGCTGACATGATTCCCTCACGTTGCCATGTCGTGGTTGTGACGTCAGCGTGATGACGTCATCTCATCGCGTCTGCGTGACGTGACGTTCGCCTCCATTGTTCGTTTTGCCTGTTCTTTGTGTGATTGTGATAAATTTGTAAATAAAAAAGTAAAAACCGGCGGAAAATTTTGTTTTTCTTCGCGTCCTCCCACACACCGCAAATCGGTGTACGTGTGTGTGTGTGTGTGTGTGTGTGAGAGAGAGAGAGAGAGAGGAGACTCCAGCATTTGCAGGGCGACACAACGTGGTTGGAATCTCCTGGGATGTTCTGCATCTCGAAGGTGGACACTGGTTTTGTGTTGACTGAATAATCGGGGGGGGGGGGGGTAATGGAAATGGAGCAAAACGTGCCTTTCAAAGAAAGTATAGGAATTTGCTCGGAGCTTTCTGATACATATGTGTACAAAAGACGAAAAAAAAGATAAAAAAAAGAAAAAAAAATTGGAAATGGAAAATGTTTTTCTGAGTTGCCATGTAAAACATGAGAATAAGAAATTTGGAGTTGTGTCGTGACATTTTCAGAGAATTGATATTCGAGCCGCTCCCCCTCAGCTGCGCGAGAAGAACGAGATCGTGCGAGATTTGAGAAAAACGAACGTTGTGTGGCACAAAAAGAGCCAATTTGCAGTGTCCCTGAGCAAGTCTTGTGAACAAATTTTGTTTAAAAATATTCTTCTAACGTCTGGGAACATTTGGTGGTTGAGGACTGTGAGGTGATTTGGAGAAAACAGGTAAACATACATGCTTCGAAAAGTGACATGTTTGAGAGGGAATTTTCGTGAGCGATAAAACAGTCCCCACATTTTTTGTTTCTTCCTCGTTTAAATTGTGGCAAGAAAATCACCACAGGGTTGGTGCCCAGCTGATCCACAGAGTAACCTGTCACATGAGGTGTTCTGAATAACGTGACCATGAACCCTGCGCGAAAGTGAAAATGACACGAAAACGTTTGGGCCGCCGAAGATCTGGAATGTCTTCCACACAAGATCTACCAGATTCCGTGGGCTCAGCGAAGAAGAACAGAAATGATTTCCAACAGAAACTGGGCTGAACGTGGTTTCAGTTCCATGTGGAAGGCGACTGAACAAAATCTAAAGAGAATTCATTGAGATCTGACAAAGAGTCTTGAGTCTTGCTCCCTCACCATGCCTTCTGCAAATTTTAACGCCTGATGCAGCATGTTAACTGTGGGGTGACCTGAACTAAGAACCACGAACTCACCTTAAAGTTCGCTGAGATAGACGGTCAACGCGAGTCGAATGACGAGCATGCGGAAACACTGGTTTTGAACTGGAGCATACACAGAGAAGTGATTGACCACTGAATTGATGACTGATTGAGCTAATGGTGATCAATTTTGTGATCTTGACTCAATAATAATCCTCCGAGTAATCTCCTGCCACAAAAATGAGAATGCTTCAACTTCCACCACATCCATGGTTGTGCAAGAGAGAGGGACAAACCCTGGTTACATCATCATGTGATACCGCCATGGGGGGAGGAATGCAGGCTAAAAGCCAGCAAAATAGTGATATTGTGCTATTATGTGTCTATTTTCTATCTAACTAATTATTGTAAAAATATTCAGAGTATTAAAAATTGTCAGGCACTGCCAACACCCTCTACCAGGGGAGGAGTGTGGTGTGACACACCAGCTGTAAATTTGCAGTTAGAACTACCACTCACCAGATGGTATGATTGGATTGAGGTCAATAAATACCCTCGGGGACAGTCTCTCCTGAGATACCAGCCTGTGTGTTTGTGATATCACCACAAACATTGCCAAACAAATTTGCTTCTGTCAAACAAAGTGCCACCCCACCCTGCTGCGCATTCTTGCACGCACCTCTTGTCGGTGCAGGGGCGGGACATAGGACCTGTGAGCCCCAAATTGTTAGCGCATTTTTATGCGCGTGAAAGTTTTCAAGTCGTTGTTCAAGATTGCTCTTCATTCCGCAGTCTGCGTGACGTTCTGAAACTCAAACACTGCACGCACACACACACACACACACACACACACACACACACTTCTGTTGTTGCAGCTCGCACGGCGCCGGGTTTGCGATGGCGCCGCCCAACGTGTTGCCGCTCCACGGCAATGAGAAAACTATGAACCTCAACCCGATGATCCTCACCAACATACAGAGCTCCCCCTACTTCAAGGTAAGAAAGCACACACACACATACACACACACACACACACACACACACACACACACACACACACACATACACACACACAAACAGCAGGTTCTGATTTTTCGGAGTGAGTGTGCGCACTCACGCACGTTGCTTTGCATGATGTGTGTGTCTGTGTCTGTCTGTCTGTCTCTCTCTGTCTCACACACACAACACAAACACGCACACGCGCACGCACAATGCATTTCTACAAACTGGCAGGGCTTGGCATTGACTCTCCTGCGACAGGTGTCCCCATTGGCAAGTGTTTGGTGAGGCAGTGCGACGCCTGGAAACTGCCAAGTGTCATTGTTTCTCTCGCAGCACCAAGGGGGGGGGGCACGTGGCCACTCTGATATGTGTTCTTGTTTGTGCCCGCAGGTGAAGCTGTACGAGCTGAAGACTTACCACGAGGTGGTGGATGAAATCTACTTCAAGGTAGGTCTGAGGTAACCGCTCCCCTTCCTTCTGAAGCTTCAGATGGATTTCTGTTTGAAATACACGAAATTTCTTGCTGTGAATGTGCACTGTGAAGCGCAACAGGTGCGAGTGACTTCCTGTGTCACTTTGGTGACGTTTGGTCTTTTTGTTGAGACCCTTTGGTACGTTTTGCGACGTGTGTTTCACGACGTGGCGTTTGTTTCTTGACGCGACGTTGCGTCGGTTCTGCGACGCTGCGTCTGCCTGGGCCTGAGCGCGGGTCTCTTTTGCGCGGCAGGTGCAGCACCTGGAGCCGTGGGAGAAGGGCAGCAGGAAGACTGCGGGCCAGACCGGCATGTGCGGAGGGGTGAGTACACACAGGTCACACAGTGCGTCAAGGTCACAGGGCAGAAAGGTCACAGAGAACACTGGTCATAGTCTTACGAGTTTGAGGGGCATTTCTTCCAATTGGTTCTTGTCCGAATCCAACACTTGCTGAAAGGGAGTGCCTTCTCCACCCATAAAATTTCTAACCAGCCGGAAACTGAACAAACTGAGCTCGAATGAGCGGAGTTTGTTTTTCTCTTTGGGGGGGAACACACTCTCACGTGGTTCATTTGAGTCACTCCGAAAGCGTCTTTCTTTCCTTCGACGCGCATCATTTCTGCGCATGTCCCTGGACGCCCAGCCTCACTGCGCATGCGTCGGCCTCTCCCTGACTGCGCCTGCGCGCTCGCTGTAGGTTCGCGGGGTCGGCGCCGGCGGCATCGTCTCGAGCGCCTTCTGCCTCCTCTACAAACTCTTCACACTCCGCCTCACACGCAAACAGCTCATGGGACTGCTCACCCACCAGGACTCTGTCTACATCCGCGCGCTCGGATTCATGTACATCCGGTAAGTAGTTCCGACATCAGGCGAAAAGTGTGCGCAAAAGAACAGGTTTCGCATTGGGTGTTGGACCTGGTCACGTGGGCGACTTGACGCAGCGTCTGTTGCGTTGTGAAGTGACGCTGCGCGTGACGTATCGTGGCTTCTTCAGCCAATAGCGTCAGTGAGTTGGCGCAGCGTCTGTCGTGTTCACAGACGCCGCGTGCGGCACATCCGGTGTGACCCTGAACGCCACACGTGATCGTGAATGATGGACACAGTTAAATTGCTTCAATGCCGCTCCTTCCCCAGAATTTGTTTGGAATGTTAGCCGTTCCGCAAGAGGAGATGCTGCACTGCAGATATCTTGACAAATGTACTCCTTGGTACTTGCAGGTACACGCAGCCACCGGCGGACTTCTGGGAGTGGTACAAGCCGTACCTGGACGACGAGGAGGTACGTAACGACCTCACGGCACCACCGCAGTACACGTGCACCACACACACGCGCCGCGGGGGGAGGGCGGAGGGAGAGGGCACCAGACACAGGGGGCGGGGTGGGTGGGTGGGTGGGTGGAAGGAGAAGTGGGAGAGGGCGCAGTACACGTACACCTCACACAGGTGCGCTGGGAGAGGCGGGGGGGGGGTGAGGCGTTGTCAGAGTTGAAGAATGAGGACAGAAGGGTATGTTGTCTGGCATCAAGAGGGTTTGGGTGGGGTTGGGGGGGAGGAGCAGCCGCTCAGAGAGGGAGGCTGGATGGAGGGAAGGTGCCTGGAAAGTTTGGGTGTGGTCCGTGGGTGGGTTGTCAGTGAATGAGGAAATGCGGTGCAGGGGATGAGGTCTGGAACAGTGGAAATTGGTGCAGTCTTGAGCGAGGAGGGGGCTGCTGGAGGCATTTGAGTCATGCGGAACTGAACACTGGGGCGATGGGAACAGTTGAAGGTCTGAAGAACAAGATTTGTGGAGTTGTGAAAACCAAGGATGAGAAGTGAGAGGTGAGGTCAAATCCAGGGTGACGTGGGAAACTGAAATGGCGCACACACTCAGACCCGGACATGGCATGACACCTCCCAAACACGTGGACTCTGTAACCATGGTGAGTACCGGTCGTTTCTACCTCTCTATTATCGCTCAAGCGCTGAAGTAAGAAGTTTGTACAAAACTTTTCAAGTTTGTGGAGAAGTAAAGATGACATTGACGTGTCACTTTGTTATGTAGGGTGTTGCTCTAGACTTTGCTGCTGCGTGGCGGCGCGAGAGATCTCGAGAATCTCGGCTCGGACGAGAGAGTGCGAGAGTGGGGGACGCGGCTGCTCCCGCCCTGCAGCTCTAGGTGTAACATCCGGGCTTCCAAGCTCCAGATAATCCCTTTCTCTTTCTACAGCCAAATGTCGGTGTCATGCTTTTTGTTTTGGCGGGAAAAATGAGTGTTTTGGCGGGAATGTTTTGAGGGGCGAAGGGATGCATGAGAGGGACTATGGGAAAGAGGGGATCGGGTGTCAACAAAGAAAACAAAAAGTTTTGTTGTTTGGGAACCTCCCTTTCTAAAAATGGCTAGAGCAAGGCCCGCATCAGTAAAACTCAGCAGGCCCCCTGTTATCGCCCAGTAACACGTGTTGTGCACGTTGTGTGTCTGCAGGAGATCGACGTGAAGGCGGGCGGCGGTCACATGATGACGGTCGGGGAGATGCTACGCACGTGGCTCAGTAAACTCGAGTGGTACTCCACGCTCTTCCCGCGCATTCCCGTCCCCATACAGAAGGTACGTCCCCTGTTGTCGCTCTCCCTATTATCGCTCACTCGTACGTGGCTCAGCAAGCTGGGATCTTTTACGCTGTTCCCGCGCATCCCGTCCCCATACAGAAGGCACGTCCTCTATTATCGCTCATTTGCACGTGGCTCATAAAACTCGTGTGGTACACCACGCGTCCCCGCCCCACGCAGAATGTGAGTCCTCTGCTGTCGTTCATCCTCATTATCGCTCACTTGTACTCCTGCGTATGAAGTCAAGGGTCAGGCGACACTTGCTGCGCCGTGAGTGCGTTGCGCGAGTCATTTCTGAACACGAGACGCGTTGCTAAGTCGGCGCAGCTGCCTCTTCACGTGCACATGACGCGTCCACCGGTTCCAAACGTTGCTGAATTGGTCTTGTGCTCGGGTCGTGTGTTAGGGTGGGTCCCATGGGTCCAGAAACGCCCCCCCCCCCAACCACCAGATTCCCCCCTGAATCTGCGCGAGTATCCACTAAGCGTGAGGCATCCCGAGCGAAGCGAGACCACGTGGTGTGTGAGCGATAATTAGTGTCTCCACGTTTCAGAGCCTGAACGCGAGTCTCGGGGAGTGGGAGGATGAGCGGCAGGCGCTCGTGCTGGAGGCGGCGGCGGCGCGGCGGGCCATGGGCGGCGGGGGCGTCCCCGGGGCCGAGGGGCGCGGCGGCCCCGGCGAGGGCGACGCGGGAGCCGGCGGGGCGGGGGCGCCCGGCCACGGGGACCCCGAGAACCACTTCGGAGAGGCCGAGAGGGTGTCCAACCTCAGGAACAGGTAAGGAGGAGGTAATGCACCCAAGCATTTCTATATTTATTTTGTCAGTGCTCTATTTGCTGCTCAGGACCGAATTTGGGGAACATTTGTTCATGCGCCAACGCCGTGCAATGGTGCTTTCTCGTAGGTGTTCACACCTGGTGAAATGCACGGGCAACCAAATTCTGGCGAAAATATGACCTCTAAAAGCAATGAAGAATCCCTCCCGCCTCTTCGAGTGAAGTGAATTTTGGGTGTGGCAGACATGTTGACGTTCGTTGTCAGGCAAGGACGACGCCATGTTGCCGGTTTTTGGGTGTGAATGGAGTGGGTGTCAGCACTTGAGCCAAGGGTCTCCGTCACGTGATCGCCGCTTTACCATGTGACTCAGTGCGGTGACGTGTTTTGCCCGGCAGCCCGTCGCGGAAGCAGCACGGGGACCCGTCAGAGCGCGAGGAAAGGGACGGGAGACGAGACGACAGGGACGCCAGGCACGGCAGCAGCAGACACCACTCCAAACACAGGTCCCGCTCCAGGGAGAGGGACAGGAAGAGGTCCAGGTGAGCGGAAAGGGAGGGGTGCAGGCAGTGCAAGTCAGACAGGGGGAACTGGATCGGAGGAAGGGACAATCAGAGGGAGGGGAGGAGGTCCAGGTGGGAGGGAGGGTCAGAGAACCAGATTTTGGCGGGACATAAAAATGTTGAAGAGGGAGAGGTGTGTCACCAACATCGCTGTCTGTGCTGGAAAATAAAGGCAGAAAAGCGTGAGGTAGGGCGGTCGTGGGGGTGGGGGGGGGGGTCGACAGATACGAAGTTGAGGGAGCAGGACTTTGGGTAACAGGGTGCGGGAGGGTCACCTGAACAGGCAAGGGCGTGAAGAATTAGCTCCTACCCGTTTATTGATCAGTCCCCAGTGACCCCCTGTTCACACTGCTTCCGCAATCCGTGATACGTGATCCGTGACTGCATCCATGACGGATAGTTTTGCCTCTTGGAGCCACAACCTTTCCGTTATGATTCAAGGAACCAGTAGTGTGAACAGCACTATTGAAATATGTGTACACTATTTCATGCCTTTTTGCGTACGGCATTCCGTCACGGACACGGACCCAGTGTGAACAGCGTGTTACGCGTAACCTTATTGTGGGAAGGGAAGCAAACTTGGCGTTGACTATTCGTCACCGTGTCTTCCGTTGTGATTTCAGTCGGTCGGTGGACCGCGAGAGAGACCGGGAGCGGGAGCGGCGGCGCTCCCGGGAGAGGGGCGGGGACCGCGGGGGAGAGCGAGGCGCCGCCGCCCGCAGGTCCCGCTCCCGCGAGAGGAGGAGGTCCCGCTCCCCGAGACACGAGAGGAGACACAGCCGAGAGAGGAAGAGGTGAGGAGGGGGAGGAGGGAGAGAGGGGTGGGGGAGGGTAGGAGCTGGGGAGAGGGAGGAGGAGGAGGTCCCGCTCCCCGAGACACGAGAGGAGACATAGCCGAGAGAGAAAGAGGTGAGGAGATGGGGTGGGGCTAGGGAGGAGAGAGGCAGGTAAAGGGAGGAAAATGAAGGCTGGGTTGAGTGGAAGCACAGCCAGGACAGGAACAGGTGAAGACAGGGGCGGGGGTCAGAAGGGGAGAAAGAGATCGAAGGTGACGTGATGTTTCCAAATACGAGTTGGATTGAGCGCGCTGTGGTACACCCGTCACTTGAACAGCGGTTGGTGAGGAAGAGACATGTGAACGAGAAACAAGACAAATTAACAGAAAAGTGAGAGGAGAGGGAGGGTTGAAGCTGTTTACTTTGTCAGAGTTGGTCACTCGTGAAAGTGCAGAAAAATCCGCACCGATACCCCCCCCCCTCCCCACCGCACCCGACCGCAAAGGAAATTGTTGGGTTTGTTCCCCTTTTCCGCACCTGTCTGTGTAAATGAGCGTCTCTGATTGGCCCGCAGGTCTCGGTCACGTGATCGGCACGAGCGGCGCCGGAGCCGGTCGAGGGAGCGGCACCGCCACCGCAGCCGCTCTAAAGAGCGCGGCGTCCGGGCGTCTAGGGAGCGCGTCCACCGGAGCAGGTCCAGGGACAAGCACCACAAGGTGAGGCGGCGTACGTGTGTGTGTGTGTGTGCGTGTGTGTGTGTGTGTATGAGAGAGAGAGAGGGAGAGAGAGAGTGTGTGTGTGTTTTTGTGCACGTGCCTGTGTGTGGTGTGTACGTGTGTGTTTCTATGTGTGCGTGTTCATACGTGGGTATGTGTTCCAGGTTTGGTGGTTGCTGGAGCAGACCACCAGGTGAGGAGGGAGTGTGCGTGTGTGTGCGTACAGTGGTCGTTTGTGTGTGCGGGTGTTTGGTCTCTCACGTTTCATGTGTGGTCCAACAATACCAGGTGAACAGTGGTGTGCGTGTGCGCGTGTGAGAGGACGTGTGTGTATGGTGGGTGTCCAGTTCTGTCGACCGTGACCTGATGATTACACCGTTGAAATTCAATGGTGTCATGTCCCTCTCGTATGTCTGTGCCTGTGCGTGTGGTCTGCTTGGTGTGTGCGTGCGCACGCGTTTGGTTCAGAGACATTCCATGACACGTGACTTGATTCGCTTCAACCGGAAAACCGCTGTCATGCTCATGACAACCGCGAACCCTTGCATTGTCACTCAGACGTGACGCTCTGTGTTATCGCTCAGGAGCGTTGCCCTCCATTATCGCTCACGTTGTGTATTATATCGCTCAGGAGTCATCGTTCGAGAGGGACCTGCGCCGAGAGAAGGATCGACAGAAGCACAAGAAGGAGAAGCATCGGGATAGAGAGAGGGAGAAACACCGTGGGGAGGACGAATGAGGAGTGACAGAAGAGAGGAGGAATGTCGTCCCGATTTGTTCTGTTTGACTTTTCTCGAAACTTGATTCTCGGCTCAAGGTGCGTTGCTGGGCGGTTCGAGTTGGGCCGTCGCGGCTGTGTTCCGAAAATAGCGACGTTTGGCGACGCTGGGGTGTTCGCGTCGTGACGTCACGTGAACGGAAGCCCGTTTTGAAACCTGCTGGACGCGTCACGCGTTGCGTCATCGTGGCGTCGACTAGTGAGACGCAACGCGTGACGCGTCCAGTGTGCGCCAGGCCTTGATGGAACGTCTGTTGTCGAGCCACATCAAACAGTCACCACGGCTCAGATTTGGGTTTGTTCGAACTGTTGACTTGGCTCCTTTCGTGTTCGGTGGGTATGTGGGGAGGTATTCCAGAAACTGCAGGGTTTGTCATGTGTCCATGAGTTGAGCTGATAGGATTCTTCAGTAACTGTGCGCAAACGCACTTTGTGTGTTATTATCCAGGGGTGGATCCAGGACCTGTGGTAGGGGAGGGGGGGGGCGATTTGCTTCTGGTTTGAAAAGAAATTTGAAAAATGTGTTGACGCGCGGAAAATTGGGGAGAACAGCCAGAGATGTGCGTGTGCGTGTGTGTGTTGGGGATGTCCTCTGTATGTGAGTGGGCTGGGCGATGTCCCCTGTGTGTGTGTGGGTGGGTGGGTGGGTGGGTGGGTGTACGTGTGTGGGGGGTTGGGTGGGCGATGTCCCCTGTGTGTGTGTGGGGGGTGGGTGGGCAATGTCCTCTGTGTGTGTGTATGTTTGTGTGTGTGTGCAGGGGTTTCCTCTGTGTGTGTGTGTGTGTGCAGGGGTGTCCTGCGTTCCAGGATCCGCCCGTTATGACTTTGACAAAGGGAAAACTCTTGTCACACCAGAAACGTCGCCGTTGGACGCCGCGTCACAAGACGCGCACAGCGGCGCGCGCACCCACTGTGAACCACGCCGCGCCATTTTGAAGTTTTCGTCCAGTTGAACTTCTTTTGTTCTGTTAATTTCAAAATCAAAGTTCTGAAAATCAGGTTGATCGCTTTGTGGACCCACAAGTGGTTGGGAAATGTTGGGCACTGGGTGCATTGGACACAGTAGAGGGTGGAACGGTCACACTGGATGCGTCATGCGCGGCATCCCCTGCGCCGTCAACGGCGCTGCGTCATCTGGCTGCGATGTGACGCAACGCGTGACGCATCCGGCGTAAAGTTGATCTGAAGGCAACGAATCAATGAAAGAATGACTTCTTATCTCGATCAATCGATTTTGCCTCGATTACTTATCGATTACCAATCGATTCATCGACAGATTGTCGCTTCGCTCATTTTGGTCTCAATGTGTGTACATAAGAATCTTTCCACAAGTACTCTTGAACGCGTTCTGTGTTTTCTGTTGGCGCGGTGGGGAGATGCGCGCTTTTGCGGATCAAGAATTGAGGTTCGTTTTTAGGTGATTTGAACCCTGAAGCATACATTGTATAATGTATGGTGATGGTGAAAATCACCTATAGGCATCAAGAGGCAAAATCTGTGAACACGAGTTTGAAAGTGTT
>JAAUXT010039740.1_pt1 | contig 10910 bp, 13 predicted proteins | sample 7278171 | NCBI WGS metagenome assembly JAAUXT01 (sample SAMN14350112, study PRJNA611818) | marine sediment metagenome | isolation source: surface marine sediment (1.8m) | place: French Polynesia: Moorea | collected 2018-08 | reverse complement strand
TTTGCAGGCATCACTGCTTTTAAGCAAAGAAACATGTAAACATTTGACACACCTTCCACTGCAACCGCCATTGCAGGCATCACAATTTGCACCCTCCTCTTTTACACACCCGTATCTCAGCCATTACCACACTGATCTCAATGAAACTTAGACCAAAATGTTCCCAAAAGACTGAAGTTTTCAATTCTGTCATCCAATCTCACCTTTTGACTCATTTTCTTGCAAGAAACAGGTACGGAATTGTGTTTCGTACAAATGGCGAATCGTACGTCTGCACATAGCGTAGAAGGCGGGAAAATCTCACCTGTGACGTCACGTGAGGCGGAAAACACCCTGAGTGTACATCTACGTGTACGTTTTCACGCATACGCGCTGTTTGCCGAACCTACCTAATGACTCTTTGATGCGTGTAAACGCACGCGCGCAAGTGCGAAACATTCGTCTTTTGTGATCAGCCGTGCTCGTGATTTGCACAGTCCACCTGTGCGATAGGTGAACTGTGGGTGACCCCTGCAGCTTTGCAGGAGGAAGGTGTGCAGACCAAGTTCCATCCTGCAAGTCTTTGGGAAACATGAAGCGCAGCGACGGGGCATGACTCCTTCCTGAAACCATCATTGATGTTTCAAATTGAAGGTTGCAAATGCGAAACAATTTCTGACCCCAGAGGAAAGAGGCAAGGTGAAAACAATATTTTTGTAATGCTTTGACTTGGCTCTGTCGGGAACCTTGAAAGAGTGTCCCAAATTGCTGGTTGCGAACAATTTTCTGACCCTTGGGAAAAATTTCAATGTTTTGACTTGGCTCTGTCGGGAACCTGTGCAAACTCGATTTGAAAATGTCATTTCTGTGCAGTGTGGAATTTGATGCTGACATGTTCGTGGACACGCACGCACGGCAGCTGTCGTGCCAGCAAATGTCAACAAAAATTAGCACCATTTGGACGGAAAACGCATCTGCTTCACGTTTCCAAATGGTGACGTGTTTACAAATCAATTTTTGTGTTGACCATCTTGAACCATCCCTCCACGGGCGTCAACGCGCTCAAGCACGAGTCCTTGGGTTGAACCAGTCAACGTTGCGACATCTCGTGACAGGGATCAATGTGACTTCAGGTGCTGGGTGCCAGTCTTCAAAGTCTTCCAAGCATGGATGCCACTTTTTTCGTGTGACATCAATTGATCCTGGAGAAAATGGGAACAACAAATCGAATGATTTGAACTGTTGTTCTTGTTTCGATGCAATCAAATGGTGCTGTCACAGAGTTTGACACATGAGAAATCAGCACAAAATTTTCAGTGTGTAAGTCGTCGTGTCGTTGAGCGTGTTCAGAGGACATTATCTGTCTCATTTTCTGTGGCACCGTCTGTCCGTGAGACACAGAATCTACTAAAAGTCGTGACTTGCCATGTCGTCTTGTGACACTGAGTGACCTTCGTTTGCTTTGTCCAAATGTCGACACGTATTTTGGTCTGTGGTCTGGTGCATCAACAAACTGCAAGCTTCCGTACTTTGAGAAATCGTGCTGACTGAAAAGTGCAATTTTGTACTTGAGCATCAGCTGTTGCGCTTGACCAAAGATAGAGAATGCAAGAAAGAAAACAAGGACAAGAAAAATTGAAATGATTTCTGCTTTCCTCCAACACGGGTTCGTGATAGAAATGGAAGAGGTACGCAAGCTAAAAATCAGTCCAGACATGTTTTCGCACGAATTTTGCCATGTTTGCGCATTTCTGGCGAAGTCAACAGGAAGACGTGAGGAACAGCTGCAGATCAATAACTTGCATCGGTTGATCGGCCCGCGATTTATTTGGTGTGCACACACACTGACATCTGCATACGAGCGATCCATTGTTCACTGCCCGCGATTCTCACGACTAATGGAGCTGATGTCAAAAGGAAACGTTTCGTTGAGAGTCTTCTGCACGACGAGGCTCCCTGACTCGAGCAAGGTGACAAAAAAATGAGTCGGAGATGTTCAGTTGATCTCAACAGAGAAACGCTCGGACAGTTCTCTTCGGCAATATTCACAGCTGTGAGCGAATACGAGAACCTCGATGTTTGCATCATCGCATCGCCGTGAGAGGCTGCACTGTGAGTGTTTCGAGAGAAAATGGTGAATGATATCAACTGGAGTCGTTTGCATGGGCTTCACCAAAAGTGCATGCAGTCTTTCCATTTTGCGGTTTTTGGTGAAAATGTTTATCTACGAGTACTGGCTCAAGGTCTGTTCGTAGCTGCATTGTTTCAGGCGCAAAAACAAACGCCTCCATTATTTTGGACTTGCCTTGTGCGTTTGGACTTCACAGTTCAGGTCCGTCTTGGTTCTGTTCCTTCTGCAGGAGTCAAGTTGAGGGTGCGAACCTTGCTTTTTCTTGCCACATTTCCCTGTTGGCTGAAAAAAAAACAAACTTCGAAATTTCCTGTGACATGTTGCAGAGCCCAGCCTTGACCCTCACGGAGACACACACACATTGCAATCGATTTCTGAATGAAAGATTTAACTGCCAAAAAGGACGTGACGTGACGGCAAGGTTGTATTAATAAAACAATAAAGCTGTTCTGAGCACAGAGATCAAGGCAGTGAACACTTCAACGTACCAACAGGCACCAAAAACAACAGGTCCTGTGTGGAACTTAAGGCTACGTGGTACCCTTTGCCGTGTTCGCTTCCGACAAAAAGTGAAGCATCACTTGCAGAAGAATTTTGAACCGTAATTTCGTGTTTGAAAACGCTTGAAACAACATTGAGTTCCCAGGTATGCTGTCAGACCATCTGTTGAAAAATTTCATGTAGGGTTGTGCAACTGAATTAAGCTGGCTGTATCAATTTACATGATAATGTTTGAGCTTATTAACAGGTAAAATTAAAAATTTTTTGTACGCTCATTTTTGTTGCAAATTCGTGAAGTTCATACCAGACTGCAGGATAAAAATCACTCGTTTTGTCACAACCTCGAGCAATGCTTCTCGTGGTTTTTCTGCGGGATTGTGGTGGTACAGTGTACTGTCCCCAGATCTGAGGAAAATTGTATCAAGTGGAACAGTCCTTCAAAAACTGCATTGGACAGGACTCTGAAGTCTCAGAGACTTCGGTTGGCTGCTTCTTTGCCAAAACCGCATACATTTTTGGCAACGGTTAATCAAACCAAATCTTTTGCGGACACTGTCAAAGAACCTTTGTCGTCAGTTTTCTGCCGCTTATTCAAGGGGAATCGTCAAACTTCTGGTTAAAACCTCAAATTGAAAGTTGGATTTGTGGGAACATAACCCTCATTGTTGAGATTCTATTGATGAAATTGATGAGGTTTTCCCCCGGGGCTTTTTTGACAAAAAGGGCGTTGTTTTTTCTGTGCAGATTAGATCAAATTTATCGTGATTGACATGAAATTGGACAAAATTCATTTTCAGCAAGCACTGGAGCGAGTCTGTGATGTGCACTGGTAACAAGTTGAGATCACTGGTCAGGGGAGGGGCGATCACCACTGAGAAATCTTCAGTGGGTGTCAGAGGGTGGGGTAGTAACTCTGTCTTGCTTGTGACGCACCTGTGGTCAATGCTCTGCTTTCCTGGTTGAAGTGGAACAGATTCTTTTTTCTGAACTGAAAGGTTTCTTTGTGTCTACGAGGTCCAATTTGCCTCTATGAAAAAGCACCAAGTAAATGTTTTCAACATCTCTCCTATCTTTCTCGACCATTCGGGCAGATTCACTCGCACCATGCAACAGCGTACTCGTAGCTGTCAGCATTTTGGCACAGTGGATTCCACTCATGCAATGCTCGGCGCGGAAGTTCTGAGCTCGCCGTTCACAAGTGGAACAAGATCCAACGGAAACTTGCGGCACTCTTTCATTTTAAATCCACAAAAGCACTGATCTGCTCTTAGACATGGCTTGGCTTCCGTGGAGGCGTATTATTTACTGTTTCCTCTTTTGTGATAAAGCGACGAACCATTTCACGCCACACATTATTTATTGCTGTGGCATACGAGTTTCATGCACCACTTGGCAAAGTTTTTTTCAACACAAGTATGATCTAGAATGATGTTTTCTTGGAAAAGACTGAGGACAAAAAGTGCCTTTTGACGAGACAGTCTCAGACAGACGAAACGTCCGACTTCTCTTCAAACCTGCAGTTGAAGCAAGAAAGCACCTACAACTGAAAATGTGCGCACTCAAGAATCGTGAACCAGCTGAAAATGAAGAGCAGGCTGAATTTTACGCTTTCAAAAGTTGTGATTTGCCAGCCCGGTCCCCAGTTGGCCCAATTCTTGAGTCACAAAATGCAGGGACGCAGCCAATAACAACTTTCTGAAAAATATGTTCGAGTTCCCCAAAGGAAAATACGGTGCATTGCTGGAGAGTTGGTTTTTGTCTCCTCCCCAAGAAGTCTGGGCCTGTGATCCCAGGGAGCTCCACCTGCATTCCGGCTCCAAACAAACGCACAGGGGGCAAAAGACCCTTTGGATGAAAATGCCTCTTTATTTGCTGAGTCAAACTTCGTGCAAAAGATTGTGACCCTGAAAATCGCTCACGCCTGGATGAACATTTATGCCCCATACAGGAAGGTCAACCCACGCCACAGGACACTCAGATGGGACGCGTGCATGTATTGGCACCCCAGACAAGGTTACCCACTCTGCATGTTGCTGGGGGCACCCTGACCCCAGATGAGGCAACCACACCCCAATCCCTATTCACATGGCTGGGATCAACCCAGCGCAACGCCCCTCTCCCATATAGGAAACATTGTGATCACTGTGATTGAGACAAACCCTGCCCACCAAAGACTGCACTTCGAACTTGCCTCTCCACGGCACAAAACATGCAGTGCAAAAACTACAGTCTCGGTCACAAACGCGTCCATTTTCATTCCGTTTGCGCGGCTTGCTGGTAACGTGAAACTGAAGTACAGTTCGTATGCGAGATAGCTGCAACTGCTTTTTCAGAAAATTAGCTTCTTCTATAACACCATAAAGCCCTCGCAAACTTGGTTTCATCGCACACTCAAAGAAAGCACAAACCAGTGTTGAAAAATTCGGGCCTCTAGCAATTGACAATACTCACTGGGCGTCCTCAGCATTGAACGTGACCCAAGCTGCAGCCACAAACTTTCAAAAACGAAAAAAAGCTTGGCACTGCAAAGTAAACAAGATCAACATACGCACTTGATTGTGTAACCTTGCTGTGCGACGTATGCGTAGGGAGCAAATATTTGCTTGTTTCAGATTCTGAGCCAAAGGAGTAACGTGCATGAGTTTGTAGCAACTTCTGATGTGCTTATGAATACGATGAGGTGGAGACAATTCTCTGTTGCTGGATACACGAAAGCTCGTCTGACAAACTGGTCTTTGCTTCACACTTGCCATCCATCCACATTCCTCTTCTTACCATGGCCAAGAATCACAGAGCTGACAAAGGGTGTTGGTTGATTGGCTTCCGTTTCCTTGCACATCTCAACGCTGGACCGAACGAATCCCCGTTGAGGGATGTACGATGAGGTCCAGAAAGCGAAACGGGACGGGACACTTGTTGTGGCTCGAGAACACTTCTTGCATGATCAACCATCAACGCACTTATGCAAACTTTCATTCATCCTTTGATTCAAGCACCAAGCGGGGATGGTTCTTCCCCGATGAGGCCACATTTGGCTGTTTCTGAATGTTTAAATATTGAGTGTTGCTGTGTCGACATTGCTGCGAGTATCTGTCTCCACATTGGTCTTGCAGTCTTCAAACATTTCAGCTTCAGACAAATCTGCCCGTCTCTTCTTCGACCTTGTTGCTTGGGCTCATCCACTGTGAGTTTACTGAACGGATGTTCTCGCTTTTCTGCAGGTTGTGTGGTGTCGCAGCGTGGTGTTCAGTGGGTCCCGGCGACAAAGCCTCGTGCCATAGTCGTCCAGGAAGGAACCCCGTCCAATTACAACGTGCAGCTCGATTGCCAGTACACACAGCCCAGCGACGATCAGTACATGTACCACGTCAACGTTTTCAAGTTCCAGGCGAGTGTCTCTGCGACAAACTCAAACTGAGACGAGACCCGTCCACTCAAAAAAAATCTTACCGATAGGTCTGTGGTGCGTCCGATCCAAGTCCAACCCAGATTCCAAAATCCGTCCACCGCCCCTCCGCGTCCAAGACCTGTACGTAGGAGTGCGTGTGAGACTCCGTTGTTTGCTCCAGGGATCTGGTAGATTTTTAGGAACATCAAAGAATGGAACGTTTGTCTTCCGCCAGGTGTAAATTCTCTTCGTTCGTCTCCGAAAGATCCTGACACCCAAACAATCAATTTCGGTGCTCCAGATTGTGCAGAAGTCTTGTGTCCCAGGTCGGATCTTCTTGCAAAATTCATGTTTGTGTTGAGTCCAACCCCAAATCCGCAAAAATGGTTGCTCACAGCTTGGCCACATAGCATTTGAATCCTTGTTCGAAAAACCGTTCGTGCGAAAGTTGTACAGTAATTCCCTGGAATTTCACTCAGGATCTGGAATATGTGGAAAAGCGCCTGGAACGCAACGAGGACATTGACAAAAACATGGGCTTCGAGGTGGCCGACATCACCGGCCTGAGAGACGATTTCAGGGACACCGGTCGCTTCACGCACGAGTTTGACTCCTGGGACCGTTCGTCCAGCAACTTACCCAACCGGCAGAGAAACCTCAAGCTCACCATCAGAAGTAAGTTTCTCATGATTTCTCCAACTTCCTGCCTGGGCAAATCTTTGGTTGGTTCCTTTGCCCAGGCAGGCAAAGCTCCCCTTGGCTGGTTTACCCTCCCCTAGGTAAAGGAACTGATGGTTGGTTTGGGAAGAACAATGGTTCCTGGCAGGCAGGCAGCCATGGCCTGTTCACTGGAACACGCACGTTGTTCTGCACAATGGCTGTCGCCATGGCACAGTTTCCTGGGGATGTGACATGCGTGCCCCGATGAGGACCGTACAGGATTCTTTGTGCCTGCGCGCCGCAGGCAACACAAAAAAAGGTTGTTTTTGCTCTCGACAATTTCCAAATGCAAAACCATAACTGAGAACTGTACACTTGTTTCCTACAGATCCAGTGGAAGAGGACAGTGGTCACTACTTGTGCCACATCGACCAAGACGGACAGATTTACCAGCGAGTGATAACACTATCCGTCCTGCCCAGTGCGTTTCTCACTCTTCGTTGATTGTTCTTTCGTGCGGGCTTCACGATTTACAAACTCGACAAAGAGTCACGGTGAAGTGTCTCTGCGAATGAAACGGATATTCTCGTCCTGCAGGGTCGAAGAGTCAAGCGGTGCAGGTGTGGCTGGACGGTCAGACGGACGAGCGCGATGACTCGACGCGCTTCGGCCAGAGCTCGAGAACCATGAGTTTCTACAGCAGCGGCAACACCAGGGTCAGTGCAGCCGCATGTTTTTGCAAGCGTGCAGCCAACTTCGGAACGCAAACAAATACCATGTCAGTTCTGTTTTGCGTGACCTTCTAACTCTCGAAGTTTAACACCATGCCTCACAATTGGTGTAGACTGTGATGTATTGCAATGCAGGGCGTGGTGGAGTGTCGCGCGTGCAGTGGCTCCGCCGAACCCATCATCCGCATCGCAATCGGAGAAGACGCCATTACAGGTGCGGCGAACAGCGCATGTTTCCAAAAAGGCACAGAGCATGCAGTGTCAAAGAGAAACGACTTGTCATGCCAGTCGTCCACAGCTTCCAAGCAAAGACTCAACAAAGCAGTGGTGATTGTGGGGTTCAGATTGAACTCAACTCAAACCAAACAGCTTCCCGCAGGAGCAGTCACTTGTCTTTTTTCAAGTTGGAAAGTTTACACTGGACTTGTGTCTCCTGAGCACAGTTCAAGACCAGAAGGATTCCGCTTCACGATTCGCCGAAGATCATCCGCACGCTCAAGCTTGATTTGCTGTCTGTGCAGGAAATATTGAACAAGAGGTGAACATCACGATTGACGGTGACGACCAGCCCGGCTTCACTCCTACCGGTCTGCAGAGGATTCAGCGCTGCGTGCTCCGCAGGAGAAGAGGGTATCAGGTGAGGCAACCGTAAAGAGTGGTCCAGGGATCGGGCGAGGAAGGTCTGTGTAGAGTTTCTCCACAAAACATACCTGTCCAACACTGAAAATGGAACTCTGGCGAAGAGCCAGAACGATGATGCTGATTTGTCGGGGCCGTTTTGCGACAAAAACCAACACAGTCCTTCATTTGTCTCGCAGGTTGACCCGAGATACGATGGGGAACAGTTCAAGTGCAGTGCAACCATCAACGACGGCAAAGACCGGCAATTCGCGTATCGAGAGGCCATGAAGCGAGTCAGCGTCTACAGTGAGTAGATGTTCTTTTGAACGTCTTGCGTTTGGCTCCCATTGCCAGTGGAATCAAACAGATGGGAAGGCCTACTGAGCGTGGGAAGCCCTTTCCACCTGACGAAAAAAATCGCGTGGATTACACACAAGAATCCTTTGCCTCACCGACTGTTATCTGTTGTGCTCTTCTCTGTTTTTGCACGTGTGTAGACATTTTGCCAACCGTCACTGTTGGCGATTTGTATCAAACGTAGCCTACAGTTTCTCCTGCATTGAAAGTGCAGTGTTTCTATGCGGGCCATATGGTCAGTTTACGTGCAAGAACGCTTTTTCTGCATTGTTCAGCCCTTGGAGAGAAGATAGAAGCGGAGTGCGCAGAGGTGCAGCAAACACCACTCGGCCGAGAAGGACAGGTCAGCACCTGTTTCAGTGCAACCACGCGCGTTCAGGACGTCAACTCGTTCGCAAAGCTTGTCAAACGATTCAGACAGGGTGTCTGTGTGAAAGGAAACGTCATCTTGCCGTGTGACACAAAGACATGACTGCTGGTCCAAAACCTCTGGGCATCGGAAGTGGGCCATTTCTTTTGAAAGAACTGTGTTGTTCTTCCAACACAAAAACAAAACAAAAACATTTTTCTTCCCTTGACGTCTGTCTCACATTGACTTGTGTTTGCTCGTGGCTGGTGCAGCTCTCGTGTACGGTGAGGGTAAACCCGGCTCCGACACGTGTCTGGTGGGAAAGCGAAGACGGCCGACGGTTCACGCTCGAGGATCGCAGTGGCGACGGCTGGCGCGCGGAGGATATCTTCGTAAGTGTCTTCTTCGAGTGTGGAAAACATCGAACCAACAGGCAGATTCGCTTGTAAATTGCATTTGCAATTGGTGTTTTGTCACTCTTCTGACAATCGATGAAATCAGCCTTTCATGAAGCATCGAAAAAGGATTGCTAGACTCTTCCAGTGCAGGGTTTCGTTCTCGGGTTTTGTCTGTGTGGAATCCTCGGTGGAAATTTTGATCACGATGGATGCCGGAGTCAGTAAGAACCTGAACAAAAAACACCCACCTTATGTTTTGTTTGTCTGGCATACAGACAAGGGGAATGGTGAATAGACGCACGTTGACGCTCACATTTGACGAGATTGAGGAACAGCACTTCGGGAGGTATTACCTGTACGTGGAGAATGATGTCGGAGAGGCCAGGATCACCATCCGACTTGAGGAGGGAGAAGGTACGAAACACATTCCTCCTCCTGTCAATGAGGGAGCACAGATGAACCGTCGTTTGTTCCGTAGTCAGAGGTCATTTCAACAAGAAAGACCACGCAATTGAAGTCAGCAAGAAAAATTGGACACAACAATCATGCATGAGCAGCAATGGTCTTCGCCAAAATGGGGCGTCACTCACAAGCAAAAGTGTTGGGCAATGTTGACGGATCTGCATCAACAGCAACTGTCCTGGACGCTTGTCAACAATGTTCAGTTTTTTGTGCATTTATTGCAGGCGAGTTTGGTCCAATTGGAGCAGCGCCGAGCCTCCTGTTCTCCCCACTCCTGTTTCTGATGCCGCTTCTCCTCAGCCTTCAGAAGTTCACATCGTAGTCACCACGGCAGCTGCCAGCCAACACACAATGCCATACATCTTACTTCCACCAACGTGGAGCTGGCGTTGCGATGGATTCTTTTTCGATTGGAGAATGTGAGACTTTTTGGGACAAGTATGTGGGAAGCAGTTCAATTTGGATTCAAGAAGGTCGAGAATTTAGGGTCTTTCAGGCACAGTACTCTGAAGCATCTCAGCATTTGTTTAGTTTGCAGAACAGATGTAATTTTGCAGATCAGATCAAACCCTTTGCAGAGACTTCCCGTGGACCGGGGATTTCACTGCACACTGTCGACTGATCACCTTTTAAGAAGTGTACAAAATGTTGCTGGGGTGCGGTCGGTCGACAATCAATCCATTTGGAGGGGTTTGTAGGAGGGGCGAGGTCGGGGGCGAGATCGCCAAAACCTTTGTTGCAAAATTAGACGGAAAACATGTTGAGAGTTCGGGGGTACGGGGCCCCAAGTGACACCTGAATCTGCTGGAGGTGTGTGTGCAAGCAACACATCTGCCAAATGGCAACAAAAATATCAAGAATCAAAAAGTCGTCCTTCCTTCAAAAAATAATCAAAGGAGCTGTCGTGTTTGTGTGGCCCACCAGAGGAAACCGCTGACACCCATGATCAGAAAAGAGTGAGCTGTCTTTGGAGGCCCTCGTCAATCAGGCCCACTGGGGTCTTGACCCCGAGCTTCAGAGAATCACCGAGGCTCTCGTACTCAATACTTTTTTGTTGGTGGGGAGACCCTTGCTCTCTGTCACTGGTTCATTTGTCCATCCATTGGTATTCCACAACAGTTGAGCCTGCTGCTCCTTTGAGCCACGAGTTTTGTGACAGAATCTGAACCTATCGAGAAGCTATTGGTTCAGATTCTCATCACGTGTGACTTGTGACTCTTCAAACGAGAAGCAGTGCTCAAGGCAACTGCAGTGCGAAGTCCCTTGCAGCGTTGCAGCAGCATTAATGTCATCAATTCTTCCTTGTTTATCAATTCTTCCTGGTCCTCCTTGT